>Ga0208784_1000684_pt1 | contig 15675 bp, 30 predicted proteins | sample DEB19_08_DNA_FD_184531 | JGI IMG/M metagenome (GOLD analysis project Ga0208784, IMG submission 184531) | Aqueous microbial communities from the Delaware River and Bay under freshwater to marine salinity gradient to study organic matter... | ecosystem: Environmental > Aquatic > Marine > Coastal ... | reverse complement strand
TGGTACAACTGCGGGTGGTAGTATATTTTTTGCGGATGGAACTACTGGTAGTGATAAGTCAAGAGGTTTTATGACTTATTCACATAATGAAAATAGTTTAAGATTAGGCACAGATGCAGTTGAAAGATTGCGCATAACGAGTGGGGGGAATGTGTTGATTAATCGTACATCTGATATATCAACTACTACATCGACTTCAAAAATGGTTGTTAATGGTGCAGTAAATGTTGGTTCTGGTGTTACTAATTCAAGTTTCCCTACTAAAGATGATGGTGGACTTGGTGTGTTTGTAGGAAGTGGTGCAACAGCTTTCCAAGTATGGGATGATAATCAATTTAGTTCAGCTAGATTTCAAGTACAAAGAGATGGTACTATGTTTGCACCTTATATAGGTAGTGGAGCAGGCACATACGCTTTAAAATGGACAGCAACCTCTGGTAAATTTACTTACGATTCATCATCTGAACGCTATAAAAATAATATTAGAAATTCAATTTACGGACTGTCAGATATTCTTAAACTTCAATCAAGAATGTTTGAATATAAAGATGATGAAAGAACAGATGTAGGATTTATTGCTGAAGAAGTAAACGAAGTAATACCTGAATTAACAGTAAAAGATTTAGATGGAAGACCTGATGCTGTTTCATATGATAGATTTGTATCAGTCCTAGTCAAAGCCATCCAAGAATTGAAAGCAGAAATAGACACACTTAAAAAATAAAATATGATAGAACATTATTGGATTATATCCTCAATGGACATCATATGAAAAAGCACGTAAAAGTTTACCTAGACTATTTTAACTACGGTATAGATGAAAAGATACCTTGCGAGTATTGTGGAGCGGTGGCCGTAGACATAGCACATATAACAGCAAGGAGTAAGTTTGGCAGCAAAAGAGCTGACGAGAAAGACGATATATCAAACCTTGTGGCCTTATGTCGAGTTTGTCATTATAAGTATGACTTTGAAAACGGTATAAAAAAAGAGGACTTAATTGAAATTCATCAAAGAAAATTAGGTGAAATCAAAAAGAAATAGTTATTATATTTGTACAAACTTAATAAACCATGGAAAAGAAGTCATTAAAATTGGCTGAGTATTATCAGCTAGAAGCAGAACTTAACGGAGTCACAAACAACCAAACAGGCGAGAAAGTTCTTAACGGTCTTTTGTCTCAAAAGCTTACCCTCTCTACAAAGTACTGGTTAACAGACCTTGCTAAGAGAGTAAAAGAACAAACAGAAGCTTGTGAAAATTTAAAGAATGAGCTCATTAAAAAGTATGGAGAGGAGAAAGATGGTCAGATTCAGATTTCATTCAATGTAAAGAACGAAGCTGGCGAAGACGTTCCCAATCCAAAGTTTCTTGAGTTCCAAAACGAATATCAAAACCTGCTGAATGAGGAGCGTGAGCTTGAATATAAAGAGTTGAAGCTCAGTGACTTAGGAAGCATAGAGACTGAAGAAGTATACAGCATGTTCTTCAGTCTTCTAAAAGCTGATTAATATGGACATCCAACAAGAGATACAACGTATGGAAGAAAGACTTAATGAAGTAGAAGCTAAGCTAGACTCTATTGACCAGAAGGTTTCACGTATGTACAATGCTCTTGTTGGAGATGAAGTATTGAAGACCCAAGGATTAGTAAGCAGGATTGAAAGAACTGAGAGCGCTGTGCGTGAACTCAAGGAATTTAAGAGAAAGATTATGTATGGTGTATCAGCTATTGTTGCACTTGGTCTAGTCTTAGATTTTCTTATCAGACTGTTTTCTAATCTACAAAAATGAAATTCATACTAAAGAATGTAAACAGCATCTTCGCCTTTTTGGTAGGCGTTTTTGCTGTTTTCTATTTTAAGGGATGCGAACAAAAGCCTAAACCAGAAGTCATCAGGATTGAGGGTAAAAGGTATGAGGTAATCAAACGTGACACAGTTTACCAGAAGAAAACTATTACCAAGTACAGAGATGGCGTATACGTATACCACGCTGATAGTGTATACGTAGAGATACCAGCAAATGTAGACACATCCAAGATACTAGAGAAGTACTATCAGATGAACGTATTTGTAGACTCATTAGAGACAGGATACGGACCTGTAATAGTTAAGGATACTATACAGCTGAACAAGATAAAAGGACGCTCTTATACAGGATATTTAAAGATTCCAGAGGTACGTACAACTGTCAAGGAATCCTTGAGACCTGCTTTGTTTGCTGGTCTAGGTAGTGGTATAAACGGTAAAGGTAGAATACAAGAAGTATCAGCACACTTGTTCCTAGAAACTCGTAAGCGTACCATATACGGAATAGGAGTAGGAGTGGCAGCCGGAGCACCTGTTTATAAACTTAATGTACTTTTGAAGTTATGAGAAAGGAACACAAAAATCCAAAAGGAGGACTTACCGCAGCAGGTAGAGCATACTTTAAACGCAAAGAAGGTGCTAACCTGAAAGCTCCTGTTAAGAGTGGAACGAATCCAAGACGTGTATCATTTGCTGCTAGGTTTGCAGGAATGAAAGGTGGTATGAAAAAGCCAAACGGAGAACCAACTAGACTTGCTCTTGCATTAAAGGCATGGGGATTCGGAAGTAAAGAAGCTGCTAGAAAGTTTGCACAAAGACATAAAAAGAAATAGATATTAAAATCCAAATAACCATATAAACCAAAAAGAAATGAAAGAGTTTCTTGAATCAATAGGGGTAAATATAGGTATAGCATTAGCTGGAATGTTTGGTAGCCTTATTATGCTTGGTAAAAACAGTAGCGCTAATTTAAGGACAACATTGTTTGCTATTATAACAGGTGTGTCAAGTGCCAACTATATAACTCCAATTGTTAGCAACATGATTAATATTAGCGAGCAATATCAAATGGGTGTTGCATTTATTCTTGGTTTTCTTGGACTCAAAGGAGTGGAAAAAATATCTGAAAAACTATTAAAAAACGACAAATGATTTACATTAACGCTATAGCCAATCTTACTATTGCTATAACAATGGTATTCTTTATGATTTTTGTATTTGGTTCAAACAATAAAATAATAAACTCTATGCCAAAGTACGAGTCCTTTCCTGTAAAGTTAGGGCTTTCACTAATAGCGTGTGGTTCTCTTTTGAGCTTTCTAACATTATCTAATCCACAAGAAACAGAAATTATTATGAATGTTGGACTTGCACTTGTGTTTTTGTGGGCAGCATTATTTCATTATAAATATTTTATAAAGAAATGAAAAAAGTATTTGACTGGGCAAAAGGTTTTTTATCAAACAAAGGAGAAGCGTCTTCAAAAAGATTTGTTGGTATAGTTTGCGCTAGTTTTTTATGCGGTGCGCTCGTTTCTGATAAACACCCTACTGATGCTCTTGTATGGGCAGTAGCAGGACTAGCAGCAGCAGCACTTGGATTTACTTCATACGAGAAAGCATTAAAGAATAAAGAAGATGAAACTAAATAAAGCAGGAGCTGACTTAATCAAATCATTTGAAGGTTGTAAACTTACTGCATACAAATGTTCAGCAAATAAAGAAACAATTGGATACGGTAATACATTTTATGAAGACGGAACTCCAGTAAAACTTGGTGACAAGATTACTCAAGAACGTGCTGAATCTTTGTTTACTTTAATATCAGATAGCTTTGCATCAAAAGTTGTTCCTATTATAAAATCAAAAATAAATGAGAACCAATTTGGTGCTCTCACAAGTTTTGCGTATAATGCAGGTATTGGTAATTTGCAGAAGTCTACTCTTCTTAAAAAAGTAAACGCAAATCCATCTGACCCTACCATTCGTGAAGAGTTCATGAAGTGGGATAAAGCAGGTGGGAAGCAACTTGCAGGGCTTACTAGAAGAAGGAAGGCTGAAGCTGACCTATATTTCTCGTGAACATTATAGATACAATATCAGCATCTCCATACAACGCACATGTTAAGCGTGCGGTATACGCTATATACATATCCAAGTATTACAAACCACGTGGTGGAACATACGAAGATGAAATTATTGACGTAGAAGATTATGTTCTATCTCATGGAATATTTGTAGGAGCCATGAGCAAAGAAGGATTCTTTATTTGCAGAGAAGTTGCTGATGTTATTGAGGCATTCTGGTTGTCATTGATGGATGACTTTGATGTACAAAATCCTAATCCAAGTAAACTATTTAATAAGAAGATGGGTGAGCTATACGAAGATGCAACCAAACTTTTCCCATGAAAAAATTCAGACCCAGAATCACAGAGGACGAAATGGAACTCCTCGAAGATTACCGGAAAGAAAAAGTCGAACACGATGCACTAATCAAGGAATGCGAAGAAATTGGAATACCAGTTGATAAAGTCAGCACTTACTGGTACAAGTCTAAAAGATTCAGCATTAATGTTAAGAATAAAGAAACGCCTGTTGAAGATTTGTTTAATGAATTGGTAGGATATGTTAAACAATATGCTCCTGAATATCCAACCATAGATTACAAAACAAGCAACGACCCACACCTGCTAGTAATAGACCCAGCAGATATCCATTTAAACAAGCTTGCAAGGGCAATAGAGACCGGAGACGAATACAACCATAACATTGCCTTTAAAAGGGTAAAAGATGCCGTTATTGGGCTTCTAAATCGCTCGAAAGGATATCAGGTAGAAAAAATACTACTGATTATAGGAAACGATATCTTACACGTAGATACCAAAAACAATACAACCACAGGAGGAACCCATCAGGATGTGTCATTAATGTGGTATGATGCGTTCAAGTTGGCTCAGCAATTACTTGTTGAGTGTATTGAAATCTTGATGCAAGTAGCTCCACTGCACGTGGTATTCAACCCATCCAACCACGATAACATGTCTGGATTCTACCTAGCTCAGGTCGTAGAAGCTTGGTTTTCAAGATGTTATGGTATTAGCTTTGACATAACTCCTTCACACAGAAAGTATTACAAATATCATAATAACCTAATAGGTTCTACACATGGAGATGGAGCAAGAGAGCAAGACCTTCCACTGCTGATGGCACATGAATCTCCAGACTGGTCTTCAACTAAGCACAGGTATTTCTATACCCACCATATCCACCATAAGAAGTCTAAAGATTACCTGAGTGTCAATGTGGAAGCCATGCGTTCACCATCTGGTGCTGACTCTTGGCATCATAAGTCAGGGTATCAGCATGCCCCTAAGGGAGTGGATGCTTTTATCCACCATCCTGTGTATGGAAGGGTAGCTGTACTGACCCATATCTTTCAGGATTAATCCGTTATAAATTCTAATTATTTTTGTTGTATTGTGAATAGTGAATCCCTTAAATTTGGATTTCCTAAAATTCACATATATGCAAGTATCAGAAAAGTTTTTCCAGTTGACAAGAGATGAGCAAGAAGAAGTAGCAACCAAGCAATCAAACAAGCATTATGAGATTGCTGAAAAATGGAGAAAACTAGCTGTACAGGCGAGGATAGGTAAAACAAAATCAAAAGAGAAAACGAAAAAAGAAAATGCCTAAAGACGTCAAGATAATACACCGTAAGCTTGGCAGAGAAAAGGTGTGGGGATGGGCTCACAGTGACGGTGTTATTGAGCTTGACGAAAGACTTAAAGGTTATAAGTATTTGTTGTATCTCATCCACGAGTACATGCACCTCCGTCATCCTGAATGGAGTGAGAGAAAAGTACGCAGCGAATCTACTAAGATGGCCAGAGTTATCTGGCGCATGAAGCATCGTATTGATTCTTGAGCCGAATCTTGAAGCTAATCGGCTCAAGATGTCCATGTTTTTATAACATTTACTGGACAATTTGCATGGATTTTTAGAAAATTTCATGCAGCCTCGTAACAAATAACTATATAAATTTGTTACAAGATGTCAAGTTTTTTGTACAATTTACTGGACATTTGTAGCTCAAAAAATAGGAATTATGAGCTACAATGTATCTTATAAAGGATAATAAGTCGAATTAATGTGCATTTTATAACACTTTATGTTGAATTTTCATGGTTAATTCGACATGTTAGTTTAATAGAATAGATTTTAACGGTGATGATTGCCGTCAAATCAAATGTATTTAAACAAGTCAACTGAGAATGATTCAACGAGTGGTTGTTTCTTTTTAGCTGCTGCGTTAGCCTTTGTCTGACCTGTCATTGTAAGCAGCATAATCATAAAGCTAACCACAGTATCGAACTTAGTACGGTTATCGTGCCTGTATCTTTTAAGTTCTTCTAGCAGCTCTGGATAGTATATCTTATGACAGTGATGTTCAATATAGTTAATGCAATACTCAAGCTGTCTTGACAAAGCAAATGCATCCGCTGATGCTACACCTCTATCAAGGATGTTACCTTTTGTTTTCCTATCTGGATTGATTACAGAGTCTGGTTTCTTTCCAAGCATAGGTAGGCAGTTCATATCCATAAAGTTATACTTCTGGAAGTATGGATAGTAGTCATCTCCTGCGTCTTTCTCTATTGTTACTGGACATCCAAAGTACATAGCACCCATCAGCATTTCTTTCCAAAGCAACTCTTTCATCTTGGGTCTACCATAATACCATGCAACAGGCAGCCCTGTATCTTCTTCGTTTGCCTCGCTTAACTTCTCTCCCCACCATGCTGATGCCATTGAGCCTTCACCTTGCGTAATATTGTGTCTGAATGGGTCACATCCTGCTGAATACGTAGCATGGTTTGCAGGATACATCACATTGTTTCTTACTATAAATGCATTAGGATTCTTTGGCAGTTTATATACAAGCCAACTACCATTTTTGTCATCAGCCCATTGTACTTTATTTTCTCCATCTACATACAGTCTACCTCTTCTCAAATGCACAGGTTGATTCTTCAGTCTCTCTTCCTGCTTCTCAATATTTTCCAAGTTAAAGTGACAATCAATATCATTAAACTTGAACGCTTCTATTTCGCTGAGTGGATAGTCTCTGATGTCTTGGTCTTGTTTACTTCTTGCACGCTCAGAAAGTATATACTCTTTTGCTTCTTCTGTTTTACTGAATCCCCATTCATCTATGAATCCAGCATAACCTTCGTTGGCTGGCATAAAATATCTTACAAGTCTTGAGGGTGTAGTTCTTCCGTATCTGAATTGGTCTGAGTCATCCCAGAGCTTTTTAAATTCCTGACCTCCTGAGTTTGGTGGGTTAACTGTTGAGACAACCAAAGCAAATCCAACTTTTTTTGCACCTTCCGTCAGCGTCTTCTTTGCAATGTTCCAATAATCCTGAATAGGAATACTTGGGTCCCACTTACTTGCCTCATCAATGATAAGTCTACTCCATCTGCCAGAGTCAAAAGAGTTCAGCGCTGTATTACGCCATTCAATAAACGAGTTAAGTCCTTCACGTCTATTAAACAATCCTTTCTTGTTTACCTTTCTTTTGGATGGCTTTACAAACGTAAGTTTCTTTTTAGGGTCTTCTGTACCATCTGTACGTGGCTGAAGAAAAGAAGGCATTGCCCTGAATCCATATACCACCATGTTTTGAAATAAATCTTCAGCATCTTTACCTGTTTTGCTGATAATACCACAACGAGTATTCTCAGAAACAGATGCAGCTTTGGTAACGATACATGACGCTTGTGAGGTAGCACCCTCTCTACGTTTCTTTACTCTGACAATACCAAGAATTTCTGGGTCGCTCAAACATTCGTGGTAGAACAAGAACCATTTCCTATCAGCTTCTCTATACTCAGGATAGTTTCCTGTTTCAAGTACCCAATAGTTTAGATAGAAATAATAATCTCCTGTGATGTATGTTGGTATTCCTTTGTTGAAAAACCAATACCCATTCATTACTCTATCCCATTCACGCTTTATAAAATCAATATGCTTATCCTCGTAGATAGGGTTATCGTCTTCATCGTATTCTAAATCATCAAACCAATCTGGTATTTCTACTCGCTTGAACTTCTGTTCTTTTGTCTTTAATACATACCCATCTATATCCTTATTCGCAGGAGGATTATCATAGAAACATTCGAGTCCGTAGATTACTTCAATCATGTTAGAATATATAGTAAAGGTACAAGAACACCTTTAGACATATTACCATCACCACCTTCTTTAAATCCATTGATGTTAAAGAATTTTCTTGCTAATTGTTTTAGCTTTTGTGTGCTGATGATTACAGCAGTTCCTGTTTCAAACTTAAACACCCAATAGTCAGCTTCAGTTGTGCTGATACCACTTGGTTTATTACGACAGTACACCTCGATAAATAAGTTACCTGTAAGATGAGCCATTGAATCAGCCTTCACTTCTACCTTTGCGTTACCGAATAATTCTTTAGCCCAATCTTCAGCTTGTTCACCGAGATGTAGGTCGTATGTAAAACTACTACTGTACTTCATTAGAATGGGAGTTCCATGTTTTCGTCTTCATGCTGCCAGCGATTTCCTCCACTTGGCTGAGTGTTTGTCTTAATAACTGCATCTTTTCGTGGAGACTGATAGCCTTGCCTCCCTTCTGGATTGTAGGTATCAACAGTTATAGCTACGTCCTTGCCAAACTTATCTGGCTGCTTTAAAACATTTACATTCAGCTTAACGAACTTAGTTCCGTTATATTCCTGAACATAATCCTTAATCTTTTCCATATTAAGGCTGATGCTTAACCATGTGTCTGACTTCTTCTTTCCAGAACCTGCGTAGATTTTCTTTTCCATGTGTGTTGTTTTATTGGTTTAAAAAATGATTTAGGTTGTCTCTAAATACCTGTGAATGGTGTGGCACTCTCCATCCATGACAAAGATATGCTTGTATCTCATCTTCGTGAACTATTTCTGGGTATCCCATCTTGAGTAGCTTCTTCTCAAATCTTCCATACAGTTCCCTGTCTATCTTCCTTAGTAGTCTCTTGGTCTTTGTCTTGTATTTCTTGTCTGTGTACCACAATGCGTGAGCCATCTCATGCTTGTATGTTGCTGACTCTATGTTATCTACACCTATCAGGTAGAACTTACCACCAGAATCCGCTTCGCATAACATGTATATCTGCTCCATCATTCTATCACTATCAGAATCATTCTGGAATACATCCACTGCTCTATCTAGTATGTCAGAAGGAATGTTATATCCTTCCCAATCCTGTGGGTAGGTAAATACATCTTCGTTTCTGTATACCTTGTATGCTCTCATAAACTCTTCAAGCGTAAAATACTTTCCCCTGATATGTGGCATTGGTGATTCATAGAACTCTTGGTACTTACAAAAGAACATTGCCCTGTCATACTTATCAGCAATCTCTAGTGCATATACGTTTGGTATGACTCTATACAGATTACCATGAACAAGACTAGATGCTATGTCAAATATCTTTGTCAAAGTGTTTGCATTTCTTGTTTCAAATAGCTGATAGCTGTACGCAATCTGTCGCTCATGTAGTGTCCTTCTTTGACAAGTAAACGTATCAGAGTCAAGTAAAAGTTAGTACTACCAATCTCGTTATTCAAGATAATCTTTTTCTCTGCTGCTCCTCTTGCATCCATATCAAGTACAGATAACTTCTTCATGGCTAGTCTATCGTTTAGGAACTCCATCATTGCTTCACATTTAGCACCTAAGTGTGCTACGTTGTTTAGTGCTGATAGTTGTGCAAGTACTTGAGCAGCATCTGTCATATCAACTTTAGTGCTGATAACTTTCTGGTACTCGTTGTACATTGCTTTAGCATCCTCGAATTTCTTTTCGAGTGCGTCATCATCAAATGTTCTCATGGTTGTTTGTGTTTAAAAGAATGATTGAATCCATTTCCTAATATTGCTGACACCCATATTCCAATACAACTTTCTAAGCTGACTCTTTGGAATGTCAATTAGAAACGTGTCAATGTCTGTGTCTTCAACTACAATAGTTTTCTTGACGAGCTTTGGCTTTGCTACTTTCTTTGGTGCTGACTTATCAGCTTTCTTTTGTTGTTTCATTTTGTACTTGTTTATATGTATTAAGAATTAGTAGTCTATGTTCAGCATCTTGTTCTAGTACTTGTTGTGCATCTTGTTTACTCTCTGTTGTGTATACTGTAGTATACTTTCCTTCCACTACCTTGTACACTTCATAATCTGTTTTCAATTCTGTTATCATAACATATTGTTTATCAGCGTATTACATAACCTGCACCCGAACATAGATTCGATGTTAGGTGGTCAGAAGAGAAGTTACCCCCTTCCCCCTAAAGGTAGGTAATTCTCGACCTGCACCGTCACATGAGTTCTCAGCTGAGGTAGGCTGCATAGGGAAAAAGTTACATCCATCACTATACATTTAACGAAGTTCTGCATACGCTGTTCTTGTTCTCGAATCTTAGAGAGGTAGCCTACTACTTGCTAGTCAATCAGCTACAAATAAAAAACCCACACAGGTCGCAGCTGATGTGGGCTTAATAAAACAGGGTCTATTCTGTTGAATCAAACCCGACTGCATACTGCGACTATCCAATCGGATTGACAATACAAATATAGGGAACTTTTTGTATCATCCAAAAATATTTTAGTTCATATCCCAGATACTTTCGTATTGTTCTTTGTTACAGTTCTTGCACTTCATCATAATTGTATCACCCTCAAGTGAATATACAATCCAACTGTGTCCAAGAATCTTACAAAGAATCTTTCTTAGTTTTTTCATTCTTATTTCTTTTAATGAATTTACCATCCTTGTATTCTGGTGCATTCACTATCTCGTAAATAACAAATGCCCATGCTGAAATCATTATCAGCGCAACGATAATTGTAATCATAGACCTTTAAATATTTTCTTGTTAATGTTCTCTCCCTTCGGATTGAAAGGCTCGTATTCATACTTGGGATATACCTCGTTAAAGGTATCAGAATGAAACCACAGACCTGATTCTACGTGGTAGAACGACATCTCTCCATCAGCTATCCTCCAATGCGCATTCTTTCTTTCTTGGTTTCTTTGAATCATCTCTGATATGCTGTGTGTCTTTATCATGGTAGTTGTTTTGGTGCATCCCATCCATTACCGTTCATGGGATTTCCGTATATGGTTATGTCATCTGAGTAATAGTGTTTAACTGCTCCTCCTCTTAGTCTCACTACCCATACTGAATTTACATTGATACCATAGTCAATTATCAGCATGGCATCTCCGTCTCCATGTGGTGTGTTCACTGCTATTGGTGTTCTGAACTCGTATATCATTTGTTCTTGAGTGTTTTCTTTATGTCTGATTGATTGTATGGCATACCGAATGCTATCCTATCCTTGTCCTGAATCTCATTCATCAGCAGTCTACTCTTTAGAAACTCGAACTGGTGCATCTTGTCTATCTCGTCTATGAAAAACATGTATGTTTTTTTAGACTGCTCATCAAACGTAGTACGCTCAAGAAGTTCTTGTAAGTATTGTTTCTGTTCTGGAGTAATCTCGTCTCCGAAATCAATTAATTCTTCCACAGTGAGGGCATTTAGTTGTACCTTTTTTATTTCCGTATATAGTGATAGTATATAGCTTTCTACACAGAAAACATTTCACCCACTTACAGGTCATCTTCTTGGATATCATCTTCTCTAACATCGCTGATTAGTTTTTTATCCATCTTAAGGTAATCCCTCTCGAAAGGCAAGTTACCATATTCGTCTGTAAATTCAACACCTTTGTGCATTTTTATTTTGATAGCATCACCCTTCGGTGTAACATCTCCGCCTGATTCTTTGTTTCTATTTTTGGAAACATATAATTCTGTTATCATCCACGTTTCCTTGTCTTGAATGTTCCTGTTCATCACAACAAATATGTCCGTCTTATTGTAGAGTACTGCTCCTCCATCAGCATCAGCAGGGAATGGCATGGTCTGGTTTCCATCCTTAGTCCTTTCTCGTTGTGATTGAGTCCTTGTGTGTATGGATAGGAATATTGTAATGTTAGTCCTCTTGGTAAATAGCAGCATGTTTGTATACATCTCCATCTCGTGGTCATACTTATTCTGCTTACCAATTTTCAGAGCATTGACAGGGTCTATCAGCAATCCTTTAATGGAATGGTATCTGCTCACAGCTTCTGTGTACTTCAGGATATCCATGTAGTCATGCATGTTGTCGTTGTTTATGAAAAAGTATCTTTCATTCACAAACTTTACTCCTTGTTGAAAGAAATCTTCAGGCATGGAATTAATCTTCTGCCCAACAAAGAACTCAACAAGCCTCATCTTAACAGATGCTACCCTGTTTTCTCCTGTGTAGATAACCCAACACCAATCGTACTTGAGTGCTGATATAAATGTCAGCCATAGGTTTACGGTAGTCTTACCTGTATGCGAGTGCGATAGTGTTGCCATGAACTCACCTTCCTTCAGCATCAGGTATTTGTCCATATCCTCATATCCAAAAGGTTTACCCATAGGTATCAGCCCTGCCCTGTATCTTCTCATGTACTCCTCGTCCGTTCTGTTATCGGATAGGAAGGATAGCTCCTCCTCAATAGCACCTACCTGTTCCCATGCCTCAGTCTCATACTTCTCAAGGTCAGACACAGGCATGTACTTGCCTGCCTTGATACCATCAGCAACTGCTTTAAGCTCTACCTGCTGCTCATCAGGGGAAAACTTCTGCCTCACCTCATACTCTAGTACCATCGTTCCTATGTACTCCTCTACAATACCCCCTGTAATCAATCCTCCGACCAAATAAGCAGCTTTAATGACTGCATGATGCCTACCACCTTGCTCAGAAATACGAATCATTTTAGCAGCTATTCCTAACCTCTTATAGTCTGTGAATCCCTGAGTCATGCTAACGCCTGACGATACTACCTGTTTCTCTGATACCTCAAAGAACACTTTAGAATTTTCATTAATGTATATGTCAGGGTCATACGAGAAGAACAGCACCCTTGACGGATTGCGTGCCGTTGGGTCAAAGATTGGGTATCTTTTTAAGAGTGCTGTGTAATGCTCCTCGTGTTTGCTACCATCAGCTATCCTGATAAGTCCATGTAATCCTTTTCCAGATGGTGAAGTCCATAATGCATAAATGAATGGGTCTTTCTTGGCATCTTCCTTGAATCTTGGTATGTCATCTATGTCATCAACGTCAAACGGTATATACTTGGAGTGCATACTCAGAGATTCATCGTTCCTATAAGACCTGAAGTACGTTCCATCCTTCCTCTCCTTCTCAATCGGTATCCTGAACTCTCCAGAGTATAGTACGCATGGAAGCTCAAGCTTCAGCTTTCCTATTACGGATTCATCCTGCTCATGTCTTATTCTTTCTACAAGGTCTTTTTTGTTTCCGTTCTTTATTCCGTTCAGCACTGCCTTCAGTGGAATGTAGTGTGGCTTATCTACATCCCTAAAGGAATTGAATACCGTAACTTTTATCATCTGCTTAGCTGAGATTTAAAATGTTTGTAAATGTCGCTCTCGCATCCTTCAATTATCAGCTTGGTTGCTTCCTCTGTTTCTATCAAGTTGTCAAGCCTCTTTAGTCCAGCTATAACCGTAGTGTGGTCAGTTACTCCTGTGTACTCAGATATTTCTTTTAGAGAAAGTCTGGTGAATTTCCTAAGTAGGTGCATAGCAATCTGACGAGCAAATACAATCTCTTGTTTTCTGCTTCTCATGGCTATGTTTACTTCAAATCTTTGGTTGACGTACTCAACAATCTTTGTAGGTTTCAGTGTGAATACTCCGATACTTATTTTGTTCGCTATCTTCTCTTTCATTCCTATTGACATAGATAGGGTGTTTATGTCCCCTACCATGTCGAATAGCTTACGCATCTTGTTAATTACTTCCTCCTTTCTCTTCTCTCTTTCCTCTGTTGTTAGTTTTTTCCTACCCATTTTCTTTTGTTTCGTATGTTTCGATTACTTCTCTTAGCTCCTTTCCTCCTGTCTGTTTTACAAGATTGAACTTGTCGTAAGCTTTTTGCTCATCGAAATCTAATGTTCCGTCAACAAATTTTTCATCTACGGTTGTGTAGTAATAAGTTTTTCCGTCTATTTTTACTACCTTAATAAATTCTATTTTCATGGTATTTGTTTTACTTGGTTAATAATTCAGCTACTTTCTTAGATACATTATACTTTTTTCTAATCTCTACAATAGTTCCTCCGCTTTTCATAAATTCTTTAGCTTTAGCGAATGCCTCTGTATTCTCGTTAAGCCATACCTTTTCAGGCACTTCAACTGCTTTGGTCTGTTCACCTGCTGCATCATTATCAACGTCTGTAATGAGCCCTAATGCAGCGGAGAGGCTATACCTTCTCAGGTATGTGATGGCTGAGCCAAGCACCTGAAAATCATTCATCCCTTTTAGTTGTACTCCTTGAGGGATAGATGATGATGATGTAATACTTTCCCCTGATTCGATATGAAATACGATGGTGTCAAGAGAAGTTCCATTGAGCAGCTGCGTGAATCCGAGTCCATGCTTTGCGAGTAATGGATTAATCTTTTCAAAGATTGCAGGCAGGTCTGCATAGGAATAGGAATAACCCTGAGTTCCTTTATGTATTACAGGTACTTCTTGCTGAAATGCTGCTATGCTTTTATACAAGCTCTTCATAATTGCTATTTTTTAATTGATTAATAAAGTTTTTTCTATAATTTTTTGCTTCTATTTCTGTGTCAAATCTTCCAAGACTTAGTCTCTTTTTATTTATGTCAACGTAAGCACACCATTTGTTTCTTTCTTTTGAATATGAAACACCATTGTATTTAGATGACTTATACCTATTTCTATACATGTGATTAACATTATATTCCCTTGTACACCACTCCAAGTTATCAGCATTGTTATTGGATTTATTCATGTCAATGTGATTTACTTCTGAATACTTTTTAGGATTAGGAATAAAAGACTCGGCTACAAGTCTGTGTACAATCTTGAAATGTCTATCTCCGTCTTTAAACAAGGTAAGTACATGATAACCCAATCTGTTTATAGTCTGTTTCAATTCCCTTTCTTTAACAGAAACGAATCCATTATAACTTCCTGTGTTTGTTGTTTTTCTTTTCAAGCTTTTTACCTTTCCTGTGTTTGAGACTTGGTATAGTCCTTCAAATCCGATAACATCTTTCCATTGTTCCATATCTTTTTATACAAAGGTATGTAATATTTTGGTGACATAGAAATTACTAGCCATACCCTGTTGTTCCCTTGTGTATTACAGGTACTTCTTTCTGAAATGCGCTGATTGCTTTGTAAATGTGCTTCATGTTATTGTGTTTTGTTGTTTAATTGTCAGCTTTAACCTGATTAGATTGATACGTTTCGTTGTAGTAAAAATCGCCTGCCTGATTATAAGAATCGTTGCTATTAAATGCTCTTATTATCTGCTCTTTCTCCATTGCTTTGGCTTTTTGATACTCTTCTCTGTAAGCCCGTGGTATTTCAGGATAATCTTCTGCGATTTTGTTAATTAACCATTCTACTGCTGTTTGTTGTTCCATAGTTTATTTGTTTTTGTATATAGCTCTTGATACTATAAATCCCAGTACAAATGCATTAAAAATCAATGTCGCTATTATTATTGTTTGTTGTGCCATAGTTTATTTATTATATTTTTCGTTGTAGTATTGTTCTTCATCAATATTTACATAATCGGATTTACAAATTTTATTGTATTGATTTAGATTTCCTAAATCATATGCTGACATTATTTGATGTTTCTCCATTTCTTTGGCTTGTCT
>Ga0208784_1000679_pt1 | contig 15693 bp, 16 predicted proteins | sample DEB19_08_DNA_FD_184531 | JGI IMG/M metagenome (GOLD analysis project Ga0208784, IMG submission 184531) | Aqueous microbial communities from the Delaware River and Bay under freshwater to marine salinity gradient to study organic matter... | ecosystem: Environmental > Aquatic > Marine > Coastal ... | reverse complement strand
AAACTTACACTGGTGGAGTCAAGTATGACCCTATTATGAGTTTACGTCATCTCAAAAATGCCGTTGGTGCGGATGGGGAATTCTTTCTCCGCCTGGTTTCCAATTTCCAGTCAAAGAATTGGTGGCGTGCATGGAAGACCTAATGGAGAGTTTGGTAACTCTCCATTTTTATTATGATAAATAATAATATCTGTTGGTACTGCAATTCTCTACAGATAAGATTAGGTGCTCTTATGGGCACCTTTTCTATTATAAATACTAATGCAGTGCCAATAGAATAGAAATGAATTATCTAAAGATTTATTGTAATCTGATTAGGAAAGTAGAGAACAGAACTCTACCTAAAGGATACATAGAGAAGCATCATATTTTTCCAAAAAGTATCTTTGGTAACAATAAGAGAATTGTAGTGCTTACTGCAAAGGAGCATTATATTGCTCATTTACTATTATGGAAAGGATTTAAAAAAAGATATGGAAAAGATAATCAAAAAACTATAAAGATGTTTTATGCTTTATGGTATATGAATAATGGTTCTAGAATCAATAGATATTGTAACTCAAAAATGTATGAGAAATTGAGAGAAAAATTTATAGATGTTAGAAAGAATGATTCTGAATGGAAAAATAATTTTTTATTAGGAAGAGAAAAAATGAAAAATAAACCAGAATATAAAAAAATGATGAAATTAAGAAATAAAGAACTTTCTAAAAATCATAAATGGTTAAAATCTATAAAAGATTCTGCTTATAGAAGAAAAAATGATCCAGTGTGGATTGAAAATCATAAAAAGGGAAGAGAAAAAATGAAAAATAATTCAGAGTGGCAAAAACAACAAAAAGAAAGAAATGATAGACAAAAGAAAAAATATATGATAAAATTTCAAAATGGGGAAGTTCAAACTATTGTAGGATTATATGAATGGTGTAGAAATAATCCAAAATATGATAGCAGTGCAATCAGACGAGTTAGAACTGGAAAACAACACAAACACTTTGATATTATTGAGGTTGCATTATTAAATGACTAAAAAAATTGCTCTTTGTACCGGAATTACGGGTCAAGATGGATCATACCTTGCAGAACTTCTTCTTGAAACTGGATATGAAGTTCATGGTATTATTCGTCGTGCTTCACTAATTAATACACATAGGATTGACCATATTTACGAGCAAATTAAACTTCATTATGGTGATCTTACAGACTCTACAAACCTTGTAAGAGTAATTCAGCAAGTTCAACCAGATGAAATATATAATCTTGGTGCTCAGAGTCACGTAAAAGTGTCTTTTGAGATGCCAGAGTATACTGGTATGGTGGATGGATTGGGAACTCTTCGTATTCTTGAGGCAGTTCGTCTTCTGGGTATGGAGAGTAAAACTAAAATCTATCAAGCATCTACTTCAGAAATGTTTGGTAAAGTTCAAGAAATTCCTCAGAAAGAAACTACACCTTTTTATCCTCGTTCACCTTATGGGGTTGCAAAAGTTTATGGATACTGGATCGTCAAAAACTACAGAGAATCATACGGACTACATGCAAGTTCTGGAATTCTTTTCAATCACGAATCCCCTAGAAGAGGAGAAACTTTTGTCACAAGAAAAATCACTCGCGGATTATCATCTATTTCAACTGGGCAACAAGATATACTATATCTCGGCAACCTGAATGCAAAACGCGACTGGGGGCACGCTAAGGACTTCGTAGAGGCAATGTGGTTGATGCTTCAGCAAGATGAGGCAGATGATTATGTAATCGCCACCGGAAAACAATATTCTGTTCGTGAGTTTGTTGAGGAAGCGGATCCATACTTTGGAATTAATATTGTTTGGACCGGTGAAGGTTTGGATGAGGTTGGTGAAGATGAAAATACTGGTAAGACTATTATTAGAGTAAGTCCTAAATATTTCAGACCTGCTGAAGTAGAGACCTTATTAGGTGATGCCACTAAAGCAAAAGAAAAATTAGGTTGGGAACCTAAAACTTCTTTTAAACAATTAGTTGAGGATATGTGTATTGATGAAAAACAAAATGTTTCATAAAATTGAAAAATGTAGAGTGTGTGGTAATAGAAATTTAATTACTGCTCTTGATCTGGGAAATCAATATCTCTCTGGTATTTTTCCGAAAAAAATTGATACTAACATGTATAAAGGTCCACTTACTCTTGTAAAGTGTGATGAAACCACTGGAGGATGTGGACATGTTCAGTTAGAACACACCTTTGATCTTCCGACGATGTATGGTGACGATTATGGATATAGATCCGGATTAAATTCTAGTATGGTTCGTCATTTAAAATCAAAGTATGAAAAAATTATTGAATTTTTAAATTTTAATGATGAAGATGTTGTAATTGATATTGCGGGTAATGATGGAACATTTCTTGGATTTTTTCCAATAAATTTAAAACTGCTAAGTATTGACCCTACTTCTAAAAAGTTTTCGAAGTATTATAAATCGCATGTTAACTATGCACCCGACTTTTTTTCCGAAAAACTTTATAGAAGTTATTTTGAAAATCAAAGTGCAAAACTTGTTACTTCATTTTCAATGTTCTATGATTTAGAAGATCCTTGTCAATTTGCAAAAGAGGTTAATTCTATTCTTGATTCTAAAGAAGGCATTTGGGTTTTAGAGCAAAGTTATATGCCAGAAATGTTAAAGGCAAATTCTTTTGACACAGTATGTCATGAACATTTGTCTTATTATGGAATGAGACAACTTAAGTATATTATGGATCAATCTGGATTTAAAATTATTGATTTTGAATTTAATGATATTAATGGGGGAAGTATCTCAGTTGTTGTCTCTAACAAAAATAGTAAATATGTTGAATGCACTCAAAGATTAAATTCTTTAATTCAACAAGAAGTAGATCTTGAACTTTGTACAATAAAACCTTGGAATAAATTTGAAGAAAGAATTGGTGAATGTAAAAAACAATTTTTTGAAATAATTGACGATCTTAAAAAATCTGGACTAAAAATCGCTGCTCTTGGCGCAAGTACAAAAGGCAATGTAACTCTTCAAACTTGGAACATTGATTGTATTGAAGTTGTTGGGGAAGTAAATTCAGATAAGCATGGATCTTTTACTCCCGGAACTTGGATTCCTATTAAAAATGAAGATGAAGTTCTTTCGGAATATGATGTTTTTGTAATTCTTCCTTGGCATTTTAGAAAATTCTTTATGGACAATGAAAAATTTAAAGGTAAAAAACTTCTTTTTCCTCTTCCATTTCCTGAAATTGTTACTGTATCATGATGAATAAAGATTCTAAAATTTTTGTTGCTGGGCACCGAGGATTGGTTGGCTCATCTATAGTAAGAACTCTTAGAGAACATGGATATAAAAATATTATAACCAAAACTAGATCTGAAGTTGATCTTCTCAATCAAAAGCAAGTTGAAGATTTTTTTGCTTCGGAAAGTATTGATTATGTTTTTAATGCGTCCGCAAGAGTCGGTGGAATATATGCTAACGATCATTATTCTGGAGAATTTATATATCAAAATATTCAAATTCAAACCAATTTAATTCATTATGCTTGGAAATATGGAGTAAGTAAATTTCTTTTTCTTGGATCTGTATGCATTTATCCAAAATTCGCTGAAGTTCCTGTTAAAGAAGAATCTCTATTGACTGGATATCTTGAACCAACTAATGATGCTTATGCTGTTGCAAAAATTTCTGGAATTAAAATGTTACAAGCATATAATAAACAATATGGATTCAAGGGAGTTTCTCTAATGCCATCTAATCTTTATGGTATTGGGGATAATTTTCATCCAGATAATGGGCATGTTATTCCTGCTATGATGACAAAATTTAATAATTCTAATGGAAAATCTGTAACTTTCTGGGGAGATGGAACTCCAATGAGAGAATTTCTTTATGCAGATGATCTTGCCGATGCTTGTTTATTTGCAATAAATCATTTTGAAAATGCAGAATTGATTAATGTGGGTTCTGGTGATAATATAAGTATTGAAGATCTTGCTCATACTATTGCTGGTATTGTGGGATATACTGGAGAAATAAAATGGGATACTACTAGACCAAATGGAACTCCTAATAGACCATTGGATTATTCTAAGATGACTGAACTTGGATGGAAACCTAAACATAGTCTTTATGATGGACTAAAGAAAACGTATCAATGGTTTATTGAAAATACTTATTATGATAGTTCCAAATAAAATTATAAGTAATTTAATCTTATGACAAAAAATAATACAAATATTGGTATTATGATGAGTTGCTTTAATGAAGTTGAAGCAGTTTCATTTGCAATACAAGAACTAAGAAAATTTTATCCAGAAAATAAAATTTATATATTTAATGAAAGTAATGAGAGTTATGATTTTTTATTGAAAGAAGATCATAATATAAAAATAAAAAATGATAAAGATACAATGAGTTTTTATTATAAAAATAATGTTAATGATGTATATTTGCTCCCAGAATTTCAAACAAAAATTCAAGATGCTTTTTTAACTTTTTTGGATAGAATATGCCAAACTATAGAATATACTAAGGGTGAATATATATTGTTAATGGACCCAGATGTTTTGATTAGAGGAGAATTAACCATATCTTCAAATATTAATCTTCTCGGGTCACTTAGGAATAAAGGAGTTCCTTTATCCACAAAAAAAATATTAAGTGAAATAGATGGTTCAATTGTTATAGATCAATGGGGAGCTACACCAGCAATATTCAGAGCAGAAACATTTAAAAAAGCATATGAAAAATTTCTTTCAATTCCAAATCTATTGGAAAAATTAACTAAATCGTGGAGTGCTTTTTATGCACATGATGTAATTATACCAATTCTATTTTCTCTTATAGGTGAAAAAGAACATTTAAATAATGACTTTACCGAATGCAACACTGATCTTGATTGGCAAACAAACGGGAAAAAATTAGTTCATCATTATAAAAAATATTATCATAATGTTGAAGTAAGATTTCCATTTTTTAAAGAGGTATAAAATATGAACATTTTAATTATTAATAATCCTGAGGAAAACTGTGGAGTTCATCAATATGGAAAAAGATTTGGAAATATTGCGTGTAAATCAAAAAAATATAATTTTATATATTGTGAAATGACTTCAGAGTCGGAATTTATTTCAAAGATTAGTGAGTATAAACCGACTGCAATAATTTATAATTATCTTTCTGGTACTATGCCATGGGTAACCGGAGAGTTGATTCATGGATGCAGAAGTCAAGGTATAAGACAATATGTAATTGTTCATAATTCATATTATGGTGGGTTTGATTATTATTTACATCAGAATCCATATCATCCGCATGTAGATGATAGAAATTTTGCTTTAGCAAGACCTTTATTTGAATTTAATTCCCCCAGTACAAAAGTTTTGGACGATGACACTATACATATAGGATCTTTTGGTTTTGGTCTTAGTTGCAAATATATTGATGAAATTTGTAAACTTATAAATGAACAATTATTTTACAAAAAAGTTCAAATTAATTTGCATTTAACTGAAGCACATTTTTGTCCAAATGCAGATACGATTGCTTCAATTAAACAAGAGTGTTTAAATTCTATTACTCATGATAATATTAAATTGAATATGACTCATAATTTTTTGACAAATGAGGAAATTTTGGAATTTCTTGCTAAAAATGATTTAAATATATTTTTCTATGAAAAATATCAACATTATAATGGTATTTCATCATCAGTAGATTATGCTCTATCAGTTAAAAAACCAATAGCAATTTGTAGTAGTAATATGTTTTCTCATATTTGGGATGCTCAGCCATCTATTTGTGTAGAAAATAATTCTCTTCTTAATATTATTAATAATGGATTTGCTCCATTAGAAGAAAAATATAATTCATGGACGCATAAAAAATTTATACATACTTTAGAAACTATTATAGAAAAAACATTTGAGGTTTGATAATGACACAATTTTATTCGGATGCAAAACAAGATGAATTTGTTGCAAATATTTTAGGATTTAAAAAAAATGGTTACTGTGTAGACATTGGCAGTAACCACTCAATTATTTCAAATAATACATATTTTTTTCAGGATTTAGGGTGGACATCTATCAGTGTTGAAAATGATAGTGCATATAATGACACATACTCTACAAGACAAAGTGGTGTTCATTTGAATCAAAATGCGTTGGAAATTGATTATAAGAAAATTTTTAATGAATATAAATTTCCAAAAAATATTGATTACCTTTCTTTAGATGTTGATACTTTAAGTTTAAATGTTCTTCGTGTTTTGCCTTTAGATGAATATCGCTTTAAAGTTATTACTATTGAGCATGACTGGTATCTTTATGGAGACATTTATAGAGAACAACAAAGAAATATTTTAAGTTCGCATGGATATATACTTCTTTGCTCAAATGTATATGTTGAACAACCTGGGTATGAAGGAAAAGAATATCCCTTTGAAGATTGGTGGATTGATCCCTCTCAGTTTACTGAAGAACTAATTGAAAAAATTAAATGCAATAACACTTTCCCCTCTTTGATAATTTCTAAATTTTATAAAGGAGTAAATTGATGAAAGCACTTGTAACTGGTGGAGCCGGATTTATTGGATCGAATTTGGTCGATAAACTTATAGAAAGTAATTATGAAGTTGTTGTAATTGATAATGAGTATTCTGATGTGCATGATAAATTTTATTGGAATGAAAACGCACAAAATTATAAATATGATATCCGCGATTATGAAAAAACGAGGTCACTTTATGAAGGAGTAGACTATGTATTTCATGTTGCAGCTGAAGCGCGTATTCAACCTGCAATTCAAAATCCCATTGAAGCAATTAGTATTAATTCCGTAGGCACTTGCACAGTTCTTCAGTGCGCCCGCGAGGCGGGAGTTAAGAGAGTAATGTATTCTTCTACTTCCTCTGGTTATGGAATAAATGAAACTCCAAATGTGGAAACACAACTAGATGACTGCTTAAATCCATATTCGGTTTCTAAAGTTAATGGTGAGAAACTCTGTAAGATGTATACCGATCTTTTTGGTCTTCCTACTGTTATTTTTAGGTATTTTAATGTATATGGTGAACGTCAACCCCTACGTGGGCAGTATGCTCCAGTCATTGGTATTTTTCTTCGCCAGATGGCCGCGGGAGAACCTCTAACTATTGTTGGTGATGGCGAACAACGTAGAGATTTTACTTACGTTGGTGATGTGGTAAATGCTAATATTATGTCAGCAATTTCAAATCCAAATTTGGAAGCATTTGGGCAAGTTTATAATGTTGGAACTGGTAAAAATTATTCTATAAATGAAATTGCAGAAATATTTAATCATCCAAAAATAAATATTCCTCCTCGTTTGGGTGAAGTAAAAATTAGTCTTGCCAATAGTCAGAAGATTTATAATACTTTTGGATGGAAACCAAAAGTAGATGTTTTGTCTTGGATTAAGAGTAATTTATAAAAACATTTTTTACAAAAATATGATAGAATAGAAGTTCTGCTGAAAAACATTATGCCCAAACAAAAAGTTATTATATGGGGATATCCTTTAGATTCTCATACACATTCTTATATTCATGGTGCTTGGTACAAGACATTTAAGCACCTTGGATATGAGACCTATTGGTTTCATGATGATAACTATCCTACTGGATTTGATTACTCCAATTCACTTTTCATTACTGAAGGATATGCAGAAAAAAATATTCCTTTAGTAGAATCTTCAACTTATTTTGTGCATATTTGCGTAAATCCTCAAAAGTATCTTGAGAAAGGATGTCGTTTAATTGATATTAGATTTAATGTTAATCAAATTAATGACTGTAATTATTCTTATGAATTTAATAAAAAGGATTCAGTAAAAATAGATGAGGTATCTTTTTATATCAATAATGCAAATGATTCTATTTTATCTGATAAATTTAAAAAAGGAATTGGTAGGTATGAGGCACTTTATTTAAGTTGGGCAACAGATCTTTTACCCGAAGAATTTAATTATGATGATAGATTTATTTCTAGGGAAAGAAAAATTTATCATGTAGGATCAATTGCTGAAAGTAATATTAATGAAATCCGAAAGTTTGGTCGGGCTATGAACGAAAACGGAATAGAATTCGTCCATAGAAATCCTTGGACACATCCTGCAACTTGGGAAGAAGTAAAAATTCTTACACAGAAATCATATATCGCACCAGATCTTAGAGGATCTGCAATGAGATCTGAAATTAATGGTAAGGTTGATACTGGTGCTAACCATAAATTAATTGGGTATATCCCATGCAGAATCTTTAAGAATATTAGTTATGGTCAAATCGGTGCCACAAATTCTAAAGCAGTTAAAGATCTTTTTGGTGATCTAGTGATTTACAATGATGATGAATATCAATTATTCTATGATACGGTTAAAATGAAAGATGATTCAGATTATATTCTAGAGCAAATGAAATTTGTTCAAGATAATCATACCTATATTAATAGGGTTGATTCAATTATGAAAGTTTTTAATCGGGAGATTTGATATGTCAGTAACACTTGTAACATCATTGTATGATATTAATCGTTCTAACTTAGATGGAAGAAATTGGGATGAATATTTAGAATGGTTTTCTAAAACTTTAAAACTAAAATCTCCCATGGTAGTTTTTGTAGATAAAAATTTAGTAGAATTTGTTGAAGGGTGTAGAAAAAATCTTCCTACACAAATTATAGAAGAGCCCATTGATCAGATTCCTTACTATAATCTTAAAGAAAAAATGGATGCTGTAATTGAATCTGAAGAATATCGATCTAAAATTTCTGACCCTAATAGAATTGAATGTAAAAGTAGTTTATACAATATTATTCAATATTCAAAATTTAAATGGTTAGAAAAAGCAGCAGATGAAAATTATTTTGATTCTGAATATTTTCTTTGGGTTGATGCAGGACTGTCTAGATTTTTTTACGATATCAATTTAAGCAAACCATATCCTGGAGAGAATGCACAGCAATCTTTATTAGACATCAAAGATAGTATTTTGATTCAAGTATTTCTTTCGTACTATCCAGATCTTGCTAACGCAAAGAAATTATCTGAGAAATATCTTGAAGATAATCGTTCATATATTATGGGTGGAATGTTTGGTGCTGGAAAGGAATCTATTAAAAAGTTTCGTCCGATAATAGATGATATTTTAGATCAGATGCTTTCTAATAATATTATTAATAATGAACAAATTGTTTTGGGATATTTGTATAAAAAGTATCCAGATTTATTTGTAGAATTTTTTAATGAATCTCATTTACATAGAAGTTATGAACTTGTATCGGAGTTAAGTAAATGAAAATAACATTAGTTGGACCAGGAATTATGACTATCCCTCCTATTGGATGGGGAGCTGTAGAAATATTAATATGGGATACTAAAAATGCACTAGAAAATCTAGGACATAATGTTCAGATAGTAAATACTCAAAATTTTAAACAAATCATTGATGAAATAAACTATTTTTGTCCAGACTTTGTTCATATTCACTATGATGAGTTTATAGGAATTTATCCATATATCCAATACCCTAAAGCAATTACTAGTCATTTTGGATATCTTGAACAACCAAAAATGTTTAATGGGTATGTAAATATTTTTAACGCATTTGGTACAATTAAACCAAATGTTTTTTGCCTTTCTAATGGAATTTCTAAAGTATACCAAACTATGCTAGGAATTCCTCAAAAAAATTTATTTGTTACTCCTAATGGTGTAAATTCTGAAGTTTTTAGCTATACTGAAGATCCCGAATATTTTGACAGGTCTATCTATCTTGCCAAGATTGATTATAGAAAAAGACAACATTTATTTCAATCTATTGATAGTCTTTGGTATGCTGGTAATAATGCAGACCAGAGATTTGATCCAAATAAAAATTACTTAGGTGAATGGGATAAAACTACTCTTTACAAAAATTTGACACACTATGGAAACTTAGTTTTGCTTTCTGATGGTGAAGCTCACCCACTTGTTTGTATGGAGGCGTTAACCTGTGGATTGGGTATTGTTGTAAGTCAATTTGCAACAGCTAATTTGGATATCTCCAAAGATTTTATAGATGTTATACCCGAAGATAAAATTTCTGATATTCAATATATTAAATCTATAATTGTAAAAAATCGTAAATATTCTATTAAAAATAGAAAAGAAATCGTTGAATATTCAAAACAATTTAATTGGGAAAATATTATTCAGACTTACTACATTCCAAATATTCAAAAAATTATAGGTACTTATTATGATAGGGTTTAATGCTCTAGGTCAACTTGGTAGACTTGGAAATCAGATGTTTCAATATGCGTCCCTAAAAGGAATCGCTACAAATTGTGGATATAATATTTGTATTCCTTTTTCTAAGAATAAAAATGAATGGACTGATCATCAATTGACAAGTGTGTTTAAAATGCCATCACTAAATGAATTAAATTATCAGTATATTGATCATAATAGACCTACAATATCAGAAAATTCATTTTGTTTTGACGAAAAATTATTTAATGAATGTCCTGATTGGATAACACTACAGGGATTTTTTCAATCTGAAAAATATTTCAAACATATTCAAGACCAACTCTTGATTGATTTTCAATTTCATGATAATATTCTAGAACCTGCAAAAGAAGTAGTTTCTAATTGGAATAATCCCGTTTCTCTTCACGTTCGTAGAACAGATTATATTACTAACCCAAATCATACTGTATTGAGTCTTGATTATTATGAAAAATCTTTAAATTATTTTAATGATGATTGCGAAATAATTATTTTTTCAGATGATCCTAAATGGTGCATGGAACAAAAACTTTTTGAGTCTGATAGATTTTTAATTTCCGAGACAAACAATAATCATCTTGATCTTTGTTTGATGACTCTTTGTAGTGGTCATATTATTGCTAATTCTTCGTTTTCTTGGTGGGGAGCATGGTTAGCAAACAGTAAACAGGTTATAGCACCTTCTGGTTGGTTTAAAGGTTCAAATAATGAACATCTAGATACTAAAGATCTTATACCTCAAAATTGGATAGTTATTTAATGAAAGTTGCGATTGTATTCATAGGTACATCTAAGTACTTAAATTTTCTTCCTCAATATTATCAAAAAATACATGAAAACTTTCTTCCTAATTCTAAAAAAACTTTTTTAGTTTTTACTGATGGGGAGGGGGATTTCCCAGAAGATGTTAAAGTTTATAATCAAGAACATCTTAATTGGCCTTATATTACATTGACTCGTTTTGAAATTATTAATAAAGCTAGAGAAGAAATCATCAATCATGATTGGTTAGTTTTTCTTGATGCAGATACTCTTGTTATTGATAAAATTTTAGAAAACGATTTTATTTCAAATAAACCTTTTTTTGGGGTTCATCATCCTTGTCATTATTTAAAAATGCCTCCACATGATACATATCCAGGAGCATTTGAAATTAATTCCAATTCATCTGCTTGTATTAATGAGTCTTTAGACTGTTCTGTGTATTTTCAGGGGTGCTTTTGGGGAGGGAAAGTACCTAAAATTTTGGAAATGATAGATGATTTGCAAAAAAAAGTAAATCAAGACATTAACAATAATGTTATTGCTATATGGCATGATGAAAGTCACTTAAATAGATACTTTGCAGAATATCAAAGTGAAGTAAAAATTTTTGGACCAGAATATGCTTATCCAGAAGTGTTTTCTGAATATTGTAACTTTAATCCAAAAATTATTCATCTTGCAAAAGATAACTCTAAATATCAGAATTGAAAATGGATAAAAATAAATCTACATACAAACTTAAAAATATAGGACCGATTTATTATTTAAATCTTAATGGTCAACCAGAAAGAAGAGAATATATGGAGACTCAATTTAAATATTGGGAAATTGAAAATTATACTCGCATTTCTGCATATGATGGTCGTGAAGATGATTTAAGTGATATTATTGTGGGGAGATACCCAGAAATGATGACTTCTGGTGAGATTGGATGTGTAACTTCTCATTTAAAGGCAATTAAACATTGGTATGAAACTTCAGATAGTCCTTATGCAATTATTATGGAAGATGATTGTAATTTAGATTTAATAAAATATTGGAATTTTTCCTGGCAAGATTTTTACGCAAATGTTCCTTATGATTGGGACGTAGTTCAAATTGCGATTATTTGTACTGGAGATCTTCACGTTAAATTACATAAAAGATTTGTAAATGATTTTTCAACGGCTTGTTATCTTATTAATAGACATCATGCGGAAAAACTTTTGAAGTTTCATGTTAGAGGAGAAAAATATAAACTCGATAATGGTGTTAAACCTAGACCTGTTGCGGATGATTTGATTTATAATTCTGGAAATACTTACTCAATTCCACTTCTTCTTTATAAAATTGATTTAGGATCATCAATTCATCCAGAACATATTAATGCTTTTCATAAAGGATCTTATGATGCACTTTTAAATTTTTGGCAACAAATGGGATCCCAAATGGAAATTCGTGAGTATATGAATTATGATCCATATCTTGGTAGGATCACTGAACCATCAAATCCAAATTCTTGACATCTACTAAGACTACTGTTAAGATAAATAGACCGAGTGATGAACGCCTCAACTACTTGCCGTAGTCACTTGAATAAACGGAGTCATGTCGAGACTCCTTACATCCGCAGGAAAACTCTGCGAGAAAATATAGAGGTACTTATGTTTAAATCCGCTTTCGCAGCAACTCTTGCTGCAACTCCACTGGTCGCTGGTGCTGCGTTCGCAGAACCTTATGGTCCTTATGTGGATATGCCCCAAGTAACGAGCATCACTCAGTTCTCCGATGTTCGTCCTACTGATTGGGCTTACCAAGCACTTAGCAACCTTGTTGAACGTTACGGTTGCGTAGCAGGTTATCCTAACGGCACCTTTGTTGGTGGTCAGGCAATGACCCGTTATGAAGCAGCAGCATTGCTGAATGCCTGCCTGGATCGTGTAACTGAAGTTACCGATGAACTGAAGCGTCTACAGGCAGAATTTGCCTCTGAACTTGCTGTTCTTCGTGGTCGCGTTGATGCTGCTGAGGCACGCATCGGTCAACTGGAAGCAACTCAGTTCTCTACCACTACCAAACTGCGTGGTGAAACAACTTTCGTTCTGGGTGGTGTTCCTGGTTATGATACCAAGACTGATGTAAGCACTCGTACTGCTTTCAACTATGATGTTCGCCTGAACTTTGATACTTCGTTTACTGGTTCGGATCTGCTCCGCACCCGTCTGCGTTCTTCTAACTTCAGTGCTGATCCTTTCGGTTCTTCTTCCTCACTCTTCAAACTGGACAAAGCAGACAACTTCTCCAGTGCTAATGGTGATAATGTAGTCCTTGATCGTCTTTACTATCAGTTCCCTGCTTTCAATAACACCACTACTCTGAGTGTTGGACCTAAGGTTCGTAACACTGAGATGGCATGGATTCCTTCGGCATATAAGTCGGAAGTTCTTGACTTCTTTGCTGTTGCTGGTGCTCCTGGTGTTTATAACAAAGCAACTGGTGCTGGTTTCGGTGCTCAGTGGAAACAAAAAGGTAAGCAAGGATTTGTTGCTGGTGTGAACTATGTTGCTCAGAACGGTTCTGATTCTTCCAAGGGAGAATTTGATGAGACTGGTGCTCTGAACACTCTGGCACAAATCGGTTATCGTGGTACTAACTACGGTATTGCTTTTGGTTATCGTTACGGTACAGAAGGAACCCGTGTTCGCACCTACAACGGTCTGAATGGTGCTTCTGGTACTCTGGTTCCTGGTCAGACTTCCAACGGTTATGCCATCAACGCATACTGGCAACCCACTCAATCGGGTTGGGTTCCTTCAATCTCTGCTTCTTACGGTTGGAACACTGTAAGTGGTACTGAGAGTGCTGCTACCGATAGTCAATCTTGGTTCGCTGGTCTCCAGTGGGCAGATGTATTTGCTAAGGGTAATTCTGCTGGTATTGCTGTGGGTCAGGCACCTACGGGCGAAGACCTTGAGGATGCAACGATGCTTGAAATCTTCTACAAGTATCAAGTGTCTGATAACATCAGCATCACTCCTGCAATCTTCTATGCAAGTGACAACCAACGCCTGAATGATAATGCCTCCAAGTGGGGTGGTGTTATTCAAACGAAGTTCACGTTCTGATAAACTTATCCTATAATCAACTGGAGGGGGAAACCCCTCCTTTTTTCTGTTTAAACTTATGCAATACGATATTAAAGACATTAATCTTGCTGAACTTGGCAAACAAAGAATCGAATGGGCAGGAAGAGAAATGCCTGTTCTCAAGCAAATCCAAGAACGATTTGCGGAAGAAAAACCACTTGAAGGTGTTCGTTTAGTTTCTTGCAACCACGTTACAACAGAAACCGCACACCTCTGCATCGCACTTAAAAATGCTGGTGCAAACTCTATGCTAATTGCTAGCAACCCTCTTTCAACTCAGGATGATGTTGCTGCTGCTCTTGTAAAGTATTGGGATATCCCTGTGTTTGCAATCAAAGGGGAAGATAGTGACACTTATATTAGACATATTAATACCGCTCTTGATCATCGTCCTAATATTATTATTGATGATGGATCTGATGTTGTAGCAACACTTATCAAAGAACGTCCAGAGCAGATTGGTGATTTGATTGGAACTACGGAGGAAACTACCACTGGTATTGTCCGTCTCCGTGCTATGATTAATGATGGTGTACTAAAGCATCCTGCTATTAACGTAAATGACTCCCAAACCAAACATTTTTTTGATAATCGGTACGGCACTGGTCAATCTACTCTTGATGGCATTATTCGTGCAACTAACATTCTTCTTGCTGGAAAAACTGTGGTTGTTGCTGGGTTCGGTTGGTGCGGTAAAGGAGTTGCTCTTCGCGCAAAAGGGATGGGAGCAAACGTGGTCGTCACTGAGATTGATCCAGTAAAGGCAATTGAAGCAACTCTGGAAGGATATAAAGTCCTTCCTATGGTTCAAGCATCAATTCTGGGTGATATTTTCATTACTGTGACTGGTAATAAGAATGTGATTACTTATGACCATATGAAGTGGATGAAGAGTGGTGCGATTGTTTGTAACTCTGGTCACTTTGATAATGAGATTGATGTAAGATCTCTTGAGGAAAATGCAACGGAGATTAAAGAAGTTCGTCCTTTCGTCAAGCAATACAAACTTCAAACAAATGAAGTTGTTGTGATTGCTGATGGTCGTCTTGTAAATCTTGGTGCTGCTGAGGGACATCCTTCTGCTGTGATGGATATGAGTTTCGCAAACCAAGCACTTGCAGTTGAGTATTTGGTACAGAATCAGGGCAAACTTGCTCCTGGTGTTTATCCTGTTCCTGCTGAAAAGGATGCTGAAATTGCAGAACTCAAACTTTCTGCGATGGGTATTTCAATTGATAAACTTACTCAGGAACAGGAGAAGTACATTAATTCTTGGTATGAGGGAACTTGAACCTTAACCTTCTCTTAGTTGACCTTTACTTTTATCTCTCTTAGAATTTCTTCGTAGTTATTCACTTTTTATGAAACTCAAAAACTTTATTGCTATTGGTCTGCTTGCTGCTCCTACTGCTGCACTCGCAGGCACGACCCTGAATGGTGCCGGTGCGACATTTCCGGCGCCTTTGTACCAACGATGGTTCCAAGATTATGCACGAACTTCTGGTAA
>Ga0208784_1000673_pt1 | contig 15752 bp, 18 predicted proteins | sample DEB19_08_DNA_FD_184531 | JGI IMG/M metagenome (GOLD analysis project Ga0208784, IMG submission 184531) | Aqueous microbial communities from the Delaware River and Bay under freshwater to marine salinity gradient to study organic matter... | ecosystem: Environmental > Aquatic > Marine > Coastal ... | reverse complement strand
TTTCCGGGTTGTCACGAACCGTGGTGACGAACGTGTAGCCACCGACGGTCGTGTACTTGTACCCGTCCTTCACGATTTCCGACGTGATCTGCAGACCCGCGTCTTCCGTGGTCCACGCGATCGTGTCGTTCCAGTCGTTCTCGTGCATGAGGAAGACGCGAGCCTTCATCTGACGAGCCGCTTGGACCTTCACGAGATCGCGGAGAACCTTACGGTTGAAGGTCGCTTCCGACGAGAGAAGGAGGTTCTGGTAGTACGCCTGGTTCGACGGGCGAGCCGCGACGTTGATATCCGAGAGGTCGATCTTCGCACCGGTCGTGTCCGCCTTGGCGGCGTACTTGTCCTGGCGGAAGATGTACGAGAGGAACTCGGCCTCGCTCTCGAAGTTCTTGTTGCTCTTGCCGGCGGCAGCCACGACGTTCGAGTCAGCCGTGTTAACCTTCGCAGCTTCAGAGATACCACCGCGAGTGATCAACGTGTTCATGCGGTTCATGGTCGCGAGATAAACCGCGGCCTTGACGTGCTGCATGAAGGTGATGTCGATCTGCTCCTGGATGTCCTTGACGGTGTTCTGTTCGATCACCTTCGTGAGGGGCATCTTGTAGGAGCGGAGCTCCTGCTCCGACTTCTGGAATCTCTCCGACGCGATGGTCGAGATACGGATCGAGTAGCGCTTGCCCTCGATGTACGTACGGTTCGGTTCGCCGCGCCAGTTAATGCGCATCGCGATCGAATCCGGCTCGATGTCATCGATGTACTCGAGACCTTCGTCCGCAACGTTGCGGGTGAGTTCCGATTCAGTCACGGTCTGGGGCGGGAGGATCTTGCGCGCGAACGAGTTTTCACGCAGCTTGTCCTGAATGTAAAGGCCAGTAGCTTCGCCGAGCTTCTCCATGGCTTCCTGACCGCCGTTGAGGGCGGCAGAGAACATGGCGTTGAACTCGGACGGATTCAGAATATCAGACATTTGAATGTTCTCCTATGAATCAGCCCGCAACCATATTGGCGACGGAGTTGAAGATGAACCAAACAATGCTACCCTCGATCTTCGCCACGGAGCCGAAGGAGAGAGTGACGTTGCCGGTGGTAAGAGCCGTAGATCCGGTGTTGACCGCGGTCGCGGCAACAGCCTTCGGCTTGCCGACCGAGTCGGACTCGACGAGCTGACCGATGGCGAACGACGCCGCCGGATCGCTCCACGACGACTTCGGCAAACCAATCATGGTGCCGTTGCCGATGATACCAGAGAGACCACCCGTGTCGATATTGATGTTCGCCGCGTACTCCGCGATCGGGTCGTTCTGAACATCCGAGATGTCCGAACGGTTACCGGGGGAGAAGTTGAGGTACGCCACGCGCGACGACGTGTCGGCGAGAGCGGCATTACCAGACGAATTGAACACAATGAATCGGCCATCCGCGATGACCGTCCCATCCGCCGGAGACGGGAGCTTGATAAAGTTTACGCTCTCGATCTTGGCGTTGAGACGGACCAGGGTGGAGGTAGAAGAACGAATTGCCATTTTTCTTGTCCTCGTTAAAAGTTCAGTAAACCCCTAACTCGTCAGCCGTTTCTCTCAGCCGTCGAGCGTACTTCCCTTCGGGAGAATCTCCCCCGGAGGAATTTTCGGACACAGCATCCACAGCCGTGCCCAGTTTCGTAGTCTCCTGAGACCCTATAGACACCGCTACCTCGAATATCCGAAGACGGTCGTCATCGGCTTTAAATTCGGCAACTTTGTCTAATGCTATCTCAGGATCAATGTGCCCCTGCGCAACAAGCTCAAGGGTACGTTTATAGATGTCGTTGTCCTTGGATAATTCAGCTGATTTCTTTTCGATCTCAGCAGTCTTTTCCAAGACGGAACGAATCCGTTTCAAGGTGTCAGAGCCGATCTTTACGAGCAACTCTTATCTCCCTTGAGCCATGATGTCGCCAGCGGCGAGTAACATGGCCAGTGCGATCTTGCTATCAAAGGAAGCGCTCGATTCTTCCGGGCTGAGGGCCTCGTCGATTTCCTCGATTAGGCCCGCAGCATCAGAAGAGAGAGAGTCGGACGCAACCTTTTCAACGACATCGAATTGCTGTTCCGACACCCCGCCGGTTTTAGCCGCGAGGATATCGTCACATAACTTTCTGATGTCATTCGATAACATGATCAGTCCTCAAGAGCTTCCACGCACGCACGCGCGAGCGCACGACCGAACTCTTCAGCTTCTTCATCCGACGCGATCTTTTCAAGATCTTCGGGCGTGATGCCGGAGTCGGCGGCAACCGCGGCCGCAAACGCGCCAAGGTCGTACGCCTGTTCGGCGGCCGCTTCCTTGTCGAGCTCAGATTCGGTTCCGTTTTCGAGATACGCAACCGTCAACTTAACCGCTTCATCGAACTGGACTTCAGGATCCGTGTAACCGGCTTCCTTGATCACCTCGATCGCGGCGCTGAGCGTGTTGATAAACTCGGGATTATCGCCAACGACGTCGGCGACGCTAGCGATCTTGTTCATGAGCGCTTCGTCTTTGCGAGCTTCATAGATTTCACGTAACGACATGGTGTACTCCTAATCAATCTTTGGTGGCGCCGCGCGCCACGTTCGGGAAGTGTGCTTCCGCCATCTGCTGATGAGGCTTCTTCTTCGCCCCAGCGCCATGACGTTCACGCTGGAGCTTCTGCGCCACCGTGTTCCAATTGCTCATTTCAGCTTCCTCAACGCCATTACCCGAGGCGTGCGACGAAGACGCACGATCCGCGGCAAGCTTGTTGAGCAGCTCAACAGTGCGATTAACAAAACTATCGGCCATCAACCGACCACCAGCGTCAAGCTCCTCGGCGAGCTTTTCCATCGAACCAGAGTCCGCCGAAGCGACCTTATCTAAGGTCGGCGCCTGCTCGCCGCCGATTTCGGCCAGGAGCTTAGCAACGTCCATAATTCTCTCCAATAAAACGGGTCTACTCGGTCTTCAGATGCATCTTCACCGCCGTCATAAACGGGAGCCATGACAGAATCGGATCTACTGCACCTGCCGTTTTGAATAGGGACACCCCTATCCAATCTGGATTCATTAATATTTTAATCTCGGGAGCGCTCGCCGCTTTAACAATATTTCCCATTTCTTTGTAAATGAGACCTAAGTACTTCTGATACTCAGGATTGTCGTAGCCGAGAACCGCACCGTTCGATCTATCAGAAGCCAAAGCGACTTTGCGTCTTTCCGAAAACTCAGGATCAACCAAGCTACTTTCGGGCTTCCTAATTCTAATTACTGTTATTAGTTTGGATGAGGGGCGTCCCAAATCAAGTGAATCTGGGACTCCTTGACCAGTAATTTCTGACATTCTGCCTAATTCGGGGGGTCTGAGCAGCATTCCGCCGAGAGCAAGCCCGCCGAGACACTTACTCATACCTTCTTGTCGAATCACAGATTCCATCTGGGGATCCGTAACCGAGTTGTCGCAGTCATCCATATCTTTGCTGACTTGGCTGCGTACAAAGCTAAGAAGCGTGGGATCAACTGGGGCAGAACCCATCGATTTCGCCTGAGTTTCAGGCGGAACTTCTTTAATCATGGCGCTGAGTTTGGTCGCAGCTCCGAGCTTTTCTCCGTACGCCGCGACCTTAGTGAACTCAATACCTGGCATTACTATTCTCGACGGCGGCGCTACGACAATATCGTTTTCAGCCGACGCAACCTTGCGAAGAGCCCATGCACTACGATCAGCAGGGACGCGTACGCGAGAAATGTCAAAAAACCGAGGAAACCAGTTGTAGGCGAATACTTTTCGTCCATCCGGATACACCATGTTCATCGACGATTTAAGATGATCGCAGTATTCGCCTCGATTCTTGGCGAAATTAAAGCAGATCGAGCAAACGTCGAAGGGCAATTTAGCGCCCATGGAGAAGGGGACGGGAGCGCCGGCGCGGATAGCGTCTACGGTCCCTTTATCGCGAGCCTCGTAAATAAATACGATGAGCTCGGTACGGTGCATGTATTCGTTGTAAGCAGAGGCAACAACATCACCGATTGAATTATGCGGATCTTTGTTGTTGTGCTGCTGGAATACGTGCGCGTCGGTTACGAAAGTGCAGCTGCCATACCGATTAGTTGCGGGCGGGCAGAAATTAAAGCCCGGCTTTTCCCGATTAACTTTGTCGATGTAGTTCTTTACATCAACCGGTGGGCACTGAGACTTAAGCGACCACTCAGGGAAGGCGTCCCCGTTGCGGTTAACGCCCCAATACTCGTACGCTCCGAGAGCGTTGAGCAGAACATAAACACCTTCTGGGCGGGCTTTTAAGGTATCAATTACTTTGAGAAGCTCGGACGGAGTGTGGCACTCCCCTGCGACCTTTTCCATGGTCCCCGAATGAATAAGCGTATAATCGGGACCCCAAGAGTGACCGCCGGCGTCGAAACGTTTCTCAAAGTGAAAAGTCATTTAGTTTTCCTTTGGTTGGGGTTTTGCGTGATCACGGAATCTTAGGGGGTCCGATTCGGATTCGGATTCGGATTCGGATTCGGATTCGGATTCGGATTCGGATTCGGATTCGGATTCGGATTCGGCTTGGGTAAGTGACGCTTCGACAGGCCGGTTATTTTACCTGCGTCGCTAACACCAAGTCCACCCCCAAACATACTAAGCAACGGAAGTCCGTAAGTTACAATTTTACCAAGCGCCGTATCGCCAAGAGTCCTTCGGTTTCCGTGCTGATCCTGGCCATAAGGCATGTTCATCAATAATGGGGCAAATTTAGTAAATTTGGGGCTACTCGTGAAATCGCGGACTTTCGCCATGCCCTTATCCCAGCCGCTGAACTGGTATCCTTGACCCTCCAATTCATTTATCATCCCACTCTGACCTATCTCACCGAGATGCTGTCGGGCGGCGTGGGCCTTGGCCGCTTTGGCCGCTATGGCTGGGTCAAGAGTAAAATCTAATCCGTCGTTCGGATCGAAAGCACCAGCATTAAATGCGGGAGCCGCGATTTTCTCGATAGCTCGATTAACTAATTTAAGCGAGGCTTTCTTAACGACCTGAGGTTTTCGGGCAACCTTGCCTGGCGTCTTATTAAGACCGCAAAATTTGTCATAAGAAGAACGCCGACTCAATATTCTTATGACAAATTTTGCGGTCTTATATGACGCGATTTTATCAATAGATCTAGAAACAAGTTTCAAAGCAGCCTCCTTAGATTCCTCTTTAGATTTTGCGAAAATAGCTGGTCCTGAACCGGCGCGTGGTTTACCGTCAATGTTGCCCGGAGGGCCGGGTTCCTTATCTACGTCGGAAACTACCAAACCGGTTGCCCCGGCTACGGTGTCCACACTATTAGTGGCTGTGCCTCGGTACTGTCTATCGGCTGGATAAAATCCCGACATTTGTGATGCGCCTATTAGGGCCGGCCGCGTCCGCCGGTTCTACGGCCGGAGCTAGGCTTGGGCGACATGGACTTAAGCGCGGTTGCTAAGCTACCGAACGCGTGGCTATCAGGCTTGCGGGACTCACCCTGAATACGACCAATGTCGCTAAGCTCTTTAATCAGCGACGGCGTAAGAGCGCCGGGACCGACTTGGTGCATCTGGCGCATTATATTGCCAGCTGCGAGAGCATTAGCCGCGACCTTGGGCGAAAAATCTACTAGCGCCTGAAAATACCGAGGCGTATTCGGATCACTTCGTAATTCCGGATGGTCGGCTAAAACCTGGCGAAGAGATGTTTTTATTTTTGAATTAGTCGAAACTCGATCAACGAGATGAGAGATGATGGGGGCGGCGCCAACGGCCACAGACGCGGCGGTTAACCCATGAGTGAGGGCTTTTTCGCCCCAACCTCTAGATTTAGCTACCTTCTCATGCTCTTCTTTGACAAACTCGGTTAAGTGCTCACCGAGCTTGGCCGCGGCGACCTTCTCGGTTGGCGTTCCATATTTCGACGAGAAGCTAATCACGCCGAGAAGGGTATCGAGCGATTCCGGATCAGAGGCTACAGCCTGAGCTGCGACTTTGAGCAGCTCGGACATCTTATTTGTGTCTCCGAGTGTTTGAGCTTCAAGAAAGGCGCCGGCGAACGATCCGACTTTTTCAAGATTCTCTGCGGACATCGATTCGCAAAGAGGCTTATAAAATTCACGAAGTGACATTATCTACTCCTAATTACTATTTAAAGCTCTTTAATTCGCTTCCGCCGGCCACCCCGAGATGTGCGCCCGGGTAATAGTCGCCCAGGCCCTCAGAGACGGCGCTTCCGCCTCTTCGCACCGCATCAAACAAGAGGTATAGAAGACCCGCGGCCGTAGCTGCGCCTAACGTTCCACCAACCGCTTTAAGGACCTTGCCCGCGATCTTGTCGAACGCAACATCGAGATCTTTGGACTTAGACGCCATTAAATTAGCGACTTTCTCGACGTCTTTGGCGAGATGGTCGGCGACATCGTCACTGGTTTTGAGCTCTTTAATGCAGCATACGACCGCCGGGCCGAGCGTGTCCATGAGGCGCAGCCGCTTGGACAGACGATCCTCCTCAGAGATTTTATTCTTTAGGGTATCAAGGCCGATGGCAAGATTTTGGTTACCGCGAACAACCTCGTACATCACCTTGCGATGATCGGGATCGGGTTCGCGCTTGGCGAGCGGGGCGACCGTGGCGTCGGTGCGGCCGTCTCCGGCCTTGGCTACCTTAATGATGCCGTCCTTCACGGACTTAAACACCACATCCCACATCGGACCGTTCTCGCGGTCGTAGCAGCAGGCGAACTTGTGGAGTTCGCCGATGGGGCGCCCGTTCGCAATATTATTTTTCGCGAACTGGGTGAGGTCCTGCATCGCCTCACGAATTTCAACCGCAAGACCGGCCTGTTTGACCATGATGTCGCGGCGCTCGTTGGCGATATAAGACGCTATTTTAATGTAATTGTCGAAGGTATGTTTGACACGCAGCTGCTTGAGCGACTGGTGGTCAAGCGCAGACGACGCCATCTTGGCAACAAATTCTTTGTCGCCAGTTCTATCTATATAGGATTTCATGGCGGCGCGGACTTGGAACCCCGCAACCTTAGGCATCTCAACAGCATCGGCCTTAGGTGCAACGCCTAAGCGAGAGAGAACACCATCAACGGAAGCCACGTCAAAGCGGAAGGTCTTATCTTCCGCCTTCTTCATCAGCTGCTCGTTGGTTTCGTGGTTTGCCAGCTCAACGACGCGCTGAATCTGGACGCGGGAGAGGTCCTGCTCTCCGGCTATTTTGGCAATAGCGTCGTTAAGCGGAACGCCGCCCTGGAGGAAGGCGCTGCTTGCCCGACTAGCCATGGACATAAATTCAAAAGAAGAATCGGGCATTCCGACCTCCAAATAATGATGTGTCCGACGGGCGGACACAATAGAAGAATACCTAGAAAAGTATAAGCAGCATTTTGCGTCCCGCTTGTAATAGGAAAATCAGCTGTCAAGATATACTAAATCAGTAGTCGGAGCCCCGAATGGCCACATCTTTACCGGATCGAACCAGATTTAATATTCCCGTATCGCAGTTCCTTGTTGATCTGCTGGCGGAGAGCTACCCCGATTTAAACGTCGGCGAGGGTTCCGTTGTTCACGATTTATTAATCCGACCGGCGGCGTTGATGCTCCAGCCTCATCGGGATTACATCCGATTGATGGCGCGCAATATGAAATTGCGGAACTATCAGGTAATGAACGAGGAAGAATTCGATGCTTTGTCGTCTAACTTTCTGGTCAGCCGGAGACTTGGATCCAGAGCGGCCGGCGTTCAGAGAGTATTCTTCCAGGATCCGCAACCCGTGCAGATCTTGACCTCGGCGCGATTCTCCGATGGGTCGGGCCACGATTTTGCGCCTATAGCCCCCCAATCGTTCACCTCGGCACAAGTCGCGGCTAACCTGTACGCACCAACCGCCGAATACTATATCGACGTTGACGTTCTCGCCGTATTGGAGGGTGAGGACTATATGGTATCGGCGGGTTCCGTGACATCGGTGCGGGGAGTGGGCGGGGCTACTAGAACAATAAATAATCTCGGATTTACGGCCGGAAAAAATTCCGACTCGAACACGGAACTTTATCTGAGGATATTAAACAGCGTTACAAACAAGGACCTCGTTAAGAGACAGGGTATCGCTACCTCGATAGCCGACAATTTCCCGTCTGTAAAAGGCACCAGGGTCATCGGCTATGGCGATCCTGAGATGACGCGGGATACAGTAGAAGCGTCCGTAGACATGCAGGAGTTGTTCCGAACATCGTACTGCAAGAAGGTGAACCTCCCGCTCGATGAGAACGGGAATATCTCGTTCACCGATGCGGACGGTAATACGGTAATTACTCCGGTTGGCGGAACGGTCGGGGCAATAGTTGACAAATTAGATTTGGATTACCGCGCCCTGTCCGTGACACTCAACGGAACGAACTACCAGACGTTGGCGGTTCAGCCTGGCTTTGTTGTGCGATTATTCACGCCGACGAACAGCGCGGACATTCAGGACTTCACGATAACGCGCGTTATGACTGGGCCGACGGAAGCTGGCGGACCCGATCAAACGCTCATTTTAGTTGATCGCCCATTCGTCGATACCTCAACTACGGGAGAGGCGCTCGATCGGTTCCGCTATACGATTGTCGGCGCCGTCAGCACCAACGTCATGCACGTCGGGGGTAAGGTAGATGTGTACGTCGATTCTACCGCCAACGTAGACCGATCGGTCACTATCACCGCGATCAATACCGATAACAATGGGGTAGCTGAGGTGGAAATTAATGCGACACCTAGCGACTTCGAAGGAAGTATTGGATTCGACGCGCCGATAATTACGATCGTAAAGGTTGAAGAGCTGGAAGCGGGATCGGATGTAGTTCTTAGAACGTTGGTTCCGGACACTCATTATGTGCTGGTCAGAAAAGAAAGCCGCGGTAAATACACGCGAGCATTATCCGATGTTGTGATAATTAGGGGGATGGATAGCTCGGGATTCCCGATGTTTGACGGGTCTAGACTAAAAATAACGTACACAACTAATCCCGAGTATGCCGCAATCCAAGCATTTGTGGATTCCGACGATAATCGAGACATAACGAAAGATATAAAAATACTTCCTCCTCAGATAGTTCAAGTTTCTGTAGATCTTGCTTATCGGGGATCGGCGTCAGTCAATCAGGTCGACACGGTTATTCGTCAGTATCTCGAAGAAAAGAGTTTTGGTTCTGAGATATCTGTAAACGAATTAGTGTCACTGCTCGCCTTCTTTAACGTGACCGATATCAGAATGCCCGTGACTCTAAACAGTTCGGTTGAGCTGGGTAATGGGGAGTTGAGAGTGACGACGTCGCAAGATCGAATTCAGGCTGATCGAACTCAGGTGTTCAGAGCAGCTAGTAGCCTAAGTATCGCTAAACTCGGTTAATCGTTAGACAAGAGAAGCCAAAGCTTTCGAAGCGCTTGATTCTCCCGCTGTCTTATACGTTCCCGACTTAAATTGAAAGTTCGGGCAATATCATCGTACGTCTCGCCGGCTACGTAATGCGACATCAAAAGATAAACATCATCAAACGGTAACTTATCTAACGCTTTGTTAAGTCCGGAAACCGACTCATCCTGTAGAAGTTTTTTTATCGGGTCGATTTCAAACTCGCATCCCTCTGGGACAGCGTCTATGGAGACGACTCGTTTATCCTGATCAGATTTGAGTTTGTTTACTTTTGAATCAGTCCAATTGCACTCCGATTTGAGATAATCATAAACCACGTCGTCGGCTATGTTGATATCGGAATACTGATAAATTAGAAGTTCGCGAGTCTTTTTAAACTGATCGTGATAAGACTTGTGTCTAATTATCTTGCTGTCGTAATTCGAGAGCTCTTCTCTAATCATGGACTGGATCCACCACATTCCGTAGGTGGAGAACCGGAAGTACTTGCCGTTCAGCCCAGCGTTAATGTTAAACTTATCGATTCCCTTTATCAGACCTAACGTCCCTACAGAAACTAAATCCATCATTCGCGGGTCGCCCTCGAACACGAATCGTCGAACGCCCGCCAAGACTAACTTCATATTTCTTTTTATGAACTCATCTCGAGCAGGACACGAATGAGTATGGACGTGCTTATTACCGTCGCACTCCATATGAATCAAACAAAGCAAGGTCCGCTCTTCTTCTGCGGATAAGAGCGGCTGAGCTAGATCGGATGAATCGAAGTAGGACTTTAGCTCTTCGCTCACTTGTTGGCCTTGTGAAGGGCTTCTTTTAAAGTCTTGAGCGTGAGAGATTTTAATTCGGAGGCTCTAAGAGTCGGTATACCCCACACAAGAAAATCCCATTGATTTCTGTAGACGGGGCTCTCGGAGGCTTCGACACGCACGTTAGTGGGAAGGGTATGCAGAACCTTTAAACAATATTCATACATAGCCTCACCAACCACAGCCATGTTTGCGGCGGATATTCCCTTAATGTGGAATATCAATTTAGATGTGTCTGGGTAATTATCGACCGCGTAGGAGATGACTAGGTTCGGATCATTTCGAAGCCCGGTCACAGCTTCGTTTTCGAACTTTAATACAAAGCCAGATTTATCTACTTCAGCCGTGAAGGTTTTTTCAGCGGTGTTCGATAATCGCTGCATGTTATCAGGCGTCGTCATTTAATATCTTGTCCGTGATGTCGTCGGCATTTTTTAGAACAACTACCAACTTTTCAATATCCGCAATTTTTAAAAACTGCGTTATGGTGTTGGCCAGCCATTGATTGCGATTCAGTTTATGATCCCATGCCAGCTGAGTCAAGGTCTCTCTGTAACGTAAAGTTGGACGAAACGCTATTTTCTTATCTTTCTTTACAGGGTTAGTACGGTATAAATAGTTGAACCAAGAACGGTGCTCAACAGCCATCTTTAAAAGATCGATGTTACACCGCCCGGATCGAGCAACTATATCACGCCACAACTTGTGGGTATCTTCGTCTACCCATACCTCAATCATGTGACCGCAGTGCGGATTATTTACCCGTTTTGTTGTTGACCGGGCCACCACTCGACCGGAACCCATTTTTGAAGCTGGCACTTGTCGCATTTAATTAATTGCTGCCACGATCCATCGGGCATCTGTTTGTCGCGAATTATCGAAGTGTTGTGGCTTCCGCAAAGGCACTGTACGTTTCCGTACTTGACGAACTCGTTCATAGTTTTCCAGACTAAAATAAATGCCCGACCATTGCCAGGGCCACGGCGTCCGAGACGTCGTCCTCCGAATCGGCCAATCCGTCCGGGTGCCCTAACTTAGCTAAGTCGGCCTTAAATAGTTTATTCACCATCTGGAGAACTTCCTGCTTAACGATATCCCTCTTTTTACCCTTTATTGCCAGCTTTGAGCGGGCTTGTACGGCCATCACCTCGACTGGTTTGATTCCACACTCGTGAGCGGCTATGGAAGCCGCCTCCTGGGCTCTCACAGCCGCCAGCATGGCGTCCATGTTTCGGCCGCCCATGTTAACCCGGATCTTCTCTATGCAGACTATGTGAGGTTTGTGGAGCTTAATTAAATCCCGAACTATCTCGAATAGCTGGTGAGTTCGCTCCGGCATCTCCATGCGGCTGTACGGAACAAGGTCGAGCCGGATGTGCTTGATGTAGATTAATTCGCGTTTTTTGTCGGAGGTATCGATTATGGCGATACCAGCGCGACGAGTTCCCGAATCTATTCCCATTACATGAGGCATATTATTTTCTCAAATCGAGCGGATCACATACCGATATCCAGGTCCTCGGGGGGCGTCCGACCAACCGTACCCTCCTTCTTGCGTAAACCCTCCTCGAGTTTCTTGCGGCGAGACGGCGGTATTTTGTGCATCGGGACGCTGAGCGGGGCCTTCGGAACTTTCTTAAACGGCCTACCAAATACGTACTCTAAAGCTTCGACGATACCGTCGGACGTTATCTCGCCGATTTTAGTATTAGGGTTTAAAAAAGATTTTAGGTCTAATGTGACCGGTTGGGCCTCCGGCGTCAGGTACTCAAAAGAGAGCACCTGCGTCGGAACCCCACCGGTGCTCACATCAGTGATTACGTCGCGTCGACAATATATGAACCATCCCGTTACCGAGGCTGACGTCGAGCTGACTTCGAAGCCTTTGATGAGGAAGTTCCAGAATTCGTCGCGCTTGGTATCCATTTATATAACCCTTCCAATTGCGTTATAGCGGCTGCGGCCAGTCTGTGCGCGGGATTTTTATGTCGTGCGATCTTTTGAATAGACCAGCCGGCGATAAAACCGGGGCCCTTCGGTCGATCAATACGAACATCGTCCCACGCTTTTCTAGCGCGTTTCGCCAAAGTACGCAGGTTTGGTTCTTTGATTCGCTCACACAACTCGATTGCCCTGACGGCTGCGGCAGAGTCGGTTTTAAGAATGATGTACTCATCCTCCAACCGTCTGTTCGAGTTAATCAGGTGTAAGAGATTAACAAATATATCGGCTGCCCGATGTATTACGATAACCTCCGCTTCGTTCGGTGAGTCGATCTTACCAAGGGGAAGGGACAAGTCAATAGGCTTTAAAGTGTCAGAGCCGAGATCAATTCTGATCCCGGCTCCGGCAGTTACTTTACCTATTGACGCGTCAAGGTAGACGCAGATAGGCATAACTTTACGATTTGTACATCTGGGTTGACGTTACTAGTCGTAACTTTACGATTTCGCAAGCTTCTTGCAGAACATGGCGGTGCTGTGCATGGCTAACGCCTTCTGCTCAGCCCCCTCCCATCCCGCCGCGGATGCGTGCGACAACGCAGCCTCGAAGTGAGGTTTGATTTCTCCGGCCAGGTTGTTCTTGCCCTGTTCGACAAGCTCAGCTCCGATCCGTTGAACCTCCTCGCGGTTCTTCTCCAAGTTCTTTACCGCCTCTTCAACCTCAACGTTGAGATCGATGGTGGTGGAGGACTTGGGCTTACGACCGCGCTTCTTGGGCGCGTCATCAGCCGCCTTGGGCGTCGGAGCGTCGTCCCCTACCGTAATCACGGCAGCAAACGGAACGGACCGAGGGCGGCCACGACCGGCCTTAACACGCACGATCTGGGCGCTCATCTCAACTTCTGAGATGGTGCCCGTGCTTTGCGTGATCTTGCCGTCTTTATCCTTGAGGTTGTAAGTTACTTGCTTATTAACGTCGTTTTCGGTGATATTCGCCACAACAGTCTCCTGAACTACAGGTTCAGAATCGGAATCGTCGCCAGATTCTTCCGCTGTCGCATCCTGAACAACAACGTCGCGAATTAACCCACCCTCAAACTGCACCTCCGGCATGAGCTCCGGAGAGAGGATCAAATCAAATTCTCGAACGCTATCTACCGGGATACCGAGAGTTTCAGCCGCTGCGGCCCGATTAGCCGCTAAGCAGAAGCTCCCAAGATTTTTATCCGTGCGGAAAGATCCGTAGACCTTGTTGACGACGTGAACCCCGAGTTTATCGTGAGTAGCGTCGTTCGCCGTAGAATACATAATCGGAACTACGGGCGCAAGGCGAGCCATCATATTTATTAAGCCGGTGAGGCCCATGACGGTCGTCTGCTTAGCAGCGTCCTCAATGGTGGCGGCAGCAGCCAGGGTGAGTGCCCTGAAAATTGCCGCACCGTCGGACTCTACCTTGCAAGACTCCTTAAAGACCTCGAGAGTCTCGACAAATCCGGGCGCCTCATCGCCGCCCAATTTGAACGAGAACCGCTTATCAGCAGCCGCCTTCTCAGGGTTTTCCGGATTAACCCTGAGCTCGCGGAGCCGCGTCTCGATGATGGAACGCGTCGCCGCGCCCTCGCCGCCCTTACGGAGCAGCGGTAACCACTCGGCAATATTCTTCTTGTCGATCGCGCCGTCCGAAATGGCCCGGCTGAGCAACTTGAACTTGCCGAACATAACGCCCTGGGCACCGGCGAGGATACCCGGCTTGAGACCGAGTTCCAAGAACTGCTGCCAGTTGCTTACCATCGCGCGAGCCTTAGGCCCGGAGATAGAAAGCTCACCCTCGGCGTACTCGCTGAGATTCGAATAGTTGTGCTGCAAGTATGCACGCTGCTCAGCCAGCTTGTGCAGAATTGCCGATAACTCGACCTCGTTGGTCTCGCGACCGTCGTTCAACTCACGAGCGCGTTCGGCCAGGTCGTGGAGATCATCGGTAAGGGTGAACGGATCTTTGACGTCGGCGTCGATCAGTTCCTTACCGATTTTCCGCAACGCAGCTTTCGACAGCTCCGTTTCGCGAACGGCTATCGGAGAGTTAGCGAGGGGCACTAAAGCTTTCTTCGTCATTTCTTCTTCCTTCTTCTAGGTCTCGGTTTACGAGGTTCCACAATAATAGATGTCAGACCTAACAATTTTTCCAAACTTACGATTTGCAACGTTTCGTTAATTACGAAGTAATTATCAGTCTCATCGCGCGTACCGTCCGGACGCTGTTTTGCCACGGTTTCTAGCTCGACTAATCGAAGAGTGCACCCGGGCAAAACGCTCCAATGTTTTTGGTTGTTTAGAAATACAACCCACTGCCTCTGCTTCATACAATATAGTCCACCACGTTTTTCTTCTCGTCTTTATACGGGAAACACACGGTCTGCCACGGACAAACCAGCGCTTTAAAGTCCGTTCTTGACGAACATCCGGGCGGCAAAGCCGCCAGCACCATGCCGCGATTATTCTTCAACCGAGCCTTAACCTTCTCAGGTTCTGTGCTCGTATCGGAATCAGCGGCGTTAACTACGGACATGATACGAGTAATCGAATCAACCGCTGCGTTGTAATCTGCCTCCGACGCCTCGCGCAAGAACGCTTTCACGTCCAAGGTATCGCGATTGACGTAGAGGAAGAACGTACCGGCGTGATTACGCGGATTCAGCGGAACCTTCTGCTCCCACGCCGCCTTAAGCAGTAGCTGAGAGTAGATGCTTCCCTGACTCACGTGATTTGCTCGCGGTAGCGCATTACGAGAACGCAACAAAACCGTAGCCCCATCGAGTTCCGTACCTTTGAGGGCGGGAAATTTCTTGAGGCTTATTTTGGTTGGTGTCAGCTCGTTGAACACATCGGACGATGTGCTTTTAATCTCAATCGTGTACCAGTCGTAATTATCAGAGTCTTTGTCGATAATCACACCGTCAACACGACCAGAGATATTCAGCTCATCGTGACCGACGCGCAACTCCTCGTAAAGCCAGCGGGGCCGTCCGGATCTATCCGCATCCTCTTGGTACTCGGAGCACTTAATTACGATCTGCTTCTCTGGGTTAATTGGAGTTTCGGTCAAACTAAGTGTTACGGAGTTAGGGCAGTACGAAGCGGGCCACGTTTGAAATCGATGCATCACTTGCCGGCAATTAGGACAGCGCCAATCACCGTATAGCAGATCTGATAACGCCAAGTAATTATCTTGAACTAGTCGGTGAATGAGAACGCCGATGTCAGCAACTCTTACTCGACTCGGCGGCTCAGGAAGTTTATCAGTGAATATTCGCTCTATGCGACTAAACGCCTGTTTCCGTTCGCAATCATAAGACGAGTTTATAGACGACGGCCAGAATTTATCCGTTCGACGTCTAATCGGACGACTCGCGACAACGTTATCTATGACCCTATTGAAGTCGAGGACGTCGTCGGCGTTTCGACTCGATAACGCGCGAACAAACTCACCCAAGGTGTCAAACAGATGCATTGAGCAGCTCCCGCAGCTTTTCGGCCAGATCGTTAGATCTAGAGAGCTCAAC
>Ga0208784_1000672_pt1 | contig 15759 bp, 15 predicted proteins | sample DEB19_08_DNA_FD_184531 | JGI IMG/M metagenome (GOLD analysis project Ga0208784, IMG submission 184531) | Aqueous microbial communities from the Delaware River and Bay under freshwater to marine salinity gradient to study organic matter... | ecosystem: Environmental > Aquatic > Marine > Coastal ... | reverse complement strand
TCAGGCGTTGTGAAGTCCTTTTCGGTAATGCCGAAGTTGAGGACCGGCGTGATGCTCCCGGTTTTGACGACGCGGGAGCACAGAGCGAGTTGGTAGGACATCTCAGACCTGCGGCGTGGTCTCGAGGTGTTCCCCAAGTCCGCCCATGTCGGGCCGATTTGGGGCGGAGTACGGAGACGCGAAGTCGCCCCCGCTCAGGTGAATGCGCCCGAGGTCTGCTTCCATGAGGGCGCGAAGCTCTTTGAGCTTCTCCATCACGGCCGGCGACCATGCGATATTCTTGGTCCACCCGTGGGTGTCCCCCGTCTGAGAATTGATGAACGCGGCTTTCGCCTCGAGGTGCGTTGTGGGCCCCAGGAAGTTGAAAGACCCTTCTCCGAGGGCGAGGCCGTCGAACTTGGCGGTTCCGCGAATCATTGGCCCGCCTCTTCCTGCAAAATGGCCAAGCCTTCGTTCATAAACTCCATTGCCTTGTAAAAGGCGAGAGCTCCGGCTTCGTCGATGAGCGCTTGTTTTTGGTCGCATTCGTAACTTACCGTCGCCGCGATTTTGATGCGGCCAAAGTCGTACTGCGTACCCACCGTCATGCCGACGCGGGCATGCGCATGCTCACCTGGAGACCACAGTGGTTTAACTGGGTCCTCGACCTCGTTCTTGAGAGTCCGTATTTCGCCTCCCACCGAGGCTTCGACCCGGGCGTTCACAGCACCACCTTTTCGGGTTTGTGAAAGTTCGGGATCTCTTTGCGCACTGCGCGCACGACTTCTTCGGGAAGTGCTCCGCGGGCGATGGCCGTCTCCAGCCACGTGCGCTCCACTTCGTAAACCGTTTTCGTCACCACGCGGCCTCCGAGCTGGGCAAACTCTTCGGGGCTTACCGCCAAGAAAAGCTGCTCGGCATCATATCTCGTACCGAACTGATAGAGGTCGAAGGGCCCGCTACTGATTTGCCGCGTGCGGCAGGTTTTGTCGGCGGCTTCGAGAGTTGCGTTGTACCGCTCTACGAGCGCGCTGAGTTCGTGAAAAATATCCACATACTCTTTCTTGAAAGCTTCAAGTGCCGCCTGCGCTTGAAGAAACTCTTGTACTTCTGGGACTTGGGACGGGTCGACTTTTTCCGCTGTCTTTTTCATTCGAGGGACTCCTGTTCCATTTGCAAAGCTAGTAAGTCGTCTTCGTTGTGCCCTTGTTGCGGGGAGACAAGGGGTTTCTTTTGCTGCAAGGCTAAGTAGGCTTCGTGGGTTCTTAGTGCGGTGCGAATATCGTTGGCGAATACACTGAAAGCGCTGTCGACGCCATGGTCTGACAAGTACCTTCGTACGTAGTGCGGAGCGAACGTGGGCAAGAAGTAGTACCGGACGGTGTTCTGTTCAACGGGTGTGACAAGTCCGTCTTTTGTTTTTCTTGACCAGTCTTGTTTTTTGTCCGTGAGCTTCGGGCTCCAGCTTGCGCCAGGAATCTCGATCTGCACGGGTTTGCCGTGGTCTCTCGCGATCGTCATCGGCCGGCCGGTCAGTGCCTCGTAAACCTGCCCGCCGAGCCCCACAATGACAGTGGGGTCGACGAGGTAGATTTCTTCGAGAAGACGTGCTCGGCACGCGCCGTACTCTGCTGCAGTGGGTAACTCGTCTCGGTAAACGAGGTCCATGCGCTTGGTCCGGAAGTTCTTTCGAAGAAGAGGCTCTCCGGTGTCCGTGGTCTGCAGCGTGCATGAGCGGCACGCTACGATGCTGGTTAGGTAATAGTCCTTGATGTTGAGGCGCTCTAAGACGCCTCGAAGTGGCAGGCCGTCTTCCCCGGAAAAGGGCATGCCGTTTTCTTCATCGTCCGCGGTTAGGCGGTCTGCGATGAACATCAGTCCGCCGGGGCGGCCTGTGCCTGGGACAAAAGAACCGCCGCGGTCTTGGCGCGTCTTTCCGAGTGCACACGCTGTGCAGTTCTCCCATTCGCCGTGCAGCGTTGGGAGCAGTTTTCTTACGTCGGGTCGCATTAGCTCCTTAGAGGCCGGCTCCGGTAGGTGCCGCCGGTTTGACTGGCCCGGCGGTACATCCCGGAAGGGTGTCCAATGTTTTCGTACGTGAACGGTCCGCCTTCGTCGGCGGGCCACGTGGTGAGGTGCTGCCGTAACTTGCGGCACATCCCGATGAACGGACCGATGTCGTCTTCAAGAAAGACAACAACGGGTTCTTTCTTGCCTTCCTTCTTACGAAGGACACGCCCCATAAGTTGCTGAAGCGAGTTGCGGCTCGAAAGCGGCTCGTTGACGATGATGGTGTCGAGGCTCCGCTCGTTGAGCCCTTCGCGCCCGTACTTTGAGATGGCAAAGGTGACTTGCTTTTCTCGAAGCAGGCGACTTCGCGTCTCGGGGTCGACCTTGTAGATCATCAGACCTGCCGTACTGGGTCGGGCTAGGAGGTCCTTCAGATAATCGGCACGTTTCTTGTTCCACAAGGCGAGGCATTTTTTGTAGACCTTGTACTTCTTCAGCGACAGCTCTGCTGCTGCTTTTGTGTGCAGGTCTGCGGCGGATTTTGGATTCTTTCGAAGATTTCCATTCGCGGCATGCAGTCGTTTGAGAAGTTGTTGTTGCCGCTGTTCGTTAAGCTCGAGGGGCTCTTCAACTTCTCCGACGTCCGCCGCCGTTGGAAATGGAATGTCTGCAAGAAGCGCGGTCTGGTTGTTCCAAGCGGCGAGCATGTTGACGAGGGAGTCCACGCTTTTGGAAAGAACAATGACTTTTCGTCCTTGTTCTGTGGCTTGCCGCACTTGCTCGATGACCGCGTCAATCCGTGGTCGCCAGTGTCCTAGAAATCCAGCGACCTTGTTGATGTGCAGTTCACCGTTCTTGTCGTTTACGGCGGCAAGAACTTTTGGGTCGTCTTTGTCGAGCCCAAGCCCGGTCCAGACAAAGTAAACTCTTGGCCGTAAGTCTTGGACCAAGTTTTTGTAAAGAACAGGGCCGAGATGGAGGTTGTAGACAACGTGCATGCCGTCTTCCCGGTCGGGGGTGGCCGTAAGGCCGAGGCGCATGCCGTAAAAGAGGTCCGCGCTCTTTGAGAACGTGGGCGCAGCGACGTGATGCGCCTCGTCCCAAACGACCGTGCCGAACCATCGGCGAACTTCTTCTGGAAACGTGTCGGCGCGAGCGGCGAGGGAATGGTACGTCGCCAGAACAACAGGTTTCTTCCAGTCGAACGTACTGCCTTGAATGAGACCGACACCGTCGGGAATTTCCAGGTGCTGTTCAATCTCTTCCCGCCACTGCCGCATGAGCTGCGTGGTGTCGAGGATGATGATGGCAGGAACGCCGCGCCGAGCTATAAAATCAAGCGCGACAACGGTCTTTCCTCGGCCACACGCCAACTGGAGGATGCCCCCCCGCGACTGCAGGAGGGCATGCATGGCGTCTTGTTGGATGCGATCTCCCGTCGGAACGGCGGTACCGTTCTCAAACCGGTGATCGAGGAGAATGCGGCTGCGAATCGCAACCGCGGGGTACTGCTGTGGACGGCAGTCGATGATCGGAAACTCAAAGTCCGACGGGCTCCAAAGTTCCCGAGGCACAATCAGGTGATGTTCGGTCTCTTTGTAGAGAACAAAAAAACTGACGCGCTTTGCGTCTGCGTTTTGAAACGTGAGGGCGCGCCGGGCGCCCTCCACGTTGATGTACGCTTTGGGAACCCAGAGCGCGGAGTCGAGGTAGCCGGTATCGGGCCGGCGTACGATTAGTTTCATACCGACGTTTTACTTGTCTCGCATGGGCCGCACGTCAAAGAAGTGCGACACACTGTGACCGACAGCCTTGAACATTGAGCGAAAAACTTCACGTCCGAGAACGGGCATGATGCCTTCGCCTGGCTGACGCTCTTCAGGAACACTCAGATACCCGGGCATCTGATAATTCAACTGGTAGTTGGTTGCCGGATATTGCGGCTGAGCCTGCGGGTGCTGTGCCGCATAATACGGGTGCGGCGCTTGGGGCTGCGCGGGGATGGGAGGACGCGGTGCGGACATCGCCGATTGGCGTTGCGCGTCGATGTACGCCGCCTGCTGCGCCCGGATGTTATCCTGCCAGCTTTGTGGCGGGGGTGCTTGGGGCTGCGGTGGACGAGGAGGCGGTGGAGGCGCAATCGGCGGCCGGATGAACGGCTGCGCGTTTGCGGCCTGACGGGCGGCCTGCATTCTTGCTCCGCACGCGGAGAAGAAGCTGCACTGTTCGCGGACATGTTGCCCCGTCTTGGGGTTTACATATCCGATGTCCGGGCCGCCCGCGCATTCCGGACTGCGGGCGTCCCATTCTTTGGCAAAACAACTAGGTACTTCTTCTTTTGGTAGGGTCATATTAGTTTTGCGAAACAGCAAAAGGGCTGCTCAGTCTCTTATGCCCTGCTGCTACCGCTAATTTCCGAGACACGTTAGGATGGCGCCCATGCAAACGAGCGGCCTTGTTCTGGATGTTTATGACGACTTTAATGGCGCGACTTTGCGCGAGCTTTACCCGCGCTTTGAGGACCTGCCCGGCCAGATAAAACAAGCGCATGTTGTCACGGCCGAAGACCATGCTCGTTTGCCCGATGATGTTTTCGCCTTGGTGATGGTGAACAACGGAGAGAAGCTGCGTAAGTACGCCTGCGTCGACGAAGGAAATACGGCCCTCTCGGTGCAGTACTTTCTGAAGCACGCGCACAAGCTTCCGGAAGAAGCCCAGAAAGTCGCCGCAGAAAATCTAAAGGTCGCGTGTGGCTGGTACGGGCTTCCTGTTCCCGAAGACCTTGAAAAAGTGGCGATCTCGTTGGGTGGCGCGGTGAACTTGGGCATGACCGCAGTGACCGCGCCCACCGTGATTCGCGGTACGCATCAAGCAGTAAACGAAAATCTGAACGCTAACCGCCAGTTGGAAGCGCAAGGATTTCACGGGGTAATTACGCCCGAGATGCGTAATCACGCTTTAGGAAAAGTGGCTGAAGTCGTCGGCACGACGTCCATGCCTCTTCAGGCCGTGAGTGAGGGCCCGAAGGCGGGAGCCGCAAAAGCGGTCATTAAGAAGACCGCCTCGATGGGACGTCTTTTGCCGGGCCATCGGCACGCCTCGGGCGACTTCGGTCCGGAAGAAACGGAGCGTTACGACGGGTACACCAAAGGCCGAACGGCCGAGAAGAATCCGCAAGCGCGGTCTCTTCGCCCGGTTGTCGATGTCACGAACAAAGAGCCACCGAAGAAGCTCGTTGAAAAGAAGGCCTCGTCGTTTGCGCTTCCGACGCTCCGAAAATACCCCCTCGATAGCTACGCGCAGATTAAAGCAGCGAGTGCGTACTTTGATACCTATGTTCGGCACATGGTGCCGGCGGCACGGCACGAGTTCGCTGTACATCTTGTGAAGCGTGCGGACGCCGCCTCGATTCCAGTTAGTGACTTGGCACGGAAGTACGGTTCGGAAGACTTTGCTCCTGAAGTGGAGATCAAAGTGGCCTTCGATGCCCGTCGTGTCGAAGTGGCCCACAACGCCGAAGCGCTGCATCTTCTTGGCGAGGTCGAGAAGGTTGCGCGGTACCGGATGTGGAAAGAGGCGCACGCGCAGAATGTGGCGGCGTACACGGCCGCGGAAGTGGTGGAGCTTTTGTCGGAGTTCGACAAGGTGGCCGGTCTTGACTACCACTATGACCGGTCTATTCCCGATCCGTATTACTCCGTGTACGGCTTTGAAAAAGCCGCGGAGTTCAGCGAGGTTATTGGGAACGAAACTGTGACCGAAGCGGACTTACGCAGGCTTTCGAGGGTTGGCGCCCACAGCGTTAAGACAACGTTTGGCGAAGACTTTCAGGAAGAATTTTTGCGCGACCCCGTAGGCATTTTCAAGAGTCTGCCGCTCGACCAAAAGAAAATGTTGATGCGCATGGCAAATAGTACGCAGCCAGGGGCTGAGCGTACGTACTACTAGGAGTCCGCATGCCGGACCATGAACTGTCTTTGCTCGAGGCCCTAAAGGCTATCGGAACCAAAACACCGGATAGCGCCTTGTCTGGGCCTGTGACGCGCGCGTCTTCAGAGGAGCATCCTACGGCAACGGCGGCGGTCTCACCGCCTCCCGCTTCGGTGGCGGCCTCCAATATCTGGCGGCATCCGGATGCTCACCCGATTGCGCTGGATATGGCGCTGGTTAAGAAATACGGGTCGGATTGGCTGGGCTGGGAAGCGGAGACCTGGCGCGTTCGTATCCCGGCGGACTTCAAAACGCAGGCTGTGAGCGAGCTTACGATTTCGAAACTGCAGGCGTGTCGCGCACTTCACTTGGTGGACTCTTTTTGGCAGCGATGGGAAGTGTTCATTGCTTGTCTCATGCCGTTCAACGGAGAGTTTCCGGACTTCCGAATTATGCCGGTCCCTACCGTGGCCCAGTGTTTGGTGGCGTGCGATACCGCTGCGTACATCCGAACGGACGTACTTTGGTCCGAAGAGATGAAGGCGTATTTTGCGTCTGTGTACCATCACGACGGCATTTACTTGCCGTTAGCGCCTCTTGATTTTGTTCATCTCGAGGTGCCGGCAAGCATTGACCAAAATGACCTTGCGCGCCGTTGGACGGCAGCCCAGGCCTCTGGGAAAGTGCCGGCCGAGGACGATGTGATGAGCGAGCAGGTTCGTCGGCTGTTTGTGGCAAAGGGATACTTGGACGAGAGCCGCGCACGGCTTCAACAGCAGGTAAAGTTCTATGCCTAGACTTCGCGAAGATGTGTTGCTGGCCTTTCGTGACGAGCTTTCGAAAGAAGCCGGTTTTGGGGACTTGGTTGCGAAGGCCGCGCCGCGTTTGAAGAATATGGGGTCGCTGGGCGGTGCCGGTGCTGCCGTCGGCGCGCTTGGTGGCGCCGGCATTGGTGCAATTCACCAGTATCGGGAAGCCAAGCGGCAAGGCGCGTCGACGGGAGAGGCCGTTCTTGGCGGACTGAGTGGCGCGGTAAGTGGCGCGGGCAAAGGTGCGTTGTACGGCGGCTTGGCGGGAGCGGCGGGCGGTGCGCTGGCGCGAGGTGACTGGTCCGGTTTGGGGCAGCGGTCCGATGTTATCGGCTTAGGTTCGCGGTTTGGGCAGCGTCAGCTGCACGGCTTTACGGGCATGCTGTCGCCGGCGGAACTTGAGGCTGTTCGTGGCGGGGCGTATGACGCGCGGCAAGCGTTCGGACATGCGCTGGAACATGAGGGGGACATCGATTCCGCGTACGCGGCGCTTCGACAGCGGGAACGGGTAACAGGGGTTGGTCCGAACGCTGTGGATCTGACGAGTATGCCGGGTGTTGTGCGCTCCGTACGCGACCAGGGTTTTGGAAAAGTACTTCGTGCCGGCGTTCAGGACACGTTTCATGGTGCGTCACCTACGCAGGCGGCTCTGATGGCAGGAGTGCCTGCGGTGATGTTGGGCCGCGAGGTCTTATCAAAGAACGAATTTAATGAGCGCGGGCAGGGCCGTGCGGAGCGCGTCGCAGAAGAAGCGGGACGCACCCTCGGTGGTTTTCTTGGCGCTCCGATGCCCATTATTGGGAACAGCGTTTTGAGCGAAGCGGTTGGTCGGGCGGGGCGCTACGTGGGTCGCGGGGTCGATCGTTTGCGCGGTAAAATAGCGCCGCCGCAGACGCATTTGGAACCGACGGAAGCGCAAGCAACCCCGAGTGAGTACATCATGAGTCCGGCGGCGGCTGGGCAGCATCCGGAGATTTGACATGAGCTTTATTGGCGGACCGGGAGGTGTAGCGACAGGACCTGCGTCGGGGATGCGCTTTGCATCAACGCGTGGTCGTATCCAGGGGTCGCCAGTTCAAGGGGTCAATTATCCTTCGCCGTTTTTCGACGTTGCGCACACGTACTTGCCGGCGACAGTGAAGCAGCTGTTTCGTTGGTGCCGGTATTACTTCCTAACGAACCCGCTCATCAATGCGACGGTGTTCAAGCTCAGCGAGTACCCGGTTACCGACATCATTATCGACCACGAGTCGTCGGAAGTTAAAAAGCGTTGGACGGAGTATTTTCAGGACCACCTTCGGTACCGTGCTTTTCAGATTGAGGCGGGTCTTGATTATCACTGCTACGGCAACGGCTGCGTAAGCCTCGGGTTTCCATTCAAGAAGTATCTGTATTGCAAGCAGTGTAACTTCCGTGATGAGGCCGCGAAGATTCGGTCGCAATGGATCTTCACGAACTTCCAGTTCCGTCTCACGTGTCCTCGCTGCGGTTATGTTGGCGATTCGCTCGCGCAAGACGTGTATTACAAGAACGCGAGCGGAATTAAAACAATCCGCTGGAATCCGGAAGACATCGAAATCACGTACAACGACATCACGGGAGATTACACGTATTTCTACACGATTCCTGCCGTGGTGCGGAACGATGTTGTTATTGGTCGGAAAGACATTGTCGAAGGCGTCCCGCAGGTCTTCATTCAAGCCATGCGAGAACAGAAGGGCGTTATCTTTTCCAAAGATAACTTCTTTCACATGCGCCGCCCAACACTTGCAACGCAAGACCGCGGTTGGGGCACGCCGCTTTTGCTACCGGTTCTGAAAGATACTTTTTATTTGCAGGTGATGAAGAAAGCGCAAGAGGCGGTTCTTCTTGAGCACATCGTCCCTTTGCGCGTGCTCTTTCCCCAAGCAGGCTCCGGGTCCGCAGATCCCTACACCACGATCAATCTCGTGGATTGGCGTGATCAGATTGCTGCGGAGATTGCCCGCTGGCGTTACGACAACAACTACATTCCCATCCTGCCTCTTCCGGTCGGTCAGCAAACCATCGGCGGGGATGGCCGGGCCTTGTTGTTGACGAGTGAGATTCAGCAGTGGTCCGAACAAATCATGGTGGGCATGGGCGTGCCTCGCGAGTTCTTGATGGGCGGCATGAGCTACGCCGGCACCAACGTCTCGATGCGCATGATGGAGAACGTGTTCCTAGGGTACATCCTGCGGCAACGCGCACTTGCAAAGTTCATCATGAAGCAAGTTGCCGCGTATCTTGATTGGCCCGAGGTCAACATCCGGTTTAAGCCGTTCAAGATGGCGGACGACTTGCAGCGGAAGTCGTACTTGTTCCAGCTCAACCAAGCGAACAAGGTGTCCGACACCACGCTGCTTGCCGACAGCGACTTGTCGCAAGACGAAGAAAACGAAATCATGATCAGCGAGACGGACCGCCGTCTGCACGCCTCCAAAAAGCAACAGCTCGCAATGGCCGAGATTCAGGGCGAAGCTCAGCTCATCGCCATGAAGTTTCAAGCCAAGGGGCAGCAGACCCTCATGCAGGCGCAGCAAGCGCAGGCGGCTCCCGGAGAGCCTGGTGGTCCCGAACAGCAGACGCAAGGCGGTGCCCCAGGTGCGCAAGGAGCGGAGGCCGGGCAGAATCTTCCTGCACAAGCGCAGGCCCCCACAGATCAGACCCAGCAGCCTCAAGTGCAGGCCCCCGCAGAAGGAACACCTGGAAGCGCGCCTGCCGATGGCGGCAGTACCCAGGGCTTCTTGTCGCAAGTGGCAAGTCAGCTCAGCGGTCAGCAGCGCATGCCGGACGCCGGTCAGGTCGACCTGCCTTCTTTGGCAATGATGCAGGCGCGTAGTCTTGCGTCGCTGCCAAAAGAGCAACAAGAGATGGCGCTACAAAACTTAGCGCTGCAAAGCCCTGAACTGGCCGACCTTGTTCGGCAGATGCTCGCCAGCATGGCAGCGCCGACAACCGGGGGCAATGCAGTTGACATGCGCCCTCTTCCCGAACAACGCTCGCCACGACGTGCGGTGGGAATGGTCTAATGCATAGCTAAAAAAGAAGCGCTGTTGAGCGCTTCTTTAGATGTGATAGCGCTCGGTTTATTTCCGCGACTGACGAGACCCGGACCAACTACGGCCTTCCGTGCAAAACCGTAATTGTAGGCCCGACCAAGCGCCGCGAAGCCGCGCTCGGCCAGTCACAGAGACTTGGTGGGTGGGATACAGGTGACCGCTGGAAGATTTTTTTGGCCCATAAAGCCAATACGCCTTCCTTTTTCCAGAAAGCGAATATTTATGTCGTCTACACACCTGCCCCTCACTTTCTGTTTCGCTCCTTCAGAGGCCATGGCGTCCGCCCGTTCCATGACCACGATTGTGGTCCACGGTCGAACCACGGCCAGTTCTCGGTCCACTTGCAGCGTGACCACGAACGCGACCTGCGCTGTGGACCGGACCACGACCACCAGCGCATAAAGGTGCGCCCTCCGGTCGTCGTGCCCCATCCCCAGCACAGGTCACGGTTGCCCGACCGGGACGCTTCCCAGCCGGCTGAACGAGACTTGGCCCATGCCGAGGCTCGTTCCGAGGCACCAAGTTGATCGTGCCGTTTTTTAATCATGGTCGGTCGCCCACGGCCGCGACCCTGACCAGGCCGCTGACCCCAATCCTGACCCTGACCACAGCCACCACGCCCAGCTCCGCGCCCCCGAGACTGACTTTGACCCTGACCCTGACCCTGACATTGACCACGACCACCACGGTCGCGACTTTGACCAGGACCACGACCGCACTGACCAGGCGCCTGTAAGGCGCCTGTAGTATTTCGCCTTTCTCATCGCTCTACCGCGAACGCGCTCTCAATCTGCGCCGCGCCAACGAAGACCCACTTCGTTGGGAGCTTTTGAGCATCAGCCCAACCTGTGCCGTCCCAAGGACCCGTGTCGTAGACGATTGAAGGGGCCTCAAGCTTGATGCCCCGCTCGTCTACTTCGACGAGCTTTCCCGCGTACGCGTAGCTCGCTGCCATGACGTATACGTATTTCCCGATCAGTTCTGAGATGAGTTTCATGTTCATGTGAACCTCCTGTGGAGCGTAGTTGCCCTCATATTGCTTATTCCCAAAATTGCAGGGAATCTGCAGGTGATAGCTAAAAAGAAGCACGGTTGCGCGCTTCTTTGGGGGCGAGCACTTACACGTTCCTAACGGACTAGACGTAAGTGCTTGATGCTCTTTTGTGCGCGAAGCGCTGTGCCGGCAGCGGAGGCCTGCTGTTGTAGTCCGGGCTGCGCCTCGGTGAGTATCGCGGTAAGTTGACGAACCTGCTCCGCGAGTTGCTGGTTTTGCTTTTCCAAAAGCTGGAACTCCTCGCGTGTCACATAGGTGACTTGCGCGTGGTGACGCACAAAGTTCCAGAGTTGATTTCTAAATTCTTTGGATACAGCGGACTGAGAATAGACCGCGATAATGAACATGTCCTTCGCGGTCCAGAGTCGCATGCTCTTGCGAAGACGCTGAATGCCGAACTCGGTACGATTTTCTTTAAGGAACCGGAGGATCCGATCCCCTGTTTTATCGCTGTCCACGTTCTTAGGCTGACGTTTTGTCAGGCTAAGCGCTGAGAGCTCCTCCTTGTGCCGTTCATAAATCTTCCAAATTGCTTCTTCGGTAATACCCAAAGCGGTGCATAGCTGCTTGCTCGTGCAGTACAGCTCTCCATCGGTATCCTCCATCATCGGTACGTGAATATTTTGAAAAGACCATCGAACTAAGTTCATTTGCGGCTCCTGCTAAGGCGTAAATCCGCCCCTCTTGCTTTTATTCCCAGTAAGCATGTGTAGTTGCCGCCTCACGGGTAGTGGCCGTCTCACCGTGCAGCTAAAGAAAAGGGCTCTCCGTATGGAGCGCCTTTTTCTTGCGAGTCGAAGCTGCCGCTTCAGGTGCGGATGAGGCGCTTCAGCGCCTCCCACTTGGTTCTCGGCCGCGTGGCCGCGGCTATGATGCCGACGAGCCATAGGGCGCCCGCGGCGCCCGCTGCCGCGTCGGCCAGCCGAGCCATTTTTGCCGCCCTGTCCGCTCGCCTCTGTTCTTCCCTCCGGTCTAATTCGGCCGAGATCAGCATCGACAGCTCCGTCGCCACCGCAGCCGGCAACGAAGAGGAAGAGGAAGAAGAAGCAGTCGCGGTGCCGTTGAAGTTTTCCATGAGGCCCTCCTTGTAGGGCGTAGTTGCCCTCATATTGCTTATTCCCGAAATTACGGGGAATTTGCATGTAAAGAGGTAAAGAAAAAGGCCACCAGATGGCGGCCTTTTCTCAATAGAAGTGGCATGCGCAATCGCACGTAAAGTCGCGCCAACACCGCGACTGGATGCAGTCTTCGCATTCAATTAGTGGTGCGTCTTCGTGCGGGCGGTACCCGAGTTGGGGCCAGAGCTCAAGCTGCCCTTGATTGATGAGTACTAGGCAGTAGAGACACAGCAGCTCGGGATCATTCGCTGCATCGAAGTAGGTGGACGGTTTGCCGCTAGGCGACCGTCGCGACAAGCGAGGCTCGCCAAGCTCAAGAACGCCTGAGTACTCCCAATTCCGAATCCCGCTGCCGCAGCAGCTGCATTCGTAAGGGCTCTCTGGGTCCTCGACGGGGGGTTCGTCTTGCAGGTCTTTTTTCAGTCCGTGGTAGATGTTGTCTCCACACGAAAAGCAGAGGAAAGCCGGCGCGAAGAGGAAGTCCCCGACGTGCTCATTGATGACATCGAGAAACACCGTTTCCTTGGGTGCTTCGTAAGGCTGGACTACACGGAATAGCCAGACCTCGTCTGTGAGCCGCAGTCGCTCTCCGCAGTCGTTGCAGACGTGCGCGGTGGCTTGCGGCTCTGTACTGATGTCGCTTAGGTACGTTCCCATCGTATGCGTACCCGTTCTGACCGTATCCAGCGACGCTGGAGGGTCTCGAAGCGTGTGTCTGGAAAGAACCCGGTTTCCGGGTCGATGTCTTGGACCAGCACAAAGTGGTCTTCGACATCGTTGTTCTTTCCGAGGTGCACTCGCCGGTTTATGTCAAAGTCCGGGGTCGGATACAAAATGCCCCCGGTATGAACGCTTTGGGCGCGAAGAAGAATTTCGCGCTCGTAGAGATCGTCGAGGAGGTCCTCTTCGTCGCAACAAAACCCGAACCATTCAGGATCGTCGGGGTCGACGTAATGCTGCCCCGACCAGTTGCAGTAACGGCCGGGCGTGCCAACGCCTAGAAGTACTTCTAGGTCTCGTTGATTGCAAAAGGTTACGTAACCTTTTTGGTCGACGAGCTTGGCTCGAATGCCGCCGATTGCGCGGCTTTTGAGAGGCAGGTACAAGCCCTGGATGTCCCAAAAGCGCAAAAGATTATCCGGGTCAGGAATGCGTGTTCCGACCACGCCGAAGGTCCCCTCGAGCATTCGGGTACCGGGTATGCTCGAGGGGCGGTCTCGATAAGGGTTAAGAAGCATCTCTTTCTCGAATTGCTTCGCGAATCCAGATCAACATGCCGTTGCACACACCTGCTCCGAAGAACAGCCAGAAGACGGTCATTCGTCTTCGTCTTCGTGCTTGTTTTGACGGCTGTCGCGTTGCGGCGAAAACAGGTCATCCAAGTGCCGTTCAAACCGGCCGCCTGTTGTCTCTTCTTCTGAGTCCATTTTCTTCCTCAAGTACGGCGTAAGTACCGCATAGTTCTTATTCCTCGCGGGAAACCGGCCTTGCACGTCTTCTGGGCGGGGCGGTAGTCTGCGAAACAACATCCGGAATAGACGCGAATGGCCTACCTCGATCCGAAAGACGCTACCGAGCATCTGCAATCCAGCATCCTGGAAGGCATCCAAGAGCACTTCCCGATTAAGGGAAAATTGCAGACGCTCTACTTGGACCGCCTCGAAGCGGGCCCTAGCCGGCATCCGGACGACCTGCGTGGGCAGCACGAGGCAAAGGTCACGGGCGGCACGTGGTCGACGCCGCTTTATGGGCACATGGTTCTCAAGGACAACGCGACGGGAAAGGTTGTCGATCAGCGGCGTGTTCGGTTGGCCGAGATTCCTCAGCAAACCAGCCGCTACAGCTACATCTTGGATGGCCAAGAATACCAGATGGATAACCAGTGGCAGCTCAAGCCCGGTATCTATACGCGCCGGGGCGCGGACGGTGTTCTGCAAAGCCACTTCAATGCCACGGGAAAGGGTGCCCGTGCATTCGACGTTGTTTTAGACCCGGCCACGCAAGTGTTCACGATGCAGTACGGGTCGAGCAAAGCGAATATCCCCTTGTATCCGCTGCTCAAAACCATGGGGGTTGAGGACTCCGCGCTGACAAAGGCGTGGGGTAAAGACGTTTTAGAGGCAAATAAAAAAGCCCGAAATGCCGCGGCTGGCCTTGAGGCCTTTCATAAGGCCGCAAAGCGGACGGCAGCACCCAGCAAAGAAGTGGCCGCGACTGTATTTCATGACGCGATGACCGCAGCACAGCTCCGTCCTGACGCCACAGAAGTGACGGTAGGCAGACCATTTACGCACGTCACAGGAGACGCGCTGCGCCTTGCAACCGAAAAACTTTTGAAGGTGCAGGCCGGTCATCCGGAAGATGACCGGGATTCTTTGGTCTTCAAGGACCTGCGTACAACGGGAGACTACGTTGCGGACATGCTGCGGAATGCAAGCCGCAGCGCTCCTGCCAAGGGAGCACAAAAGGCTCGCAGCGGTATTCAGGCACGTGCGGAACGGAAGATCAACACAACGTCCGATATTCGGGACCTTATTAGTTTTGACTCCTTCAATGTGCCGATAAAAAAAGCGTTTCACGAAAACAGCGCAGCGCGCGTCGCCACCCAAATCAACCCGGTCGAAATGGTGGCTGCAGCGCTGCAGACCACGGTCATGGGTTCGGGCGGAATCAAAACCGACCGTGCGGTTTCGGACGAAGCCAAGTTCGTCAACCCGAGCCACCTTGGCTTTCTCGATCCCATCAACACGCCGGAAGGCACGAAGACAGGCGTTACGCTGCGCCTGCCGATGGGCGTGAAAAAAGAAGGCAAAGAAGCCAAGATAAAACTCTACAATCTAAAAACACACGAATACGAAATGGTAGCTCCGGCCCAGTTCGTAAAATCCAACGTTGTGTTGCCCGACCAGGTGCATTGGGAGAACGGCAAGCCGGCACCGCTCAGTGACAAGATTAAGATGAGCACCGCGAACAATGAGATTCGCGAGGGCACCATGAAGGATGCGCACTACGTGCTTCCGCACGCGTGGCAGCTCTTCAACATGACGTCCAATCTTGTTCCATTTCTGAACAACACGAGCGGTGGCCGTGCCTCCATGGCAAGCCGTCAGATGGAGCAAGCCATTTCGCTTGTGCACCGGGAGGCGCCGCTGGTTCAGGTGGGCACGGGGATGAAGTCCATCGCCACCTTTGAAAACCTCGTGGGGTTACGCGCATCGCATCAAGCCCCGGTTACCGGCAAAGTGACTGAAGTCAAAAAGGACGGGATTGTCATTACGGGCGCCGACGGAAAGCCGCACGAGGTGCAGCTTTACCACAACTACCCGCTCAATGATGCGAAGGGCGTGTACCACTCAACACCGCTGGTGAAGGTGGGCGATAAGGTCGCAAAAGACCAAGTCATTGCGGACACAAACTTTTCCAAGAACGGCACGCTGGCCCTAGGGACCAACCTTCGCACTGCGTACATTCCTTTCAAGGGGTACAACTTTGAAGACGGAATTGTGATCTCCGAAAGTGCCGCGAAGAAGCTATCGAGCGCACACTTGCAGAAAAACGCGCTCCCTCTTGATAAAGATGTTGTTCTTAGCAAGCGTAAGTTTCAGATTGAGCACCCCGGAGTGTTCAAAAAAGAACAACTCGAAAAGCTCGACGACACCGGGATTGTGCATGTTGGGCAAAAGGTGCAGCCCGGCGATCCTTTGATTGCGGCCATGAAGCCGTACAACATCAAAGACCGCACCGGCCTTGCGGCAATCCGCCGCAGTTTGAGCGGCGCG
>Ga0208784_1000670_pt1 | contig 15793 bp, 11 predicted proteins | sample DEB19_08_DNA_FD_184531 | JGI IMG/M metagenome (GOLD analysis project Ga0208784, IMG submission 184531) | Aqueous microbial communities from the Delaware River and Bay under freshwater to marine salinity gradient to study organic matter... | ecosystem: Environmental > Aquatic > Marine > Coastal ... | reverse complement strand
AGAATGTTATTCTTCAATAAAAATATGTTCTCAATTACTTTTACTCTAAATAAAAGTAATTGAGAATAATATCTATATCTTTGATAAATGTTTACAGAATGTTATTCTTCAATAAAAATATGTTCTATATGTAATGGAATTAAACCAAACCTTAAAGAATCAAAATCTTTTATGCAATTTACATCAACATATAGCGTGGTTACTTTAGGCCGTTTATAGGATAATCATTCTTTAAAGTATTTTTCATCTCTTCAAATTTAAGAGTAGCTAAAGCTAACTAAATTTTAGTTGTGCAACGTCAGAAATTTTGTGTAAAAGTTTGAATCTAGCTTTTCCTTTGTTTTGAGCTAAATTTATAAATTAATCAAAAAAACTTAAAGAGTGCTAAAGTAGTAAATAATTTTAAGTAACATATAAATGGACTTAGTTAAATTCTCAAGAGTTGGTGAAATTTGTGCCAGCTACCGCGGTTACACAAATAGCTCTAATGAAGGCGGTTATTAAAATTAATTAAATTTTTTTAATTTCATTGATTCTTCTGCTTCCTTTTTTGGGTTAAATCTATAGAAGGAGATTAAATTTTCAATAATTTAAAATAATGAATTATAAAAACTAGAAACAAAATCAGGATTAGATACCCTGGTATTCTATTCATTTTAAAATTAGGGTAGTAAAAGTTGTTCTTCAAACCCAAAGATTTTGGCGGTATTCTAGCCAGACAGAGGAGCTTGTTTTTTAATTGATGATCCCCACTTTATCTCACTTTAGTTAATTAGTTTGTATACCGCCGTTGTCAGATTACCTTTAAAGAGTGTTTTCTAAAAAAATGATTTTTAAACTTCAGGTCAAGGTGCAGCTTATATTAAAGTTTGAATGAGCTACAATTAACTTTATTAATTACGAATTATTTTTGTAAAAGAAATATGAAGGAGGATTTGTAAGTAAATTAATTTAAGTATGATTAATTGAATCAAGGCAATAGAATATGTACATATCGCCCGTCACTCTCTTCTTAAGAGGAGATAAGTCGTAACATAGTAGATGTACTGGAAAGTGTATCTTGAAAGATATTATAGAGCTTGATTAGTTAAGCATTTCATTTACATTGAAAAAATAATTGTGCAAATCAATTTATGATAATAAAATAATCTTAGAGAATTAATATTAAATTAAACATAATATTTATTTATCATCTTAGTAAATGTTAAAGAAAAGAAAATTTTATGATAGTGAAAAGTACCGTGAGGGAAAGATTAAATTTTAAAAGAAGAAGGTAGCCGCCGTACCTTGTGTATCAGGGTCAAGCAAATTATATTAAAAATTTATTTATCCCGAACTAAAGTGAGCTATAAAATTAAGGTGCTTTGTGTAGCAACACAATCATGAATTTTTTTATAGGGTGAAACGCAAGTCGAACTTTTTTATCTGGTTTTTAAAGAAAAGAATTCAATTCCAACAAATTTTGTTAAAGTATTTTTATAAGATAATTTTAATAAAATTTGATCAAGCTTAAAAGGGATGAGCTTTTTAAGCAAACTAACAGAAAGATAAATGTATTTAAAGTATTTAGTGTATTAAGACTTAATAATAGTCTAAATTAAAATGTTTGTTTTAATTTACACCCCAAACAAAAAGATTTTTTACTTTTTCTTTTTTTATTTAAACTTTAATTTTAATAATAAAAATTATGTGACGATGCTTGAATAAGTAGAATTTAGTGTAAATTTTGTTCAAATTTTTTTGAATAAAATCTAAAAACTTTAGGTTTTAAAAAGGAACTCGGCAATTATTCTTTTCGCATGTTTATCAAAAACATCGCCTTAAAATTTATTTAAGGTACTGCCTGCTCAATGCTTGACGTAAATAGCCGCAGTATTTTGACTGTGCTAAGGTAGCATAATCATTAGTCTTTTAATTGAAGGCTGGTATGAATGGCAAGACGAGAAAGAAACTGTCTCTTTAAAATTAGTTGAATTTCATTTTTAAGTGAAAAAGCTTAAATAAACTTAAGGGACGATCAGACCCTATGGAGCTTAATTTTAGTTGGTAAGCAAATTTATTTTTAAAAGTTACTTAGTTTAAAAAATTTTGTTGGGGCGACAGAGAGATAAAAAAACCACTCTTTTCATTAAACTTATATTAAAGAACAATTGATCCCTGAAGAAGGATTAAAAGACTAAGTTACCCTAGGGATAACAGCGTAATTTTTTTGGAGAGTTCATATCGATAAAAAAGTTTGCGACCTCGATGTTGGATTAGGAATTTAACTAGGTGCAGAAGTTTAGTTGTAGAGTCTGTTCGACTTTTAAAATCCTACATGATCTGAGTTCAAACCGGCGTAAGCCAGGTTGGTTTCTATCTTTAAGTTAAAACTTTCTTTTTTAGTACGAAAGGATCAAAAAGAACTAAATACTTAGTCAATACGAATAGTAATAAATGTGTAAAAATTAGCTTGACAGAATCATGTGATAGATTTAGAATCTACTTAAACGGGTGTGAGCCCCGTAGCTAATAAGACTAATGTCTAATTTTGAATTTGAGTATCTTCTTGATTTTGGTTGTAGGGGTTTTAGTAGGGGTTGCTTTTTTCACTTTATTTGAGCGTAAGCTTTTAGGATATATTCAATTACGGAAGGGGCCCAACAAAGTTGGGCTTGCAGGAATTTTACAGCCCTTTGCTGACGCTATTAAGCTTTTTTCTAAGGAGCATGTTCGTCCGTTTTATTCTAATTACTTCGCTTTTTTAATCGCGCCAGTGACTGGGCTTATGCTTTCTTTACTCGTTTGAATAAGAATCCCTTTCCAGTATATTTTCTTATCTTTTAATTTCAGCGTAATTTTTTTTCTTTGTATCATTAGCTTAAATGTTTATAGACTTTTAGCTTCTGGTTGAAGTTCTAATTCAAAATATTCTTTATTAGGGGCTTTGCGTGGAGTAGCCCAAACAATTTCTTATGAAATCAGTTTAGTTTTAGTTCTTTTTGCTCCTATTATAATTTTGAGTAGCTTTGACTGGCTTACCCTCTCAAGTTATCAAGAAAAATTGTGGTTTATATTTCTTTTCCCCGTGAGAGCTTTAATTTGATTTATTTCTTGTTTAGCTGAAACTAACCGAACACCTTTCGATTTTGCTGAGGGCGAATCCGAACTTGTTTCTGGATACAATACAGAATACTCTAGCGGAGGATTTGCTTTAATCATATTAGCAGAGTACACTAGCATTCTTTTTATATCTTTTTTATTCACTTCTCTTTTTTTAGGAGGTTCCGGGGAATTACTAATTTCCTTTTTGGGGCTAGCCTTCGGATTTGTTTGAGTTCGTGGGACCTTACCTCGTTTTCGATACGATAAGTTAATGTACTTAGCTTGAAAATCCTTTCTTCCCTTTGCTCTTAACTTTCTAACTCTAATTGTAGGAATTTTTTTTATTATTTTGTGTGGGTTAAAATATTAAGAGATTTTAACTCTTATGCCTCGTTTTCAAAACGAGTACCTTAAACTTTAGGTTAAATATTTATTCTAGAAGCTTATCTCAAAACTTTAAAACTAAAGGTGCGAGAATAAAGTAACCAAAATAAAGTACGGTGTAGACTTGACCAATTAAAACATAGGGCTCTTCTACGGGCTTTGCACCAATTCAGGTTAAAACACATACTACACTAATAAGAAATCAAAATAATATCTTATTTAAAGGATAGAAGGCTAATCCTCGAAAATTTCTTTTGTGTCAAAGTGGTATGATAAGAAGAATTAAAATTGATAAAAGTAGGGCAACAACCCCTCCTAACTTATTAGGAATGGATCGTAGAATTGCGTAGGCAAATAGAAAATATCACTCCGGCTGAATATGCACAGGAGTGACCAAAGGATTGGCTGCACTAAAATTTTCAGGATCCCCAAGTAAATTAGGTGTAAGCAGAGTCAACGTAATAAGAATAAGGAGCATTACTAAGAATCCTACTAAGTCCTTAATTCTAAAATAGGGGTGAAAAGGGATCTTATCTGCTTCTATCTTTATTCCCAAAGGGTTATTAGATCCTGTTTGATGAAGAAAAAGAAAGTGAATTATCACTACAGCAGCAATAATAAAGGGAATAAGAAAATGAAAAGTAAAAAATCGGTTTAGGGTGGCGTTATCAATTGCAAACCCCCCTCAAATTCATTGTACAATTATATCCCCTACGTAAGGGATCGCCGAAAGAAGGTTAGTAATTACTGTCGCCCCTCAAAATGATATCTGTCCCCAGGGTAAAACATACCCTATAAAAGCTGCCCCCATAGTAAGTAAGAGTAAAAGAACACCTGAAAATCACGTAAACATGAAAATGTAAGACCCGTAGTATAACCCACGTCCCACATGAAGATAAAGGCAAATAAAAAAGAAAGAAGCCCCGTTAGCATGAATAGTTCGTAAAAGCCACCCATAATTTACATCCCGAATAATATGAATGACTCTTGAAAAAGCGTAATCTACGTGCGGGGTATAATGCATGGCCAAAAACAATCCAGTTGCAAGTTGAGTAACGAGACATAAACCAAGAAGAGACCCAAAACCTCATCAAGCTGAAATATTGGCTGGCGCTGGTAAATCAATTAACGCATTGTTTACAATTTTGATTAAAGGGTGTTGGGTCCGTAATGTTGACATTAAACTTGAGTTCGTAAAGTTAAACTTATACTTTTAGATATTGTAACAACTACAATCAAGGTAAAAAGTAAATAAAAGGCTAAAAATAAGGTCAAAGTACCGAGTTCGGAAGAATAGAAAGCACTTAATCATTGTACAGCAGTTTCCCCTCAAGCTAAAAATTCTATTTGGTTTGACGACTCGCTAATCACTTCTGAGGCCAGTACCCTGTAATAAATAGAAAAAAAGCCCACAATGAATGTAAGTAACAACACTCATTGGGGTAGCGAAATAGTTTCAAATAGCTCGTTGGATGCTAATAAAGCAACATAAATAAAAACGACCAAAAGCCCCCCTACTAAAACCAAAATTAATGTATAAGATACCCACATGCTTCTTCTGAGAAACCCTAACAAGACACTTATAGTGATCACACAAAAAAGAAGCGTTACTCCTAGGGATAAGGGGTTAGAAAATAGGGGGAAACAAGCGATAAGAGTAAGGAAGATAAAAAGTAGAGGGCCTTCTAAAATCATTTCAAAAAGTAGTTTAAGAAAAATTCAAGCTTTGGGAGCTTGAGATGTGAAGTTTCATCTTTTTGATACTTTTAGGTTATCACCATCCTTGATTTACAAGACCAAAGTTTTTATTTAAACTACAAAAGCTAAAAGATAAATTCGAAGAATTTTTGTTTTGATTTTTTTGTTTGGGGTTGCTTTTTTTATGTTTGCTTTCGCTTCTAAGCGAAAGCATCTTCTTGCTACACTCTTAAGATTAGAAGGACTTATGTTTATGATGTTCGGCCTATTTTACTTCCTCTGAACTAACTTTTTTAGTATGGGCCCTCTACTTTTTATCTTCCTTACTCTTATCGCTTGCGAAGGAGCTTTGGGATTGGCGATTTTGGTTTCTGTCGTCCGTTCTACCGGTAGAGATAATTTGAACTCAATAAATCTTCTTACTTGTTAAAAATGTTAAAATTTTGATTTTTTTGTTTGGGGTTGCTTTTTTTATACCAAAACTGATTTCTTATTATGAATTCGCTGTTGGCCCTGTCCTTTGTATGGTTACTTAGATGCCAAAATTTCAATTTGGGCATGGTTGACTGAGTTCTAAATGATGCTTTTACGTTTTTACTAATCCTTTTAAGTTTCTGAATTACAACAATAATATTTATAATAAGTAGTTACTTAAAAGATAGAAAAAATTTTTTTGAAATTTTTTCTATCTGAGTATTAATTATAATAACTTTGTTACTCCAAAGTTTCTCAACCTCGAATTTTTTAATATTTTACATTCTTTTTGAGGCTACTCTGATCCCTATTTTTCTACTTATTATAGGATGAGGGTATCAACCGGAACGTGTTCAGGCCTCTTTCTACTTGCTCTTTTATACCCTTTTAGCTTCTTTGCCCCTTCTTTTGGGATTGTTCAAGATTTCTGATACTAGCGGATCCTTAGATTTTTCAATGCTTTTCGTTTTACCTGAGGTTGGAAACTTTATAATAGTAGCTTTAATAACTGCCTTCTTAGTAAAGATACCTATATACCTAGTACATCTTTGGCTTCCTAAGGCTCACGTAGAAGCCCCTGTAGCAGGTTCTATAATTTTAGCAGGAATCCTTTTAAAGTTAGGAGGTTACGGTCTTTTGCGAAGTTTTACCTACTTTTTTTATGATCTTCAAATTTTTAAGCCTATTTTAGCAAGACTAAGTCTTGTGGGCGGCCTTTTAGCGTCTTTTATCTGCATCCGTCAAACAGATGCCAAATCGTTAGTCGCCTACTCTTCAGTAGCTCATATGGCCTTAGTAATCCTAGGATTAAGTTTGGATACATTTTTTAGTGTAGCGGGTGCTGTTGTAATTATAGTAGCGCACGGATTATGTTCTTCGGGAATATTTAGTTTGGTAGGTATAGTTTATTCCCGTCTAAGTACACGGAGAATCATCTTAATACGAAGATCTTTAAGAATAGCCCCTGTTTTGGGTCTCTGGTGGTTTTTATTTAGAATCACAAATATGGCTGCTCCCCCAAGAGCTAATCTTGGGGGAGAAATTTTTATTTTTATCTCTTCAATAAGTTGATTTGGGGGAGCAGCCATATTTGTGGGTGCCCTTTCTTTTTTAGGGGCAGCCTATAATTTGTTTTTATTTTCAGCTACACAACACGGCCCAAAAATTAATAGTACAAAAAATTTTAGTGAAGCCTCTTTTAACGAAATTTTAGTGTTGACCTTACATTTTTGGCCAGTCATTTGCAGTGTCCCACTACTTTTTAACCTTTTTAGTTATTATTATAGTTTAAAGAAAATTAAGGTTTGTGGCGCCTTAGATGTAAGAGTTACTAATAATCATGTCAAAATTTTTATACAAAAATATTTCCTATTTTTTATTTAATCTTAGTTTAATTAGCCTTGTGGTTAGTTTCCATTTTCTCTTGACACAAAACAGTATCTTTATTGAATGGAACTTAAATGCTTTAGCACATTCCTTTACATGAACTTTCGTTTTTGATTTTACAGCTTTAATATTCTTAAGTACGGTTCTGTTTATTTCTAGAAACGTAATTTGATACAGCCAAAGTTACTTAAGAACTGATAAAGACGCTAATCGATTTATTCTTTTAGTCTTAGGATTTGTTGCTTCCATGTGTCTTTTAATCACCAGCCCTAATATTATTACAATTCTTTTAGGATGAGATGGCTTAGGGCTAATTTCTTATTGTCTTGTTATTTACTACCCCACAAAAAAATCTAGAAGTGCAGGGATACTAACAGTCATAAGAAACCGAGTTGGGGATATTTGTTTACTGCTTTTGATCGGGTGATTCAGTGTAATAGGAGACAGTAATTTCTTTGTTTGAAGCTGAAGAGTTACACCAATAAACAGAATTGAATGAATTTCTTTTTTAGTAATATTGGGAGCTCTAACTAAAAGCGCTCAAATTCCTTTTTCTGCTTGACTTCCCGCAGCTATGGCCGCACCCACTCCTGTTTCCGCTTTAGTTCATTCCTCTACTTTAGTTACTGCAGGGGTTTATCTTCTTATTCGATTTTCAGAGTTCACAAGCACAAATACAAATTTCATTTTACTCGTAATTTCTTCTTTAACCATATTCATATCTGGGCTCGTTGCTTTTTTTGAATATGACTTAAAAAAAATTATTGCCTTGTCAACTTTAAGTCAACTAGGGGTAATAATGTTCGCGATTTCCATTAGTTTACCAGAGTTAGCGTTTTTCCATTTAGTTACTCATGCTCTTTTCAAGGCTTTATTATTTTTATGTGCAGGGGTAATTATTCATGGTAATCAAAACTCTCAGGATATTCGCTCGTATGGAAGTTTAATTCTAAATTTCCCACTCATTGGGAGATGCTTAAACCTTGCAAATTTATCCTTGTGTGGTCTTCCTTTTTTATCTGGTTTTTACTCAAAAGACCTAATTGTCGAACTTGCGGCTCAAAGTTACTGAAATCAGTTTATCATCGCCGTTATATTCAGAGCTTTAGGCCTAACAGTTGCGTATTCAATTCGTCTAGTATATTTTACATTTATTTCTTCGAGCAATGTAGGTACCACCACAAGTCTTTGTGACACCGATAAAACACTTTCTTTTCCCATTATAAATCTCACTTTTTTAGCATTACTTTCCGGGGCAACATTAAGTTGACTTATTTTTCCTTTTCCAAATTTAATTCTCCTTCCAAGAGGAATTAAACTTTTAACGAGTTTAGTTATTATAGCCTCAGTGGCTCTAGCTTTAAGCCTCATTCAACCAAGATTTAATTTTTATCTGGGTTCTTTCTTTTCAAATTTTAATTTAATAATATGAAATCTACCAGTGCTAAGAGGCCAAGAGTCATCTCGAGGAGTTCTACCCAGAGGTGTCCGTACCTTAAAAATGTACGACATAGGCTGATTAGAGTTGAGTTCAAAGGAACAAGTAAGTAGAATAACCCAGAGGGTTGGCTTGCTGTTAAATTTTGTTCAAAAGAACAATTTAAAAACTCACTTTTTACTATTTTTGGCTTGACTACTCTTATTTTCAATTTTTATTTACTTTCATAGCTTAAATTTTAAAGCGTAACACTGAAGATGTTAAAATAAGAATTATTCTTTGAAAGTAAGCCACTAGAACTGAAGTTCATTGCCACAATGAAAATGTGAAGTAATTACATATACTATAGTCGCAAAGACACGAACGGAGTTAAACCGCTCAGAAAAAGAGTTAGCAGCTCCTTTCTTACCTAAGTCTCCTTAACCGGAAAGTTTAAACTTTCTAACTCCCATTAACAGTGAGATGCTTCTAACTTTAGCTTCAGCTAAAAAGTCAGGACACAAACATGCCTATTTTTAGGCCGAAACTAAATGTAATTTTTACTTCAGACTTTAAGGCAGATCTTTAAGATACCTCTTGAATGCAAATCAAGTGTTATAATTAACTACAGCCCTTTAAAGAGATCAGTTTAAAGCCCCTTTGTTCCACTCATGGTAAAGGCCTCCTACTAAAATCAAGAGAAAACATCCAAACAAGAATCCCCACTCTTCCACAGAAACAGTACTATAACTTAAAACAGCAGGGAAAAGAAGAACAACCTCAACATCAAAGATTAGGAAAATAATTGTAAGCAAAAAGAATCGCAACGAAAAAGGAACGCGTGCTCTGCTTATGTTGTCAAACCCACATTCAAAAGGAGAACTTTTTTCCCGTTCAAATTTTAACTTTATTCTTAAAAACAAAGATAAACCTAAAACAATACATACTAATAAAAATAAAATAAAATTGAATAAGATTAAATAAAGAATTATTTTTTCCATAAATTATGGTCCTTTTGATTGGAAGTCAAATATACTGTTATACTAAAAAAATTAATTTCCTCATCAGTAAATTGTGACAAATAAAAATAATCAAACCACATCAACAAAATGTCAATACCAAGCAGCAGCTTCAAACCCAAAATGGTGTCTTAAAGAGAAATGATGAAAATAAAGACGAATTAAACAAACAACCAAGAATACTGTACCAATCATTACATGTAATCCGTGGAATCCTGTGGCAACAAAAAAAGTTGAACCATAAACAGCGTCAGCGAGAGTAAAAGAAGCTTCATAGTATTCTAAAGCCTGCAGACTAGTGAAGTATAGGCCTAAAACTACAGTAAAAAATAAAGCTTGAACACCTTGTGTATAATTGTTGTCAATAATAGCGTGATGAGCCCAGGTTACTGTAACCCCTGAACCCAAAAGAATAGCAGTATTCAACAGAGGAATCTGGAAGGGATTGAAAGCCTTAATTCCCAGCGGAGGTCAAAGACTCCCAATTTCTACACTTGGTGAAAGACTTCTATGGAAAAACGCCCAAAAAAAGGAGAAAAAGAAAAGGACTTCCGAAACAATAAATAAGATTATACCTCAACGTAACCCGATTCCTACTATAATTGTGTGTTGGCCTTGAAAGGTTCCCTCTCGAACTACATCTCGTCATCATTGAAACATTACTAAACCTGTTAAAATTAAACCCAAAAACATTAAATCCATAGAAAAAGTATGAAATCACTTAGCAATACCGGAAACTAAAGATAACACACTAAAGGCGCCAAAAAAAGGCCAAGGGCTCATATCTACTAAGTGAAAAGGTTGGTTTATATTGTTTGACATTTAAGTTAAGCAACTTCACTGGAATAAAGGGTCGTTAAAACAGCAAAAACATAAGATTGAATAATTGCTACCGCTCTCTCTAAAACCAAAAGTAAAATTTGTGTAGCCAAAAGAAAAAATAATAAAGAAGAAGCTAAGGTCGGCCCTTGATTACCTAAAAGAACCAATAAAAGATGTCCCGCAATCATATTTGCAGCGAGACGAACGGCTAAAGTCCCGGGGCGAATAACATTTCTAATAGTTTCAATAAGAACCATAAAAGGCATAAGAACTCCCGGTGTCCCCAAAGGAACTAAATGAGCTAACATATGCTGAGTATGATTAACTCAACCGTATAATATAAATCTAAATCAAAAAGGGAAAGCTAAACTTAAAGTTATAACTAAATGACTGGAAGAAGTAAAGATATACGGTATAAGCCCTATGAAATTATTAAAACAAATAAATACAAACAAAGAAAACAGGATTAAAGTATGTCCGGAACTTGCAACTGGCCCAACTAGAATCTTAAATTCAGAGTGAAGCTGGTTTGACAATAATTTGAAAAAAATTGAATAACGGTTAGAACCGAACCAAAAAACTCAGGGAATAAAAAATAATCCAATACACGAGCTTAGTCAGTTGAAGGGGATAAAAAAATAACTTGTCGGATCAAAAATGGAAAATAAATTACTTATCATGTTCAAGGTAAAGAATGCTTAACCAAGGTTTTCTTAGAAACACTTAGGGCAGGGATATTTATAATAAAATAAACTAAAACAACAAATATAAGGAACACAAACAGAAAATAGAAAAAGAGTCTAACTCAATTCATCGGTCAAATTTGAGGCATAAAGAATTACTTATAAAGTCTCTTAAGCCTGACAAACTTATGTTTTATACTAAACTAAATTCTCTCATTAAAATCAGGCGTAAACTGATATGATTAAGCTTAAGAGGCTTGTGCTTACTTTAAGCTATTTAACGAATAATTTTGAACTCAAGCTAAGAAGTCCTTAGGACTGACAGATTCTAGACTAATTGGCATAAAACTATGATTCGCGCCACAAATCTCTGAGCATTGACCAAAAAAAACCCCCGGGCGATTAAGTATAAAATTTAGTTGGTTTAATCGACCTGGTACCGCGTCCGCCTTTACCCCTAAACTAGGGATAGTTCAAGAGTGAAGAACGTCAGCAGCTGTGATTAATAGACGAACTTGAGTAAAATAGGGTAAAACAATACGATTGTCAACTTCGAGAAGTCGAAAATCTCCCGCCTCGAGAGAGTTGGTTGGTAGTATATATGAATCAAACTCAACAGAATTAAAATCAGAATATTCATAGCTTCAGTACCATTGATGACCTACTGCTTTTAAAGTTAAACTAGGCTCTGTTCTTTCATCAATCAAATATAAAAGACGGAGGGAAGGTAACGCTAAAATAATTAAAATAAAAGCAGGAACAACTGTTCAGATTATTTCGATTATCTGACCGTCCAAAAGAAATCGGTTCACATAAGAATTAAAAAACAAAGATAACATGAAGTAACCAACTATACTCGTAATAAGGATCAAAATTAAAAGAGCATGATCATGAAAAAAGATTAATTGTTCTATTAAAGGAGAAGATCTATCTTGAAATCCTAACTGCGCCCAAGTTGACATTTTCTAATAAAGAGACTTCCACTCTTATAGCTAGAGCTTAAATCTAGAGCACTTATCTGCCATAATAGAAAAGCTTTACTTAGGAGAAGCTAAGTAGACCAGTTCAACATAACTATGGCCGGCTGGAGGAAAACTATGCTGCCATTCAATAGAAGTTGTTAAATGAGTTGGAAAGAGGGAGGGTCGGAAAGACGTAAAAGACTCCCAAATAATAAAAATAAAACCTAACGTGGCAACAAAAGAGATCAAAGATCCAATTGAAGAAATAACATTTCAAGTTATATAAGCATCAGGATAATCAGAATAGCGCCGAGGCATCCCAGCTAATCCTAAAAAGTGCTGAGGAAAAAAAGTTAAATTTACTCCTACGAATATTACTGCAAAATGAATCTTTAAATAGGTTTCATGCAAGGTTAAGCCAGTAAATAATGGATACCAATGAACGATTCCAGCAAAAATGGCAAAGACGGCCCCTATGGATAAAACGTAATGAAAATGGGCAACAACATAATAAGTATCATGCAAGATAATATCAATACTTGAATTAGACAGTACAACCCCGGTCAGACCCCCTACAGTAAAGAGAAAAACAAACCCTAGAGCTCATAGTAAAGATGAACTAAACATTAACTGCACCCCGTGTAAAGTCCCAAGTCAACTAAAAATCTTAATTCCTGTGGGAACAGCAATGATTATTGTTGCAGCCGTAAAGTAAGCTCGTGTGTCAACATCCATACCTACAGTAAACATGTGGTGAGCCCAAACAACAAATCCTAAGATTCCAATAGCCATTATAGCATAGACTATCCCCAGTGTACCGAAGGCTTCCTTCTTTCCACTTTGGTGGCTAATGATATGAGAAATTATACCAAATCCGGGTAAAATTAAAATATAGACCTCAGGATGCCCGAAGAATCAAAATAGATGTTGGTATAAAATAGGGTCCCCCCCTCCAGCCGGATCAAAAAAAGAAGTATTTAAATTTCGATCGGTAAGAAGTATAGTAATAGCACCAGCCAAGACAGGAAGACTAAGAAGAAGAAGTAAAGCTGTCAGACCTACGGCTCAAACAAAAAGAGTTAAACGATCAAAAGTCATTCCCTCTCTACGTATATTAATGATTGTAGTAATAAAATTCACAGCCCCTAAAATTGACGAAATACCTGCTAAATGTAAAGAAAAAATTCTAAGATCAACCGAGGCTCCGGCATGAGCAACGCCGGAAGATAGCGGCGGGTAAACGGTTCAACCTGTTCCTGCCCCTCTTTCAACAGCACCCCCGATCAAAAGCAACGTTAAAGCTGGAGGAAGAAGTCAAAATCTTAAGTTATTTAAACGAGGAAAAGCTATATCGGGCGCTCCTAATATTAAGGGCACAAGTCAGTTCCCAAAACCACCAATCAAAATAGGTATAACCATGAAAAAAATTATAATAAAGGCATGAGCGGTAACGATAACGTTATAGATTTGATCGTCGCCGATTAAGCTTCCGGCCTGTCCTAACTCAATTCGAATAAGCATTCTAAGAGCGGTTCCCACTATCCCAGACCACACACCGAAAATAAAGTATAAGGTTCCAATATCCTTATGATTAGTAGAATATAATCAACGTCGCACTAGGTGAAATAGTTTAAACAAAACATAAGATTGCAAATCTTAAATTATAGACCTCTATTTTCACTTAAATCAAAAAACTTAGAGTCAAACCCCCTAAAGAAAATAAATTGAAAAATAGTCTTTCAAAAGATAAAGCTGTTAGAGACACCCCAAGCCAAGTAAACTTCTTTAAAATAAACGCAGAAAATGTCACACGTAAATACATATATAACACAAGCAATCTAGATAAAATTAGACTTAGAGAAAGAAAGTAAAACCCCAATTCAATTGTACTCTGAAGTACACATCATTTAGGCAAAAACCCGAAGAAGGGGGGTAAACCCCCTAAAGAAAGTAAGTTAAAAAAAATAAGAGAGGAGTCCCCCATACTAAAAGGGCTGGAGGGGATTTGGTTTAAATGATGAAAGTTCAATTTAGAGAAGAAAAAAACTACAGCCCCAAGTAAAAGTATATAGGCAAAAAAATAAAAGAGCATGAGCTTTAGCCCCAAAACAAAAGCCGAAAGGATTCAACCTATATGATTAATCGAGGAAAAGGTAAGAAGCAAGCGGACACGAACTTGGGTTAACCCAAACACTCTCCCCACAAATAATGAACTAAAAATAGCTAAAAAAATTAGCTTTAATCTAGAAAAGGAAGAAAAGTTTCAAGTAAGTAAGATAAACAAAGGATTAAGCTTTTGAAATGTAAGTAAAACGAATAAAATCCCTCAAGTCAAAGGCTCAACAATTCTTGGAACTCAAGCATGAAAGGGAGCGGCCCCCAACTTAATTAACAAAGCCACGAGAAACAATAGTCTAGAAACATAACCTAGCGAGTTAAAAAGAGGAGAAATGACAAAACTTAGTAAAAGAACCACTGACGCAAGAGCTTGGGTAAGGAAATACTTAATTGAAACATCACTCAGCCCCTTAGAGTTTCTGCTTAACAGAAGAGGAACGAAGGCCAAAGTATTAATCTCTAAACCGACCCAACACAGAACTAAGGAAGACGAAGAAAAAACAAATAATATGCTGAAAAAAATGGCGGAAAAAAATAATAAACTAGAGGGTGTAAATCAAATTAGAGAGGAGATATACTCTATAGTCGGGGCATGAGCCCAAAAGCTTAAATTAGCTTACCTTTCTTTTTAATGTAATGGCCGAAAATTTAAGCATTAGACTGTAAATCTAACTATGAAAGCAATTTCTTACATTAGAATTTAGGCTTAACCTATACTGAGCTTTGAAGGCTCAAAGTTTAAATATTAACTTAAAATTCTGTATGAAACCTCATTAGGGGAGACAGGTTTCAGGGAATCCATAATCGATCAGCGACTCTGTCGCTGAGGATTCCCTGAAAGAGCTTGATGCCTGAAAAAGGGTTACCTCGATACGGTGAATCATACAAGGTCGCCTTGTTCAAGCTAGTGAAGTTTTTTTTGGATTTTAGAAAATTCTGAAGGATTTCGTTCAATTTGCTTAAATAATTTTAAAACCCCACTTTTGAATTTTTACACAAAATTTCTGACGTTGCACAACTAAAATTTAGTTAGCTTTAGCTACTCTTAAATTTGAAGAGATGAAAAATACTTTAAAGAATGATTGTCATTTTCTGTATGAAACCTCATTAGGGGAGACAGGTTTCAGGGAATCCATAATCGATCAGCGACTCTGTCGCTGAGGATTCCCTGAAAGAGCTTGATGCCTGAAAAAGGGTTACCTCGATACGGTGAATCATACAAGGTCGCCTTGTTCAAGCTAGTGAAGTTTTTTTTGGATTTTAGAAAATTCTGAAGGATTTCGTTCAATTTGCTTAAATAATTTTAAAACCCCACTTTTGAATTTTTACACAAAATTTCTGACGTTGCACAACTAAAATTTAGTTAGCTTTAGCTACTCTTAAATTTGAAGAGATGAAAAATACTTTAAAATCAATCCTATAGATTCCCTCAGCTACGAAGTAGCTGATTGAATAAGGGAATCTATAGGATTGATAACAACTAGACAGTTAATGTACTCACTTAGGTGTAACTATCAACATGAATACAGAATGTTATTCTTCAATAAAAATATGTTCTCAATTACTTTTACTCTAAATAAAAGTAATTGAGAATAATATCTATATCTTTGATAAATGTTTACAGAATGTTATTCTTCAATAAAAATATGTTCTCAATTACTTTTACTCTAAATAAAAGTAATTGAGAATAATATCTATATCTTTGATAAATGTTTACAGAATGTTATTCTTCAATAAAAATATGTT
>Ga0208784_1000669_pt1 | contig 15827 bp, 18 predicted proteins | sample DEB19_08_DNA_FD_184531 | JGI IMG/M metagenome (GOLD analysis project Ga0208784, IMG submission 184531) | Aqueous microbial communities from the Delaware River and Bay under freshwater to marine salinity gradient to study organic matter... | ecosystem: Environmental > Aquatic > Marine > Coastal ... | reverse complement strand
GCTAGCAAACGGTTTGTTTACGTTTGATGGTACGGCTGGCGCAATGACGCTACCCACGGTTGCGTTGCTTGAAGATGAAATTTCTTCGGCAGCTAAAGTTAATGCAGCGTTCACGTTTGCAGTTGTCAACATTGACAGTGCTGACGCTGTTACTGTGACCGCAGGTACAGGCTGGACGATTGTTGGCACCGCTGCGGTGTCGGCTAACACCTCGTCGCAGTGGCTCGCGCGCAAGACCGGCGTTGGTACTTGGACGGCTTACCGTATTGCGTAATCAATAGGGGGTTCGCCCCCTATTTTTGAAAGGATCAGCTATGTCAAACACTAAGCCTATTGGCGTTGCTTTTACAGACCAAGACATCATTGGCTCACAATATGTGCTGTCCGGTGAACAGTTTGGCTACACGGCAGACGCTCAAGGTACTGTGACTCAAGCGACCAGCAAGTCTACGGCTGTTACGCTTAACAAGTCAGCCGGTCAGATCACAATGAACAACGCAGCGTTAGCGAGCGTAACCAACGTGACTTTCACGTTGAACAACTCGTTTATTTCTGCAAATGACATTTTGATTTTGAACGTAAGTGGCGGCGCTACTGCTGGCGCATACAACTGTTGGGTTTCGGGTTTAAGCGCAGGTTCTGCGTCTATCACCTTACGCAACATTTCGGGCGGCTCATTGTCTGAAGCAGTTGTTATTAATTTTGCTCTTATTCACTGCGTCTAAAGGCGCGGGGGCGTAACAACCCCCGATTAAAATTATGGCCGTCATCTATCTTCGCCATCCCACGCATGGTGCTAAAGTTGCAATATCTGACATGGAAGTTGAGCATGACAGACAAAACGGTTGGGAAGAATACGACCCTAATGATTTAGTTGCTGAATCTGCGTCGGATGAACTCGGGCCTATTAACGAGCTTCAGACGCGTCGCCGTAGCCGTAGAACTCAGGAGACTGCGCCATGACAACTGCTGCTGAACTTATTGAAGGTTCGCTTAGGCTTCTTGGTGTGTTAGCCGAAGGCGAACAGCCGTCAGTTGCTGTAATGCAAGATTCAATCATGGCGATGAATCAAATGATTCAGTCATGGGATACCGAGCGCTTGTCGGTTTTTAGTACGCAAGATCAAGTGTTTACTTGGCCTGCGTATACCATGTCGCGCACGATTGGTCCTACCGGAGATTTTGTAGGTAACCGCCCTATTGAAATTGATGACGCGACTTATTTTAAAGACCCATCCTCAGGTCTGTCGTTTGGCGTCAAACTAATCAATCAACAGCAGTATGATGGCATCGCGTTTAAGACGGTTACATCGACTTATCCGCAGGTTATGTGGGTAAACAATACGTTTCCAGATATGGAAATGACGGTGTATCCAGTTCCTATCAAAGCGTTGGAATGGCACATTATTTCTGTAGAAACGCTCACGGAAGTCTCAAGCGTCGCTACGGACATGTACTTTCCGCCAGGCTACTTACGGGCGTTTCGCTACAACTTGGCCTGCGAACTAGCGCCTGAGTTTGGCATTGAACCTTCGCCGCAAGTGCAGCGTATTGCCATGTCAAGCAAGCGCAACATCAAGCGCATCAACTTCCCCGGCGATCTTATGGCGATACCTTATCCGATTGTTGCAACGCGTCAACGGTATAACATCTACGCTAACAACTTCTGATGAAAACGCCCATTCTTGGATCAGCTTACGTTGCTCGTTCCGTCAACGCAGCCGATGCGAGGATGGTCAATCTGTTTCCGGAAGTTGTTCCGGAAGGTGGCAAGGAGCCTGCGTTTCTTCAACGTTGTCCTGGGCTACTTAAACTTGCTACGATTGGCAGTGGGCCTATTAGAGGTTTATGGGACTTCTCGTCCGATAACAGCACCGCGTTTGTTGTGTCTGGCAATGAACTTTATAAGATCAACACCAGCTACGCTGCAACGCTAATTGGCTCTATACCAGGTACTGGTCCTGTCAGTATGGCCGACAACGGCACCCAGTTGTTTATCGCCTGTAACGGGCCAAGCTACATCTACAACAACAGTACGGGCGTATTTGGTCAGATCATAGACCCTGATTTTCCCGGCGCCGTAACGGTTGGGTACATTGACGGCTACTTTGTTTTTAATGAGCCTAACAGCCAGCGCATTTGGGTTACGCAACTGCTCGACGGCACGTCGATTGAACCGCTGGATTTTGCTAGTGCGGAAGGCTCGCCTGATGGCGTTGTTGGTCTTATCGTTGATCACCGAGAAGTTTGGGTCTACGGTACAAGCACGGTCGAGGTGTGGTACGACGCTGGTACGCCAGACTTCCCCCTTCAGCGCATACAAGGCGCGTTTAACGAAATTGGTTGCATCTCCGCGTACACCATCGCCAAGATGGATAACGGTTTGTTTTGGCTCGGCGCAGACGCTCGGGGCCAAGGTATTGTCTACCGCGCCAACGGTTACACGGGCCAACGTATCAGTACCCACGCGGTTGAGTGGCAAATCCAGCAATATGGCAACTTGACGGATGCGCTTGCGTACACATATCAGCAAGACGGCCACAGCTTTTACGTTCTTATTTTCCCTAACGCCAACACAACGTGGGTCTATGACGTCGCGACAGGTGCATGGCATGAACGCGCAGGCTGGAGCGACGGGTCGTTTACGCGGCACCGCAGCAATTGCCAGATGGCATTTAACAACAAAATTGTCGTAGGCGACTATCAAAACGGCAACATTTACGCGTTTGATCTCGACACTTACGCTGATAACGGACAAATACAAAAGTGGTTGCGCTCGTGGCGCGCGCTACCAACAGGCCAAAACAATCTCAAGCGTACCGCGCACCACGCGATGCAAATTGACATCGAGTCGGGCGTTGGTCTAAATGGGTACCCCACGACAGAAAGCGTCTATTTCATCACTGAAACAGGCAACAATTACCTAGTTACTGAGTCCGGCGAATACTTTATCGAGGAACAAGACCTCCCAGGGACGCAAGGTGCTGACCCGCAGGTTATGCTGCGCTGGTCCGACGATGGTGGTCATACGTGGTCTAACTATCACACCACATCTGTTGGCAAGATCGGCCAATACTACTACCGCGTTTGGTTCCGTCGCTTAGGTATGACGATGAAGTTGCGCGATCGGGTGTACGAACTGTCCATGACTGACCCCGTGAAGACCGCGATTATGGGCGCAGAGCTTTTGATAACGCCGACTAATGCTTAACATTACTAACATTCCAGCACCGCGCGTCAGCATTATTGACGAGCGAACAGGGCTTATTTCGCGGGAATGGTATCGCTTCTTTTTAAATCTGTTTACGCTAGTTGGGCAAGGTAATAACCAAACTAGCCTAGACGATCTTCAAGTCGGCCCACCGGCGCAGAGCATCAATATACTGGTGTCTGGTAGCCCGACAGACCTAGCGCCGCCGCCCGTGCCGCCGGTGTCTACTGCTGACAATCAAGCCATACTGCCGCCTAGCGTACAGTTTTCGCCTGACGATAGCCTAGCGCTGTATCCACCTGTTGTTTTTCCGTCTGCTGATGACAGCCAAGCGTTACTACCTTCGGTTGTACAAGCGCTAGTGCAAAGTTACGCCGACTTAGCGCCGCCGGTCATTCCCCCAAGCATACCCACTAACGGCACAGTCACTAGCGTTGATGTGTCTGGTGGCACGACAGGTATGTCGTTTACTGGTGGCCCTATTACAAGCTCCGGCACGATCACCATGTCAGGCACGTTAGCGGTCGCTAACGGCGGTACAGGATCAACTACGTTAGCAGGCGCGGGTATTGTCACAACAACCGGCACTCAAACGATTAGTGGTCAAAAGAACTTTACAAGCTACACCAATACTTTTCTTGGCACAACCTACGCCACATCAGATGGCGGTACAGGTAGTAATGGTTACTTTGGCGAAAGTAGCGCTTACGCTGTTGTTGGTGGCGCCAACGGCGTAGTGTTGGCTAGTGGCGCAACTTACCCAGGCACCGCACGTTACGTAGGCGACGCCACAGCGTTTCGCCCGTCCACCACTACAACCTATAGTTCAGGCACTTTAACGCAGCGTTGGACAACTGTTTACTCGCAAAACCTTGATTTGTCGGGCGTAGTGGCCGCAGGCACATGGAACGGCTCGACCATAACTACGGGTTACGGCGGTACAGGCGTTACATCAACGCCAACAAATGGTCAGCTATTGATAGGTAACGGTTCCGGTTACTCGTTAGCTACCTTAACCGCTGGGTCTAACATATCGATCACTAACGGCGCTGGGTCCATAACAATTAACGCCTCAGGTTCTACTGGCGTAAGCTCTGTCGATGTCTCTGGTGGTTCGACGGGCTTAACCACATCAGGTGGCCCAATTACATCGTCTGGCACGATAACGATTGGCGGTACTTTAAACGTGTCTAATGGCGGCACGGGTTCAACCTCACAGTCAGGTGCCCGCGCTTCGCTTGGCGTACCTGCTGCGCCTACGGGGTCAAGCGCTCAATTGCTTGCCAACAATGGCGCAGGCGAGTTTAGCAACGTCAGTGTTGGCTCAGGTTTAAGTTACTCTGGCGGCACGTTAAGCGCAACAAATACCGGCACCGTAACCAGCATAAGCGGCAGCGGCGGCTCAACAGGGCTCACGCTCACGGGTGGTCCTATCACGACGTCTGGTACGTTGACGCTAGGCGGTACGCTAGCTACAGGTAGCGGTGGTACAGGCGCATCATCGCTTACAGGCGCAGGGATCGTCACGACAACTGATGTACAGACTGTCAGCGGTCAAAAGAACTTTACAAGCTATACCAACACCTTTCGCGGTACATCGTACGCTACCTCAGATGGTGGCAGTGGCTCTAACGCTTACTTTGGTGAGAGCGGCGCCTATGCTGTGTTAGGTGGCGTTAATGGTGTTGTTTTAGCGACCGGAAGCACCTTTCCTGGCACGTCTATTTTTGCGGGCGACAGCAACACTTGGCGACCAACTACCGATAACGTCCGCGCTTTAGGAACTGCTTCGTTTCGGTATACAGTAGTGTATGCGACAACGGGTACGATCAATACATCAGACGCGGCGCAAAAGCAGCAGGTCAGAGAACTATCCGACGCCGAGCAACGGGTAGCGCAACGCGTCAAGAAACTCATTCGCGCCTTCAAATGGAACGACGCGGTTGAAGAAAAAGGTGAAGCGGCGCGTATTCATTTTGGTGTTATCGCGCAAGATGTTCAAGAAGCATTTGCCGCCGAGGGCTTAGATGCGTCAAAATACGGTTTGTTTTGCAGTGACACATGGACCAACTCGGACGGATCGTCACAAACGCGTTTAGGCGTGCGTTACAGCGAATTGTTGGCTTTTGTTATCGCCGCACTTTAAGGACTACTATGCCTACTATTTTATCCCCTAGCCCAAAACTTCAGTTTTTCGCTTCGGATGGCTCCTTGTTAGTCGGCGGCAAACTATACACCTACGCAGCCGGAACGACCACGCCGTTAGCGACCTACACTGATTCTACTGGGGCGACTTCTAACACAAACCCCATCATCTTAAGCGTGCGCGGAGAGGCCAACGTCTGGTTAGGTACGTCGTCGTACAAATTTGTTCTTAAAGATAGCAACGACGTCCTTATCTGGACGGTCGATAACATCTCAACAACGCAAGGTCTTATCGACGCCTTGAGCGCGTCTTTGGCTGCGGCGTCAGGTTCTTCTTTGATTGGTTATTCGCCGTCGGGCGCGGGCGCTGTAACAACTACGGTTCAAGCTAAGTTGCGCCAGACCATAAGCGTTAAAGACTTTGGTGCTACGGGCGACGGTACGACCGACGATACTGTGGCGTTCCAAAACGCGCTGACTGCTGCGACAGGTAAATCGCTGTACGTGCCTGCCGGTACATACGTCTGTACAGGGCTAACGATCTACAGCGGCACCAACATGTACGGCGACTCACCTGCCACGTCGATTATCAAGGCTAAAAGCACCCTTGGCGCTACAACGCCGCTGTTAAAGAACCCCAATCAGACAGGCACTGCGTACGTTTATATCGATAAAGGTATTAGCGTCAGCAACATCAAGTTTGACGGTAACAACTTAGGTCCGCGCACGGCTGAGTTGGTTTCGTTTGGTAAGGTTGAAGACCTTAACATCACTAACTGCTACGTTTACAACGTGCAGTACATCGGTATCGCGTTGGCAGGCTGTATTGCCGTAGGTGTTAATCAGTGTTTGTTTACGGAGTGCGGCAGCGACAGTGTGCTCGCCGAGGGAGGCGCTGCAATATGGATGGGTCCAGCCGCTGACACCACAAGGTCTTACGACGTGAGCGTCAGTGAGAGCAGTTTTATAAGCAACAATTGGTCGGCGATGTACGCCAACGGCGATCGATTGTCGATCAACGGTAACTACTTATCCGCAAATAAAGAGTCCGGCATTTTTATGACCGGCAGCAACAACGTCATTTCAGATAACTGGATTAGTGGTCAGACTAAAAAGAACATTTCTGCGTCTGGTATTGAATTTGAGGGTGATTTTCATACAATTAGCGGCAATTTTATTGGTGATTGCGATGACTACTGTATAGCCGTTACAGATTCGCAGTTCACTACAATCACTGGTAACTCGCTTTATAACCCGCGTCGTAACAGCGCGTCGTTCCCCAACGCAAGCTGCATCGGCATCATTTCGCTAACGGCTAGCCCAAACCAACCGCGCTACATATTAATTGTCGGCAACAACATGTGGGCGCCGTCTAATGACGCCTACGCTGCGGTGTACTTCTATGGTACGTCTTCCGCGCCGCAGTACGTCACGATTAGCGACAACCAGATGAACGGCAACACATGGACGTCTGGTCAAGCGATCTATGTGTCGTCGGGGCAGGCGTCTTCATCGCAAATTTTCCGTGACAATCCTGGCGCGTTTGATGTGTTTGACCAAGGCGGCTACGCGTCGGGTCGCTTCTACGCTGGTGAAACACTATCGCCCGCTACGGCAGCAGGCACGTTGGCAGTAGCGGCTAACACCTTCTACGCAATGCCATTTACGGTAAGACAGTCGCAGCTTTGGACAAAGATCGGCTGCACGGTAACGACCGCAGGTGCAGGCGTTTTTGCATACCTTGGCATCTATCGTATGGAAAACGGCATACCAACATCGCTTGTGTTAGATGGTGGTGCGGTTGGCCTAACAACAACAGGTACTAAAGAGATCACTATTTCGCAGCCTTTACCGTCAGGCACCTACGCGCTTGTGTTGCTCGCCAACGCTAGCGGTGCTACGGTTAGGGCCGGAACACCTAGTGATGTGGCGTTGGCTACGGTAGGATGTAGCGCAGTAGGGACGGCGGACACGTTAATCACCGCCAGCCAAACTTACGGTACGTTACCCTCGACCTTTCCTGCCGTATCTTACTCAACCAGCAGCACACCCTTGCTGACTTTGCGCTATGGAGTTTAAAAAATGACTGTTACTGCAAAAGCCTTAGCTGAAGGCCAGATCATCCCCAACTCAAACACGACGATATATACCGCGCCCTTGGCTGTGACGACGATTATCGACAAGTTAACTACCGCAAACTATGATTCTGTAGCGCGGGAAATTACTATCAGTATCGTAGCGTCAGGTGGCTCAGTAGGCGACGCCTATTACATCGGCAAACAGACGTTAGCGGCTAAAGAGACTTACATTTGGCCTGAGGTTGTTGGGCAGATTCTTAACACGGGCGATTATGTGTCGGCTATTGCCAGCAACAATACCGGTGTTAACTTACGCATGAGTGGGCGCGAGATAACTTAAGGAGTACGGCTATGGCCGCATGGATGATACCCGCAGCAATTATTGGTAGCGCATTACTAGGTTCTAGCTCGGCTAAAAAAGCAGCCAGCGCGCAAGCTGACGCCGCTAATCGCGCTGCTGACTTGCAGATGAAGCAGTTTGAGCGCCAGGTTGAACTGCAAGAGCCTTGGCGTCAGGCGGGCATCACGGCGCTCAACAAGCTCACGCCGTTGGCGACTGAATATACGCCGTTCGGTATGCAACAGTTTCAGCAAGACCCCGGCTACGCGTTCCGTCTGCAAGAGGGTATGAAGGCACTGGAGCGATCGGCGGCGGCGCGAGGTGGCCTACTGTCGGGCGGTATGCTTAAAGGCGCGCAGCAATACGGCCAAGACCTAGCGTCGCAAGAGTACATGAACGCGTTTAACCGTTACCAAGCCGAGCGTAACGCACGTCTGAACCCCTTGCAGTCATTAGCAGGCATAGGCCAAACGGCAACGAACCAGTTAGGTCAGGCAGGGCAGACGATGGCAGGCAACGTCGGCCAAGCGATGGGCGCTGCCGCACAAGCAAGAGCGTCTGGATACGTGGGTGGCGCTAACGCATTATCGCAAGGTCTTGGTACGTACTTGAACTACCAGCAAGGCCAAAACTTTTTGAACGCCATGCGGCCACAACAAGCTACCGCTGCTGCGCCTATCACTGATTATAGTTATGGTGGCTACACCTACTATGGAGGTTAATGATGGCTCTTGTTGACCCAAACATCGCGCTGTCATACAAGGGCGTCCAGCTTCAAGACCCGCTCGACCAGTACAGCAAGGCGTCTGCGGCGCAGTTCAACGCGCTTAAGATGGACGAGATCATGCGCGAGCGCGAGGCGCTGTCGCAGATTCAATCAACGATTGCGTCTAAAGGTGGCCCAACCGATTTAAGAGCTGCCGCGCAAGCGATGTTTAAGACCGGCAGGCCTGAGTTTGTAAAAACGGCTGTGTCTATCTTAGAGCGGTTAGACAACCAAGATCAGTTTAGCCAGTATTTAAGGCAAGTTGAAGGACCGGCTGCTAACGCATTAGCTCCTGCGCCTGCCCCTGCGGAAGCACCCGCGCCAGCACCAGCTAACGCCTTAGCCGCTGCACCTGCACCCGCGCCTGCCGAGACGCCCCCTGCTAATGCGTTGGCTGCGCCACCGTCCGCAGCAAAAGCTGCCCCGCCATCAGCTAAAGAGTTAGAGCGACGCTACAGAATGGTGTCCAACATCAATACGCCAGCCGCTAAAGCTGAAGCGCAGTTGATATTGCAACAAATTCAAAACGAATTCCGCGCTACGTTGCCGCCTGATACCATTCGCACAATGACGTCCCTCGGCTATCCGGCCACACCAGAAGGGTATCAAGCGTTCCAGAGCGCCCAACGACCGCCTCAACAACCGCGTACTCCTATTGCAGTGCTTCAAAACGGTAGACCAACTTTAGTTGACCCTGCGGACGCTATAGGAAAAATACCCGTTACTTCGGCGGCTATTCAAGTAATAACACCACCAAAAGAAAAAGGCTCTAAGGAATCTGAAGCACCTAAGCCTCCTTCAGGGTATCGCTTTACGCCGTCGGGTAATCTTGAGCCTATCCCTGGTGGTCCAGCAGCGCCGGGATTGTCGAACAAAGACATTCAAAAACGTGAAGCAGTATTTCCGCAGGCAACGCAAGCTGTCAAGGGGTTTGAGACTAAATCTGATCTGTTTATTAGGGATTTAGAGCGCCTTCGAGATGACCCAGGTTTGAATCAAATTACTGGCCCTATCTACGGTCGTACGCCAAGCGTAAGTCAAGCAGGTAGTCGAGCGCAGGCGCTGTACGATAAGATATTTGCTAAGGGTGGCTTTCAAGCGTTGCAGGATATGCGTGAAGCGTCCAAAACAGGCGGCGCGCTTGGTAACGTGTCTAATGAAGAAGGGCGTCGCCTTGAGAAGTCAATTGTTGGTGGTCTTGACAGAACGCAAAACATCAAGGATGTTAGGCGCAATATCAACGATTTAATTGATGAGATTCGCACGTCGAAATCGCGTGTACGGGAAGCCTATGAATCAACATACGACTATCGTACGCAACAAGGTGCTGCACCATCACCAGCCCCTGCTTCTGGCGGCTGGTCCGTCGTGAGGTAGTCATGGCCGATCAAATCTACAAGGTACGCGATCCTCAAGGCAACATCCGAGAAATTAGAGGACCGGCGGGCGCTAGCGACGAGGAAGTCATCGCGCAAGCACAACGGCTGTTTGCCCCGCCTGCCCCGGCACCTGCTGAACCACCTGCGCCCGAACCGCGCAGCGAAGGTATGCCCACGGCACCTCGCCAAGAGTTGACCGCAGGGCAGCGTATGTACCAAAGTATTAGACCTTACGTAGCACCTACGATTGAGGCGCTAGGATCAGCAGGCGGTGCTTTGTTAGGGGCGCCGCTTGGACCTCCCGGTGTTGTAGGTGGTGCCGGTTTAGGTTATGGGCTTGCTAAAGAGGCGCTTGAGTTAGGCGACGTCTATCTAGGCGGTAAAGAGCCACGCCAAGGCCCAGCTATTGCAACAGAGCCTGCTAAAAACGTCCTTGAGGGCGCAACTTATGAAGCAGGCGGGCGCGTTGTTGCGCCATTGCTTGGTAAAGCACTTGGCAAAGTTGTTGACCTTAAAAACTTAGCAGAAACTAAAGCCGCCAAAGTAGGTCGGGAGGCGTTAGGTAAAGACCTTGAACAGACTTTAGAAATACTGCGTAACGCGCCACCAAACGCAAGTGTCGCAGAAATTACAGCCAAGATTCAAAACCCGACTTGGCAAGCCTTTATACGCGACGCTTTAGAAAAAAGTCCTTCCGGTGCTCAGTACCTAAACAAGTTCGCCACGATGAGCCACGACGAAGGCGTCAACGCGCTAGCGAAACTGGCGGGCGGCGCAACGGCTACGGACGTGCGCGCTACAACGGACCTTATGAAACAGACGCTGCGCGACATTACATCGCCAGCTCGTCAAGCAGCGTTGAACCGCGCTAACCTTGGTCAGCAAGTCGCACAATATGAGGCTGAGGCCGGTAAGTTAAGCGCTGAGGCGGCAGCGAAGGTGCAAGAGGTGCGCCGATTGATTGACCTTGGCGATCATGCGGCAGCAGCCGCGCGGTTGCAAGAGATCAAAGCGGGCGTACCGGCAGGGTCACGTTTTGCGCCTGCTAAGGTGCAACCAGGCTACTCAAACACTTGGGCCGCGACGTTTACTTACCCCGGCAAGCTAGCGCAAATGTCTGACGAATGGGCGTCGAGGGCGGCAGAGGCGTCGCTTGATCTAGGTCAAGGCGCTAGGTTTTCTCAGTCTGCGGCAGACAGTCTACGGGCGGCAGGCATTAAGCCGCTCAAAGGCGATGAGATCGTAAGCCAGATTCGAGGCGTATTGAACAACCCTGAGTTTGCAGGCAACGATCTGCTTAGTGGCGCGGCTAAGAATGTCGCTAACGACATCGCTCAGTGGACTAAGAGCGGCGGTATTATTGACGCCAGAGCGTTAGATGCGATCCGTAAGAACTCCATTAACGCTACGGTGCAACAATTGCGCCCTGGCGTAGACGCTACAACGCAGCGCAACTTGGCGGCTAAAGTAACGGCTGAGTTAAAGCCCACACTCATTAACGCCATCGAAGCGGCAGGTGGTAAGGGCTATCGTGAGTACCTTGATGAATTTTCCAAAGGTATGCAAAAGATTGCCGAAACCAAGCTGACCGGCGAAGCTGCTAGGCTATGGAAGACGGACAAAGACGCGTTTGTGCGTCTGGTGCAGAACGAAGCGCCTGACGTCGTTGAGAAGTTTCTTGGCCCAGGCAACTACAACATCGCCACGGAACTGAGCGAGGAGACGGTTTCCACGCTACAGTCGTTGGCGTCAAAACGCGTTAATCAACTTGCCGCTAGCAAACAAGCCTCCGAGGGGCAAAAGGCGTTAGCGGTTTTGTTGAACGAAAATGCGTCTAAACTTCGCATCCCTTCGATCCTTAGTTTTTGGGCTACTGCTACCAACAAGACACTTAGCGAGATAGAAAAATCGATTGGTAGCAAGAGTATGAAAATCCTTGCTGATGCTATGCAGTCGCCCCAAGGCGCAAAGAATCTGCTTGAGAAACTGCCAGCAAAAGATCGCAACAGTGTATTGTTAATACTTACCAATCCGACGGCTTTTAGGGGCAAAAATACGTTTGGGGGTATGGGCGCGCAGCGTGCTGCGGAGTTTATGAGAAGTGGAGCAGCAACGACGTCTATTAATGCGCTAGCATCTGAACCCAGCGAAAATGCGCTGATCGATTAATAGGTAAGGAACATCATGGAGCACGATGTGGATACGCGTTTGACTGTCCATGAGGCAGTTTGTGCAGAGCGGTACAAGTCGATTGAACAGTCATTTGGTCGTGTCGAACAGCGTTTCGACGATGGCTCGGCTAAGATGAAGCGCTTAGAGTACCTCATGTACGCCGTCATGGTCGCTGTGCTCCTTGGGCCTGGTGCTGCTGCAATTTTTTTTAAGAAGCTGTTAGGTGTTTAAGTTAGGTAAAAGGTCTATTGAGCGTCTGCAAGGCGTTCATCCTGATCTCGTGCGCGTCGTTGAGCGCGCGATTGATCTGACAACGGTAGATTTCACAGTCCTTGAGGGCTTGCGCTCACCTGAGCGTCAACAGACTTTAGTAGCATCCGGTGCTAGCCAGACACTTAATAGCCGTCACATCACAGGCCACGCCGTCGATCTAGGTGCGTGGGTAGACAATCAAGTCGATTGGTCTTGGCCGTTGTACACCAAGATCGCCAACGCCATGAAAGCCGCCGCTAACGAGTTAGGCGTCTCTATCGTGTGGGGCGGCGATTGGCGCACGTTCAAGGACGGCCCGCACTTCGAGCTAGACCGCAGGTACTACCCGTAATGGACCCGCTAACGATCCTCGCCGCGTTTGGCCCACTGGCAGTCGATCTTGGCAAGTCCTTGATCGGTCGGTTTATACAGACAGACGGTTACAAACCCACCAACATTGCCGAGTACGTGCGGATGCGCGAACTAGACCTTAACATGTTTAAGGCGATGAACGATGCAGGCGGTGCTAACCCGTCCTACCCGTGGGTCGAGGCGATCGTACGGCTGATGCGACCAGGCGTTGCGCTTATCGTGCTCACGACGTGGGCGACGCTTAAGCTCAACGGTCAGTCATCAGAGTCTGTGGACAACTTCGCAGCCGCCGTAGGGTTCTATCTCTTTGGCGACCGGACGCTGTTCTACTCAAAGAAACGCTAGAGCGCCCGAGCCTCTTTAAACAACTCCATCCGCTCGCGTGCCGTACGCAACGCCGTGTAGCGTTGGTGCAGCCGCTCTAGTATCGAGATGCGCCTGGCGCCTGCGCGCTCCTCATTAAGCAAACTCAACACCTGATCCTCGGTCATAAGCGCCAGTTCTTTGTTGAGTTTTCGCCAGTTCATACTCAATTTTGTTCTCCAGTTCGGTAATCTGCTTTTGTATGCGCTCAAGCGCGCGGTACTGCTGCCGCAACATCTTCTCGTGCTGATGTTGCTCGGCTTTAGCGGCTTTAAGTTTAGTCTGCCATAAACTAAGTCGGGAGGTCATAGCGGTCCTTAATCACTCGCATGATGTCTTTAGGCGTCATGTTGGGTATGGCGGCGATCAGTATGCAATCCATCGCCACCTTTTGCGCGAACTGGCGCATCTCTTTGACGGTCATCACGGCGATCGGCAACTGCTCGGTAGCGGCGTTGCGGATCATGCCAATCAATTCATCGTCGCTAATCATAACGAGAAGGGGTTGTGCCAAGAGATTTTCTTATTGCGCGTAGGTGGCGTTATCTCAGTCGCGGTGTAGCCGTAAGCCCAGCCTGATCGCTTTGATACAGATGACTGCCGTTTGACGCGCTTGCGTATGATCTTGCCTTCGTCCAGCAAAGGCCACAATGAATTGTGGATGGTCTTTGATGACATTTTAAGTTTGGCGGCTAACTCAATTGCCGTGATCGGTGTCGAGCGTTGCTGCAAATACTTTAGACATGCTTGTTTCCGATCAACGGCTGATCCTTTTCTTAGCCGCACTATACCTATAGCCATGTGCTTTTCTCCAATAAAATTTGTTTGATGTGCGCGGGCACCTTGGGCAACGGCGCCCAGGCCACCGCCCAATCGTCCCAAGTCCCAATGACGCAGACGCCACTAGGGTTTAGCAGTAGCATCTTCACGCCAAGCGGCGGCTCCTGATCTTCAGCGGTGCGCCAAAAAGCCTCGCCAGATAAATAGGACGTGGCTTTCTGATACATGTTGTGATCGCCACTCATGTGTTCTTCTCCTTTAGCCTAGCTTCAAGGACTTTGCATAGCCAGTTGACTGATTTATCACCTTTAACCATCTCGCACGACAGTATGTCAATCTCCCCATCCGTAAGCGAAACCCATTCACGCTCGGCACAGCAATGCCCACACCTTGGGCAATCAATTACATAATCATGCTTTGGTGAGGTGTAAAGGGGTATGTCGCAATTGCTAGTGCCTAATTTGCCTTTGTCTTTAGCTGGAATGATTTCTTGATCGTCATCATCAAAATCTAGGCTACTTGCCCACGCCACCGGCTCTTGCTCTGTCTCCAGTGCTTGGCGTAGTGCGGCGATGGCTTGCTTTCTACTAACAAGCCCAGCATGACTTAGTGGGTCACTCTCCAACGCCTCCAGCGCCATCTGCATAGCTTCTCTGCTCATTTCAGTGCCTCCATCGCAATGTCGCTTAGTTTGCGTTTGTCGTGCAGCGCGGTCCATATGCGCTCGTCGACGGTATCTTTAGTCATCATGGCGTAGACCCACACGTCGCGCTGCTGGCCGGAGCGGTGCAGACGTCCGACAGTTTGCTCGAAAAGCTCAAGTGACCACGGCAGGGACAAAAACACCATGTGGCATCCTCCGAACTGCAAGTTAAGGCCGTGACCGGCTGATTTTGGATGCACCGCCAAAAGCGGTACGTTGCCAGCGTTCCATCGTTCAATGGCGTCAGGGTCGTCCAAAACGGTAAGATTTCGGTATCGTCGTTTGAGTTCATCAAGCTCCTCTTTGTATTGGTAAACAAGGATCGTGTTAGCGCGTTGATTCTCAGACAGCAGATCATCTAACGCGTCAAACTTGTGCGGGCTAAACCAGACAGGCTCAGGTGAGTAAACAAACCCTGACGACATCTGCTGTAGCTTCTGCGTGACAACCGCAGCGTTTTGAGCGATAGCCTGAGCGTTGGGGAACTGCACCACGAAGTCACGCTTCATCGCCTCGTACGGTTCACGGTCGTTCAATTGCACGTCTATTTGCACCACATGACAAGGCGGCAGCTTGTCCTTGTACTCGCCTGGCTCTAACACGAAAGTAGCAGGTTTGATGCGCTGCATGACGCGCTCTAGCGCGCCAGGTAGCGGCGTCCAATCGTCAAACCCAGCGTAAGTATTAAGACTAAAGTATTGCTGCATAAACGCGCCCTTGGAGCGTCCGAGCAACTTTTGATCGATGATCTTGCACTGACCGAAGACGTCCTCAAGACCGTTGCTTGTAAACGAGCCGGTCAGACCCCAACGGATGTTGAACTGATCGATGACCTTGTGCAGCGCTTTGAATCGTGCGCCGCTCGGGTTCTTAAGTTTGGTTAGCTCATCAAACACAATGCCATCAAAACTGCTTAAGTCTTGCTCGGCGAGCCACTGGATGTTGTCGTAGTTGATCACAACGATCTTGGCGTCGCTCTCTAGCGCCTGCTTGCGCTGCGCGGGGGTGCCAACGGCTACCGCAACGGTATGGTACTCGGCCCACTTAGGTGCCTCGATGGGCCAGACGTCGGTACAGACGCGCTTAGGCGCGAGCACTAAGAATCGGCGAGCATGAAGTTCGTACAACATACCATCAATGGCCGTGAGCGTGATCGCTGTCTTGCCCGCACCTACGGGCGCGAGCACCATCGCACGATCGCGCTCGTACAAGAAGTCAGCGGCCTGCACTTGATAAGGTCTAAGTTTTTTCCCACGCATCAACATC
>Ga0208784_1000668_pt1 | contig 15847 bp, 23 predicted proteins | sample DEB19_08_DNA_FD_184531 | JGI IMG/M metagenome (GOLD analysis project Ga0208784, IMG submission 184531) | Aqueous microbial communities from the Delaware River and Bay under freshwater to marine salinity gradient to study organic matter... | ecosystem: Environmental > Aquatic > Marine > Coastal ... | reverse complement strand
GTCAAGGCGGAGGTGGAATCCAAGAAACGCTGACCACTTTGAGTGGTTGTCGAGGGGTCGCGGCCGGCGCGTTTGGCGTTGCCGTGTCGTGCGCCAAGCCTCGAGTTGCATGACTTGCACAGCACGCGAAGGTTGTCGGGTGTGTTTGCGTCGAGCGGGTTATCGAATGTGTCGACCGGGCGGATGTGGTCGATGGTGTTGGCTTCGCGGCCGCAGATGGCGCAGCTGTTGTCGCGCTCGAGCATCTCGATCCGTAGGCGTTTGTATTCGGCTGTGAGTCTGGCGCGTTGGTTGTTGCGCGCGTTGTCACCTTTGGGTTTGTTCTTTGGCTGGTTCATTTGGCTACCGCCTTCGCTTCGCTCAGTTGGTCTTGGTTGCTGTGGTCGGGTTGGTGGGTCGCAGTCCCCCCGCTGTTTGAGTATGTCTCTCTGGCCGCCGGATGTTCACTCGTGTGGGACGGTCGCCATTCGCGTTTGTGTCGTTCGTACGCCGCACCACCTGCTCGATGGCATGGTGGTTCTACCTCCGTCACCGGATGTTCTACCTGCACAGTGCGAATCCGTACGAGGCCATGGTCGTCTTTAGTTGTAGGCGCGGACATTACCAGAGCTGCTGGCGGTCTCGCCCGGAAAGTCGTTCGGCAATCAGGTTGATCTGGTTGGGCCGCCACACATAGCACTCGATGTGGGGCTGTAGCGCGTTGCACCACGACACCTGATCATCAGACAGTCGACCCTGCATCGTTTTCAGTTCTGCAAAGATGACACCGCGTTCCCGGTGCGCCAGCACTAAATCGGGGAATCCTTTGCCGTCACTGCGCCACGCACCCGGGCGAACCTGAGCGGGTACCGGGTGAAACACCAGCCAGCCATTCATTTTGGCTATCTGCTTCACTTGGTCGAGGAACACGGCCTCTGAGTAGTCCGGTACCCGCTCGCCCATCAGAACGGTTCCTCGTCGCTGCCGAGCCTCTCGAGGATCGCCGAGATGGGTTGACCTTCCTTGTGGGCCTCGATGAACGATGACGCATCCTGTTTTGACAGCGTCTTGACCCATGCCGGTGGCACGATGCCGTCACGCTTGCAGGCTCCCATGATGTACCCGATTTGTTTCTCGGATGCCGCGCCAGTCATCGGGCCGCGCACCGTGGTGCTAGCGGCTGGGTTGCTGTGATCCTTGTAGCCGGTCGTCGATGGCGGGCTGTTGTCAAGCGTGAACGCCTTGCTCATCTCCTCCTGTGACGGTCGCTTGCGCCAGTCAGGGTTCGGTGCGTAGTTCTCGCAGCATCGCCCAACCGCGCTCGTCTCACAATTCTCGACATGGCTAGTGCGGTTCACATTGCCCTGCCCGCGGATCTCCTCGGCCCAGCCGGTCGACACCAGCGTGTCACCCAGCCACAGTTCGGCACGGAACACACACACATCGGCACCGGGTGCGCTCACCATCACGGTGATGACGCGCGGCTCGAGTTGCTGTGCGCGCAGGTTTGTGAGCAGCCGATCGAGTCTGACGGCTACAGGTTCGTAGTTCTCAAGACTCATTGGCGGCCTTCCATCGGTGCTGCATGGCAAACGGGCATTGCCAAGTCAAAATCCATTCCTTCGACGAGGCAAACATTGTTGTTTCCACCAAGTCGGGTTTGAGGTATTCCCCGCAATGACATTTGGCAGGGTAAAACGCGATGGTTCCGCGCCCGGTTGTCTTGTCACCCGACATGGGTGTCCCCCAATGCTTCTTTGTATGCCCTGAACGCGTCGGCACACTGCTCGCATGAAAGCGGCCCGACATGAATGTTGTGCGTCGGGTAGTGGTAGGCCATTCGGGCTGCAAGTTCCCACCTGTCACGGTCAGCCCGCAGCCGTTCAATCTCAGCAGCGGCTTCCTTCATGTCGTGAATTTCGTCAGGCAACAGTTCAAAGCAAGTACGAGATGCGTAATAAGAAACCCGCAACCGGGTCACGATGTCATCAGTCAAAGTTAAATCCTTCCCAAACTTGTTTATTCAAAGCAATACCAATAATTATGTTTCGTAGGCGTTCAATCTCATCGGCGGCGTTGACCAATACATCCTGTGTGAATACCGGTTTTGGGTCAGCAACTATTTCCCGTAATCGGGTCACAATGTCATCCGACATGGGCTTGCACCTCGAGTCGGCGAATCTCAGCGTTAAGATGCTCAAGCGCGGGAAGCAGCTCGGTTTCGAACCTTGTCAGCACCGATGAGATGAGCCTGAGTTTCTCGCCTGCCGGTGTCGGCCCCATGGCATCGACCATCTGGGCTTCGAGGTAGGCCCACTGTGCCAGCTCTTTGAGGCTAGGCGTTGGCATCGGTTGCGGCCTTCTTTGCTTCGCGGCGAGTCTTTGCTTCAGCGGCCTTGCGCTCAATCTGGTATGCAGCGTCAAAACAGTTGGTGAACGAGTCGTCGAGCATCCAGCGGATGACATCGGACATGCGCTTCAGTACGACATCGTCGCTGGGTGGGGTGCGTCCGATGCACCACTCAAGTCGGGTGTAGAGATCGTCAGGCAGCTCTGCTGCAACGGTCTTTCGGCCTTCACGGTTAGCCATGTTTGGTTTCTCTTTCTGTCAGCGACACCAGCGTCGCACTTGTCGTTTGGAATTATGACACACCAGTGTCTTGAACTTTGAATTAGTGCGGTATAGGTGTTTGAAACAACCGTGACCCCAAGGCCCGACCGGGTAGCGATCTCGATGCCCGAACCAAAACACGCGGTCGAGTACGCGGGACTGTGCCGCAAAATCGAGCTTTGGTGCGCGTCGGTCTGAGCTGTCAGCAAACATGTTCCACACTGCGCGGGTCATGCCGTAGGCAGTCACATAGGTGCGGGTTTGGTGAGTGGTGTCTGCCCCGGTCTCACAGGTTGCCAAGGCCTCGTACGCCCACAGTGGCAGGGGATGGTTCCACTGCGCGCGCGCAAGACCGGCTGGTGTGATGAGGCAGGCTGTGAGCGTCACGGCCAGTATGCGCCTAATCAACCCGGTGGACTGTCGTTGGCGGCCCCCACGACCCCCATTCGTCCGTGCGCGTGGCGACTTGGACAAGGGTGATCAGGCCTGTTTCGTCCGTAAAGATTTGGACGAGGGTGAGTCCATCGTCGGATTTCATCGGCAAATAGCCGTGAACCGGGATGGGTCGAAACTTGGGGTGGATGTCGTAGGGCATGGCTACTTTCTGTAGATGAAAATGATGCCCGCTGCGTAGCAGGCGAGGCTGACGAGGTACCACTGGTTGCCGCTCATGGGATGGGCCGCCAGACGATGGCTTCGTTCCCGGCGCGGGTCATGCGGCGTTCGCCGGAGTCCTCGAGCCAGCCGTCGATGACGAGTCCACGAATGGTCGGGTTGATCGTGTTGGGGCTGATGCCTGTCTGCTCGTTCACCTCGTCTGCTGTCAAACCGTCACGGGAGGTCATCAGAGACCAGATGCGGTGGCGTTGGGTACCTGTGCGGGGGTAGGCGCGCAGCGCGGCTTCACGGCTCGTCAGTTGCTTGCCAAAGAATGCCCGGTTCCGCTCGAGCGCGGGACGGCCTGCAGGGGTGCGGGACAGGTACTGCTCCATCCAGCCACCCTCGGCCAGTGGCTGCAGCTCGGGGCAGGGCAGGTTTTTGTTCAGGTGGTGATGCTCGATGCAGTACCCGGTCGGCATGGTGCGCCCGCGGGGGCAGTCCTGCCACAGACAAGTTGGTTTCATGTTTCCTCGTTTCTGCCGCTTGGTCGGCACCAGAGACGATAACAAACCGTGTTCCACAGGTGGTGGATTTGTTTGGATAATGCGACAGGCCCGCCGGGAGAAACAACCAGCGGGCCTATCTGACCCGCTGCCGTTATCCAAGCAGTTCAGCGGGCTACGGCTTGGGAAGCGATCTCCATGCCGTCTCGAACTTTACAGGCTCGGCTGCCATTTCGGGGGACAATTCGAGGTGCAGCCAAGCCCCGCCAGATCCAGCGGACTCGGCTTCGTTGGCGTACACCTTCACCCCTTTGGCACCTTCCCCGCGTGAGCAGCGATAGCCGCGGCCGTACTTGCCGAACGAGTAGTCATGGATCTCACAGATGCCCAGCTCGAGAGTGTGCGCGAGGAACCAGTCCCACATTGCCTCGCCGGTCTTGCGGTCGGGGTAGCCAATGTCAGCAGCTGCGCCAGTCGCGTGGACGGAAAGCTGCCCGGGCTTGCCGCGCATGTCACGAACCACCCAAGTCCCTAGGTTTTTGGTTTTCCAGCGACGGCTGCACAGCTCGACCAGTTTCTCGGTGCCGGGTAGTTTCCCGGTCGAGGCCTTGGCGGGATAGTAAGGATACGGGCGGGTCATAGCGTGATCTGCATGACGGTGACGGTCTGGCTACCCGTGGATGAGATGGCCCACAGCTCGTCGTTTGCGTCCAGCTCGATCTGGAACACTGCGGCGTTCTTATCGAGGTGGAACCCGTTGCTGGTCGTGACAGCGGATGTCGGCCCCAAATACACAGCGTCGTTGCCGATGCAGTGAATGTTTACCTGTCGGGTCACCTCGTTGGTAGCCAGAATTTTGACGGCTGTGGTGGCGACTGTGTATTGGGCGGTGGTCAGAATCACTTGGCACCGAACGCTTTCTGCACCTCTTCGCGGGACAGCACCCCGTCGTCGGCCCATGCGCGCAGCAGAGCCTCGACAACCCGGGCGGTGGCCATAAAGCCTGCCATGGCTGCGCTCTTCCACAGCTCGACCCCGATGACGGCTCCACCGGCGATGGCTGCCAGTGCGCTCGATCCGAACACAGCCACGATGCGGCCGATGATGACTGTGAGCTTCATTCTGAGTCTCCCGTGAAAATGCTGACGATGTGTGCCACCATCGCGATGACGGTGAGCATGACGGCTGTGTCACGGGTTGAGCCTTCGAGGGTGATGATAACAAACAGGAAGCCGATCAGGATGAGAACGGCCCCGGCAAGTTCGTTTAGGGCTTTCACTTTTTCTTCTTTCGTGCTAGTGAAATGGGGCTGATAGGGGATGTCAGTAGCACGGTGACTGTTTGGACGATGGGTGTGGCTGGGGTGGTTCCTTTGCCAAACCCGTGGCGGGGTTTGACACCATGCGCTTGGCCGACAGTTGTTTGGTTTACGGTTGCCGGGATGGAATCTAATACAGGCAAGGTTGTGTCGGGGCTGGTGGTGGTGCTGGGCAGATCTGTGGTGCTGCTCGCTGTCGCGAGGGTTGTTGTCGAGCTACTCGATGCGGTGGTTTTTGGTGCTTGGTAGAGCGTGGTCGTGGTCGCGGCGACAGTGGTTGTTGGCGGCAGAGTTGTGGTCGTTGTGCTGGTCTCTGGTGGGACGGTTGTTGTGGGGGGTTCCGGCGCGACGGTCGTGGTTGTGGTGGAAGACGGAGTCGGTTCGGTGGTGGTGGTACTGGCGGGTGCGGGTTCGGTTGTCGTTGTCGTTGTGGTGCTGGTCGAGGTCGTCGTTGTTTGGACGGGCGCAGAGATCAGCTCGTCGGGGCCGGGCAGCCACACAATTTCGTTGCCGCAATGCCAGTGCGAGATATGCCACCAGCAGTCGGGGTCGAGGGTCACGGCCCGCGCGTTGTTTGAGATAAAAGAGATGCCGAGCGTTAGCACGGTGGCTGCGGCGGTTACGCCGCGCCAGTTCACTCGGTGATCAGCGGTTCCGCGGGTTCGGGCAGCGCGGCGATTTCCTCGGCGGTCAGCTCACGGGTGATAGTTTCGCCGGTTTCAGCGTCATGGAATGTGCCGAGGATAGGGTCGCTCATGGTCATGCCTTTCGGTAGCCGTAGACGGTGATGGTGCCGCCGCTCATTGTCCCGGCAAGCGGCCCAACGGTGAAACCCGTGTAAGCGGTTGCAACCTTGTGAATGCCGATCAGCGTCATGTAGGCCACACCCGAACCGATGCCGACTGAATAACAGGCCGTGTATTTGGCAAGATTCGGCCCGATTAGTTCAAGGTTCGTGCCAGCCACATTTGCATCGCCTTCGGTCACATAGCGGAAATTTGCGCCTGCTGCGTCACCGTATGTGCTGACGGCTCCCGCACCGAAATTGGCGTACACGATTTGATACGCGTAGCTCGCGGTCGATGATCCGAGCTGCAAGTAACCGTCATTGCCCGCAGAAAAATTGCCACCCGACCAGATGATCTTGTAGTTGTCATAGGTGCTTGAAAAGCAGTTGCTAACGGTCACGCTAGAAACAGCCGACCCGACAGTCGTACTAGTGACATACACAAGACCGGCATTAGCCAAATAAGTGTTGGTGTCCGTCGAGGTAAGCACCTCGTTAGTGGTGAATGTTTTGACGGCCATGTCAGAATCCTAACTTGTTCTGGTCGAGCTGTCCGTAGACAGTGTTCCCAATTCGGAAAAATGCGTTCTGCGTCGACGACGAAAGGTACAGGTTGACGCGCCAGTCGGTCTGATTAGCCGAGAACGACAGTCCCTCAAGGATGCAGTAGTAGGTCGTGCCACGAAATGTGATGCTGACCCCTTGGTGAATGTTTGCCGGGTCAGCCGCGGTAATCGCCCAATAGTTGCCACCCGACACAGCACCAGTCGTGGTGAGACCATACGGAACGGCTGTCGCAAGGTTCAATTCGGCTTTGACATACCCGGCAAGGTTCGCGGCCTCAGTAGTCGACCCATTGATCGTCGAGATGGTCTGCACATAGTCACCCGTCCCCGACGACTGGTCAGCCAGCCCGGATGCCTGCACCACAACCTTGGTGCCATAGTTCTGGGCCGATGACAGGAATTCGATCTCCGAAAATGCCGCGTTATTCAAATCTGGGTTGTCTGAAAACGCGAGGATGGCGGCCCCCAAGTTGGGGTCGTTGCGGCCCGACAAACCCAATTTGGTTTTGAATGACTGCGGCGCACCGTAAAACGACGACCCGGTGTCAATGACCGTCCCCTGCTCGGTAGCCATCAGCTGGTTGACGGTGTCGCTGATTTGCCCGGTCAGCGTCTGGGCCGTGGTGGTTGACCCCCAGCCGCTTGACACCTCGACATTGTCAGACCCGCCTAGCGCAGTCTGAATGGCTGTTGCCATGGTTTGAGTGCTAGCCCCAGCCGTCGTGGTGATCGTGGCTGTTCCGCGGCCTGCTTTGGCGTAGCCCGACTCAATGGTCAGTTCGTACGAGTCATAGGCCGTCGTGATGCCATACAGCACCCGCCAGTCGGATACATACCCATAGAAAGTTGCCGTCGATGTGCCGTTAGTGACCACCACGCGAACCTTGTTCCCGATCTGCGGCGGGTATGTGATGCTCGAGGGTGAGCGTCCGGTAATGAGGCAGGTTGATCCTGACCACTGGTCAGTGATGTTTGAACGGCCAGACGACCACGACACGGACTGCACATAGGGCAGCGACCCGAACGGGGTGATATTGCTGTCGTAGTACGACACCACAACGGTCGGCTTCGTGGACATTTACGAAACCTTGATGACCTTGGGCAGTGTGCCGTTCCGCTTTGCCCAAGTCACCAGAGCCTCGACCACCTTGTCGGGGTCTGCGCTGGTGGCCTGAATCGTCACATTCATGGCCTGACCCTGTTGCACTGCGCCGACGGCCTGCTGTGCGCCGAGAATGGCGGCCCCGTACTGCTGACCGGCTGACGCACCACCCAACAGGTTTCCGTACGACGCAACCGTATTGAGATCTGAGTTCAGCTGCCCGACGGTCATGCCGCCAACACCAGCCAAAATATCTTTGGCGACTTGTGCGCCAGCCACCGGGCCAAGGTTCAACAGCTGCTGCAACCCGGCAGGCTCGAGACCGTTATCGACCAGTTGCTTGAGCGACTGCGAAAAGCTGATAGCCGCGCCGATCTGCTCACGGAACGATTCCGTGTAGGTCTTGCGGTTCTTCTGGGCTGTGCCTACCGCTGTCTCGGCTTTGGCGACCCGCTCCATAGCGTCTGCCAAATCGTTGGCATCGGCCACGGTTGTCTGCCCGGTGGCCGCGTCAAACACGACGGTCTGCAGCTTGGCCAGCTCTTCGTAGGCGGCCTTCCGTTCGGCCAGTGCGTCGTTGTAGGCGGTCTCACTGTCGTTAGCCCCCGAAACCGCGTCAGAAAGGCTTACATACGCGCTGACGGTATCCCTGAGAGAGTCGCGGTAATCGTCCGATGACCGGGTGAGCGCGTCCAGTTTGTCTTGGGCGGCCTGCAGTGCGTTAGCCAGCGTGATCTTGTTGGCTTCAGCCAGTGCTTTGGCGGCGGCGGCAGCCTTCTTGCGGGCCTCAAACGCGGCAGTTTCCCGCTTGGCTGTGATGTCATTGAATGCCCCGCGCTGGGCCTGCTCGAGCATCCTGAAATTAGCGGCCGACGATGTCAGCGTCGAGTTCAGGGTCTCGGCTGACTTGTCTGCGTCGTTCGTGTTCTTGATGAAAATCGACCACGGAGCCTGCGTCGCGATCAACGAATCACGGATGGTGGTAATGGTCTTGGACAGCCAGCCGTGTTTTTGGGCTGACTCGTTGGCGGCCTGTCCCAGCTCGACGGTCTTGTCGATGACCGGCAGCAGGGTCTGGTTCAGGTAGTTGCCGGTGATTTCGGCTGCGTCCCCGATGACAAGACTGAGTTTCTTCCAGCCACCGTCAGCACCTTTGGCGGCCTCTTCCGCGGCACCCTTGACAGCGGGCTGGATCTCCTCCATTGCCATCTGGAAATCTTTGGACTTGATAGCCGTGTCAGAGACAAACAAACCGAGGCGGCGCAGCGCGCCCACATTGCCTTGATAGGCGCGTCCAAGGCTCAGTGCCACGGTTTGGACATCGCGCCCTGTCACTGCCGAGATGTCAAGCGCAGTGGACAGCAGCTGCTGAGACTTGGTCATGTCGCCAGTCACCAGCGCGAGGGACTGCAGCGCGGGCCGCAACTCATCGTCGGCAATGGCTGCCGTGTATTGCAGTTTTTGCAGGTTGGTTTCGACGGCCCCGATCTGCTCGGTGGTTGCCCCGGTGGTATTCCGCAGGGTGCTGGCCAGCAGACGCTGGGAGCGGGCATCCTCGTTGGCGGCCGTGATCGAGCGGCGAGCAATGTCGACGAGCGCACCAGCCGAAACAGCCGAGGCCACCTGACCCTTGGTCAATTCCTTCAAAGACTGCAGCGCGGATTTGACACCCTTGCCGTCGTACTCGGTCAGGATGGGAATGGAAATGGTCATCGGCGGCGGCCCTTCACGAGCTTCTTATTTGTCTTGGCTTCCAATTCTCGCACAAGGCCCAGCATTCGTTCCTCGAGTACCGGCAAATAGAATTCGATGCCCGGATACATATACCGAGACGGCCCCTTGTTTGGGCGGCCGCGCTGTGGGCGGGTGTGCGGAATGTCCACGAATTCGGCCAGCGTTTCCTCGAACCGAACTTTCGGGTTGCTGTTGCGTTTGCCAGCCATGTCGTAGATTGCACCGGCAGCGTCGGCCTGCATGATGGCAAACATCCTGTAAGACTTGCCGACCCGGGTGCGCTTCGTCGGGCCACCCAGCTTGAACTTGATACTGCGTCGAGCTTTGCGGGCATCCCAGCGCACATTGCGGCCCCGCACCAAAGACCCGCGATTCATGCCGACGAGCGGCCGGTCGGATTCGCGCCAGCCGTCAGACTGGTGGTCAAATTCCTTCTTTGCCGAGACAACAGCGTCGGCGGCAAACACTCGGGCGCGCTTGCGGAAATCCTTCACATACTGCGGCTCGACTTTGCGTAGCTCTTTCAGCGTTTCCTCGAGACCCACAATTTTGATTTGTGTTGATGCGGTCACTGGTTTGGCTGGCTTTCTGCTATCGCTTGGTAGAGCGTTGCCACCAAAGTTGGGGGCATTGCTACTAGCTCTGTGTAGGGGATTCCTCTGAGGATGAGGCTGGCAAAGACGGCGTGGATGCCGTTTCGCCAAAAGGGATGGTCTCGATTTTGTAGCCGACGGCCTTGATGGTTTTGGCGTACTCGTCGAGGGATGCCGGGACAACCGCGCCCGTCTGCTTCGTAGCGATCCACGAGAGGCGGGTCAACACGCGCGACGAAACGCGGTTGTCGATGGCATCGATGAGGGACATGGTCTCCAAGGTTTCGAATTCCAGCTGGCTGGCCATGCTGAGTTCGACTGTGTCTTGTGATCCATCAGCCCGCACGGTGGTGATGTTCAAAAGAAACATTGGGTCAGCTGGTCGCCTTCGTCATGGTGCCACCGTTGAAAGTCAGTGCCATGGCTGCCAGATCGCCGACCGCGCCCGCGACAGGCTGCGAGCCTTCGAGGTAGGTTCCGGCGATGGTGTACGACGGGTTCGTTGCGCTGACTGCGCCCGAGTCGGACTTGACGACGACCGTGGTGGTCGTGCCGACCAGCGGAAAGATGGTCGCTTCCGTCTTGGTCGCGGCAAAGTCCTGATTCAGGTTGACCGTGATCGTGTTGGACTGCAGGCCGCCCGTGAAGCTGTGGCCCGATGCGCCCATTGCGGTGGACTCGACTGCGTCGACCTTGTAGTCGACCGTGACGCTGGTGACATACGCCGAGAGGTCAACCGAGTTGATCGTCACGGACGCATTCTTGAGTACGAAAATTGCCATTACTCGGCTTCCTTCTTGCTAGTGGTTTTGGTGATGTGGCCCGACTCGAGCAGAGCTGCGATGTTGGTGCCTTCGAGTTCCTCGTCAGTGATCGAGTCTCCCGGGTTCTTGCCGGCAATGTTGTCGGCAACGACTTTGTAGGTGGCCATAGGGTTCCTTAGTTGCTTGCTGGGTAGTTGACGGACACGGTGACACACGGCAGCTCTTGCGAACCGAGCGAGTATGACCCGGACTGTGCGCTCGTGGCGGGGACTGCGTCGATGATGGTGTCCACCATGTCGTTGAGTTCCCGCATCGCGTCGAGGTTGCCGGGGGGTGGAACCAGAGCAATGACGGGATACTCGACCAACAGCTGGCCGCCACGAATGGACGACACTTGAACGCTGCCGGGTTCGACGATGACGACACCGGGTCGGGCGTTGCGGGAGTCGTTCACGACCACCAGCCCTGCCGTTTCCAGTGCCGACACCAGATCGTCGTAGGAATCATTCAGACGGCCCATCATCCGACCTGCGGGCGGTTACAGCCCCACAGCCTGAGGATTTCGCCCATCGAGGCAACGGCCGGTGACCCGCCCGCATAGGCCTCGAAGCTCTGGAACGAGTCAACCGAGCCGCGCTGACGGTACAGGCTGCCCGCGTACATGCGGGTTCCTAGGGCAATGTCCGCACCCGGCACCGTCGACAGGGAGTCCGTGTAGCCGGATTCCTTGCGCCGACGGTACGCAAGCGCGTTTGCCGCATCCGTGCATGCGGAAACGAAATCGAGGTCGTTTGCTGTTGCCGGGGCGATGCCCAGCCAGTCCAGCACATCCTGATCGGTGATCCATGTGCAGACGGGCGTGTAGCTGATAGTCCCGGTGGCGGCTTCGCGGTCGAGGTCGTCGTACGCACTGAAGAACAGCACCTGATTCTCGATGATAATCGAGCTGTCAAATTCCAAGTCGCCTTGTTCGTCGAGGCCGACGAAGTAGTACGGCTCGGTCGAGATGACTTTGTGTGTGCCGTTCAGGTTGTTCCCGGCAGACGCGATGACGATGCTGTCAGCGGTTTGGATGTCCGTGGGTACAAAGGTTTGCACCACGGCAACACCGTCTCTGCGCTCGTTGAACGCTAGATCGTATGTTGCCATGGTGTTCCTTCAGTCCGTTTCGTCAGATCAGGTGAGCTTGACGAACTTGGTTGCGTCGACCATCTTGGTGGCAAAGTAGCCACGGAATGCGATGGTGCGGCTGAGCGTGGACGGTGCGTCGATGCTGATGGCACCCTTCGGCTGCTCCCAGATCTGGTAGCCGGACGGGTCACCGACGATGACGGTGTCGGCGGCGAAACCGCGGTCGACGACGACGGTGAGGCCGAATGCCGAGCCGTTGCCGAATGCGGCCGACGGGGTCTGCGAACCGTATGCGTTCATCGGCATGGTCGGAGCGAGCAGCGGACGGCCGGTCGTGTCGACGAGCTTGCCGAGGTAGCCGAACATGTTCGGGGAGACGAACAGGTGCGTCGGGACATTGCCGTTCGAGTTGTTGATGATCGTGACGGCTGCGTCGTAGATGTCGGACACCCACTCGGACGGGCTGGTCGGGTCGGTCAGCACTGCGGACTGCGAACATCCGGCGAGCAACTGGTCTGCCGCGTAGTTGTCCGTTTGGTAGGCGTACACCTTCGCCATATCTGAAAGCATGCTGCCGATGATTTCCGGGCTAGACCAGTCGATGATCTGCTCGGACAGCACCGAGTAGCCCCCGAATGTGAGCTTCGTGATGTCGTACGACGAGACAGCGAACAGCGACGCGGTGAGCGTGTCGAGTTCTGCGGACTGCTGGCCGACCGAGTTGTGGGTTGAGACATACGGGACGCGGAACACGGCACCGTCTGCGGGCATTGCGCGGGTGCCGACTGCGTCGACGACCGGGCGGTGTCCGATGAAGTTGTCGTAGATCGGGGAGGTCAAGACCTCCGGGAGCAGACCGGCTTCGTCGCTGGTCGTGGTGTTCGGGGCTGCGGCCTGCAGCTGGCGGCGCATGTTCGCTGCGGCATCGCCGCCACGGATGATGGCTGCGATGTATTCGGCTGCCGACGGAATGCGGGCGGCCTTGACCGGCTGTGCGAACAGCTGGGTCGGGACCGAGGCTTCGACAGCCTCAGCGGGGGTGGGTGTTGCTTCCACTGGTGTTTCCTCCTCGGGAACGGTTGGGGTGGATTCTGGTTCGGGTTCGGCTGCAGCGACGCTGCTGACCTTTGCCGATTCAAACGCGCCAAACGGGAGCAGGGACAGCTCCATCCAGCGGCCTGACTTTACGACCATCACATTGCCTTCGAATGTGTAGTCGACTGGCTCAACGCCGACCGAGACTGAGTCGTAATACTCGCCCGGGCCAGCCATTGCCAAGATCTCGTCGCGCATCTGACCCGGGCCGACGCGCGCTGCGAACAGCATTTCGGTGCCGGTGTCGACACGCTCGAACACCATTCCCAGCGGCTTTTCTGCGGAATGGTCAAGCATGAACTTTGGTGCGGGGCCGTCGGTCGGCAGCGATCCGGGCAGGAACTTGACCTGCTGTCCGTTGCTCACTGTTGCGACGGTGTCCCACTTGACGGCCACACCCTCGACAACGCGGCGCGGGGTGCCGTCTGGTGCTGCTGCCTCGATGGGCAGAATTTCGGCGTTCAGATCAAGTCTCACGACGACATGTCCTCCAGATTTGGTTGCTGTACCGTCGACTCGTCGATGGCTTCGGTGATGAATTCGGAAACATCGAGGCGCACGAAACGGCCGCGGGGCAGCACATCGTTGCCGGACAAGGTCTGGTTGATGCAGTCGATGTAGGGCTTGGCGGCTGCCTGATACAGCAGGGTTCGCATCTCGGTCTGATTCTGATAGGTCATGCCAGTGCCTGCCGGTGCGCCCACGAAAATCTGCGGGATGTTCGCAAGGTTTGCCAGCTCAGCCATCTGGTGGGTGCGGGCCTCGACCAGCTGCAGCTTGCTCGGGTCGGACTGGAATTCCTTCCATTCGGCGTTTGCGTTGAGCGCGCCAATGGCGTTCCGCTTGCGGGCGTTTGACCATGCGGCGGCCAGCTCGGTCAGCTCTTCGCCGGACATCGGCTCCGAATTGGGGGTCTGCTGAATGTACCCGGCAGTGATCTCATTTGATGCAAACCGCATGGCGGCGTTGTCGAGGCGGCGCGAAATCTCGATGGCGCGCGCACCCATCGACAGGATGCCCTGAATGGGGGACAGGAATTGGATGACATCCTGTGCGGGGACATCAAACCCGTTGAAGCGAATCTGCTTTGACTTACCCCACCAGATTGGGCCAGCCATGTCAAGGGTTGTCACATCGGACATGGGCAGCCACTTGAACTTGACCGGGCGGCCGTCAATGGCAGACCGTTCTTGTACCCACCACATGGCGCGGCCGTGCATGATGAGATCGTCGACCGTCCAGCTGAGCAGGAATTGCCGGGTGACCTCGGGGTCGGGACGCTCCATCCAAGTTTCGCTGGGGATCTGCAGCTCTTCGTACTCACCCATTTGCTGGTTCCAGACGAGGCCGTACTGGTTGAACGGGAGACCCGACACGAGCGACACGATGAGATCTCGAGCGCGCGAAATGGTCGGAATCATTATCGCTTCTTCACGCGCCCATGAGCCTGAGTATGTGTAGAAATTGTCGATCTGGGACGCTGCGCCAGCTGCTGCCTTGATGCTAGGCGCAGAGCCGAATTCGGCTTTGCTGGCGCGCGTGAAAAAACCCATTGCAGGGATTATGCATCATTTGAATCTGCTGTGTGCAGATTTGGCAAAGATACAGAAATATCTAATCTGAGAATGCGAACGACACTTTGACGGCAGCTCGAGGTTTGCCAGCGATTGCGACTGCCCAGATCATGGCGCGACACATCTCAATGGGGCCGGGTGACCGTGACGAGCTGACCGTGACCATGCCGGAATGCTTGGCAAGTACCGCACGGGTCACCTGTTCGATCAGCAGGTGTTCGCCGTGGTGCGCGACCTGACCGGCTTTCAACATCGACAACACAAGTGTCGTCCACTTTTGGATTTCGCGTACCCCGCAGATGGTGACGCGGCCGTGCAGCTCGCGCGGGATGTGCAGATCGAGCGACCCGCCGATAGCGAATTTCATGCCGCGATGTCGTTGCCCGGACTCGATGACAGCAACCCACAGCTCTGGCAGTGTGCTGGCCACAAATTCGACATTGACCCGGACACGGTCACCATCTTCGACGGCTCTGATCCCCACGAATGTGTTGTCGTCGGTTGATGACTCGACGGCCAGCACACCACCGTCAACGGGGCTCGGGGTGCGATCCTCGAGGCTTTCAAACAGGCCCGGTTCCAGCCAGCTGCGCGACGAGTTCACCCAGCAGTTGACGGACGCTCGAATAAAGGCCTGCTGGTTCGGGGATTTGGATTCTTCCTCGATTACATCAAATTCGAGGGTATGACCCAACGCTGGGTTCGCCCACGGCCACGCTTCCTTGGACAGCGGGTCGAGCTGTGGCGGCGGCGAGAATTCCCCTAGGTAGAAACGGGTCGGTCGCCCGGTATCGATGTCAGCCATGCCACGCTGACGGAACCTCAGCATCACATCAGATTCAGATGTGCCAGCAGTCGACCACATCGACAGCAGTGGGTCTTTGCGGGCGCGCATCGTCGGGATCAGCGCATCGTCCACGGCTGCGCTCGAGCAGTCAAACAGTTCGTCGATGACGCAGAGATCAACGGACAAACCGTGACCGGCTGACGGGGTCGCGGCCCGCACGATCCACCGGGAACCGTCAGGCATGGTCAGCGACTGCCGCCCATACGACCAAATGACCTTGGCACCGAACTTTGCTTCCATGACCGGGGCCAGAGAATTGAACAGCTCTGACGCAAGGTCGAGACGGTGCGCTGTTGACAGCACGGTCTGTGGTTCGCCGCGCCGGAGAGGTTGCGACACCAGCCACCACGCAACCAGAACCTTCAACGCGGTCGACTTTCCGTTCTGACGCGCCACCGACACCAAAGACTGACGGAACAACGGTCGGCCGTCCCCGCCGAGGGCCAGCTGATCACCAAGGCACACCTGCTGCCAAGGCATCAGCTTTATGCCGAGAACCTTCTCGCTGAACGAGACCAAGTCCCCCAACAAGGCCCGGTCACCACTTTCCGTGTTCGTTCGTAATCTTGGGTAGTCATGGCAAAAGTTTGACGAATCCGAGGAAACCCTTATGTTATTTGGGTCGGATAGAGAAAAGGAAGCG
>Ga0208784_1000661_pt1 | contig 15953 bp, 18 predicted proteins | sample DEB19_08_DNA_FD_184531 | JGI IMG/M metagenome (GOLD analysis project Ga0208784, IMG submission 184531) | Aqueous microbial communities from the Delaware River and Bay under freshwater to marine salinity gradient to study organic matter... | ecosystem: Environmental > Aquatic > Marine > Coastal ... | reverse complement strand
GACCCACGCCGAAAAACTGTTGCCCCCGCAACTCCACCGAGTCCCGCATCAATATAAAGATCGTTCGCGCTGGTGGCAAATCGCGAAAAGTTCGTCGAATTCCAGAGACTGATCGTCGGCGTTCCAGCATTGTACACGGACAGGATCGCGTTCGGACTCGCCGTGCCGATGCCGACGTTGCCGGTAGTGCCTTTGACGATCAGGGCAATGGACGAACCAGGTGCATAAACCGTTGTGTCGCGAGAGGTCGCATACTGCAACGCAAGTTCCGCCGTTGAGGTCGTCAACGTGTTGCCAGAAATCTGCAACAAATTGAACGCGAGGGTGCGCGTGCCATTGGCCACGCCGATCACCGTGCCGTTGTCGATGAGCCCGCTATCCCCCAACGTGCTCGGCCCTGGGTTCCACCTGGGGATGTAGTTCGTGGTGCCGGAGCCGCCGACGGGAGCGGCCCCACCCGCAGGGCCTTGAAGTGCTCGGAGCGCCATTAGAAGCCCTCGCCGGGGATGATGTGGAGGGAGCCGCCCGCCGCGCTGCTGATGTGCGCGACGAACTCGTAATCGCGGTTCTTCGTCACGACGATCTTCATGCCAGGCATGATCGTGTAATCGCCGTTGAGCGTCGCCGTGACGGCGTTCGTGTTGCCGAAGGCAACGGATACGCGCGTAGCGCCGAGGTTCGTGAGCTCGACGGCGTTCGAGTTGTTCGGGAAGGCCGTCGTAGCGCTTGCGACGCCGGGCGAGAGGAGGAGCCCGTTGCCGAAAGCGGGCGCGAATGCTTGCAGGTAGTAGCTCATGGAGTGGCCCTGGATCAGATGAGATAGGTGGGAGCGGTGAACCGAATGGTCTCGCCTGCGGACATCGAGTACGTCGGGCTTCCATTCTTGAAGAAGACCGCCGAGAAGACGATTCCGAGCTTGTAGAGGTAGAAAATCCAGCCGTCGCCGACCATGTTCCCGAGCGCCGAGTTTTCCGTCGGAACGATTGCGGCGGGGAAGTTCGTGAAGCTGTCCGTCGCCGACGTGAAGGTGAACGACGAGGCCGCCGCAACCGAGATCGTGATGCTGGTCGTGACCTGATTGCCGACACGCTGGTAGCGCCCTGCGAAGGTCACGGTGCCGACGATGCCCGCGCCGTTGTAGACCGGCGTAAACGTCCCCTCGTCGTAAGCGTCGAGCACGTTCGGATCAGGGTTGCCCGGCGCTGCCGAGAGGCGCACGCCTTGACCAGTGCCGCCTGCGTCGAAGACGGTGTTGTTCGTTGCAAGCTCCACGTTCCCAGTGGGCGAGATGCGGAGGCGGTCTGCGGTCGTTCCGGCGCTGGTCGTCTGAAAGTAGAGCTCGGACGCACGAGCGGCTGCCCAGTTGCTTGTCGCGCGTGCGTAGACGTTTGCTGCAGCGAAGAAGTCTACTCCGTTGTGTCCCCAGAACGACAGCGCACCGATGCGATCGCCTGAAAGCAACGCCGCTGGGGCCGCGAATGTTCCTCGGGCCGTCGAGGCTTGAAAAACAGTCTCGCATGTCGCCGCAAAGGCTCCCGCGTAGTTGTACGCGCGGAAACCTGGGAAGCGTGCCGCGGTCGACGAGGAGTTGATCGCGTTGAAACCGTTTGACGAATCGGCCGCCGTGGCCTGCGCGGTGCCGTAGACCGTCAATCGGTCGCCGGTTGGGACTCCGCCGATACTAACCGCGGTGCCGTTGTCGCGCACGATCGAGTCGCCGAGCGTCGTCGGGGCCGTCCACTTCGGGAGGTAGTTCGGCGTGCCGGAGCCGACGCTCGATGGCTTCGTCGTCGTGTACCACGCCGTCGAGAGCACGTCGTAGCGCAGCGTCAGCGCGGCCCCTGCCTGAATGCCCGTCGGTGCGCCGTTGATCGCCGTAGCGCCGTTGAGCGTGAAGGAGAGCGCCGTTACCTCCTGCGACGTGTAGAGCACGATCTCTTGCCCGTCGGCGGCGCTTGCCGCAGGCGGGAGCACGATCGTCCCCGTCGCCATCGTGCCCGTCGGGGTGAGCAGCACGAAGAGCGAGTTCGCCGTCGTCGGAAGCGGAAGCGTGAACCCCGCAAGCGTCGGCGACGCCGTGATGCGGGTGTACGTCGGGTCCATCCACGCGCTTTGGATGTACGCGAGGAGCGTCGACGCAGACGCCTTGCGCGCGTCTCCGCTGCCGGAGACGTAGACGGGGAACTGGTCGGAGCCCGTGATGGTGTTCGTCGAGGCGAGTTCGTTAATCGTCGGCATGGTTCACTCGAATTCGATGGGGCCGTCTTGGCCCGCGAGGAGAGGCGAAACGGGCTCGGGCAGGAATGGATCGCCCTGGTACGTCCAGGGCTTGTTGCCCGCGCCTGCGGGCATCGTGCCGGGGAGCTGCATCGGCGTCGGAGTCGCGGCGCGAACCATGATCGTGTTCAGCGCGAAGTGCGCCGTCGTCATCGTCGCGGGGAGAACCTGCTTGCCGTAGCTTGGAGCGATTCGGCACGCGAGATTCGTGATGATGGCCTCGTTCGCGCGGTCGGGCACGTTCGTCTGCGCGTCGAGGTCGCTCGCCTGCGGCGACCCTGGGAGCGGGTAGCCGAGACGAATCCCGCGCTCGTTCCAGTCGGCCATGAGCGCGTCGAGGCGACGCAGCGCGCTCGTGAGGTCTTGCGGCGTGAGGTTGAAAACGTAGTCGGCGAGGCCGATCTCCGTGAACGCCGCCTCGATGAACTGGCGCTTCGAGTAGCCCATCACCCGGCCTCGAGAGCCTTCGCGAGCTCGGCCATCAATCGCTTGTCGCTCCAGCGCCCATCGACCTTGAGGCCGATGTCGGCGGCGTGCGCCTCGAGCTCGGCGCGCGTCGGCGCTACGTCATCCGACGCAGGCTCAGGAGCGGCGACGGGCTCGGGAGCTTGCGTGGGCTTGCCGTCGCGAGACGTGACCCACCCTTGCGCGAGGCGCTTGTCGAACGTGCGTGCATCATGCACGCGCTCGGAGACGACGCGACCGGCGACCCTGCGGAAGACGAAGCACGGCGCACTCACTTCGCCGCCTTCTTCGCCTTGCGGGCGGTGTTCAGCGCGATGGCGACGGCCTGCTTCTGCGGCTTGCCCGCCTTCATCTCCGTCTTGATGTTCTTCGAGACGGACTTCTTCGAGTAACCCTTGACGAGTGGCATGACGCGCACGGTAGCACGCGCAAAGCAAAAAAGAAGGAGCGACCGAAGCCGCTCCCCCTTTCGCTCAATCGCCGGTTTTCACTGGTCGAAGAGCAGGATGCCGCACATCTCGGGGTTGAGCACGGCGGTGCCGTAGAGCACGTCCACGCGGTACTGCGTGAGGCTCGACGCGATCGCGAATTGCTTCTGCATCACCACCTCGATGCCCTGGTCGGTGGTCGCGCGCATGACGGCGACACCGGCGTTCTCCGGGATCGCGAGGCGACCGGGGAGGAGCTCGATCGCCGACTTGTGCCAGAAGCAGTTGTAGTCGGCGGTGGCGGTGTTGAGGAAGCTGATGGACGCAGCCGCGAGGCCAGCGCCCGCGCGATCGCAGTTCTGGTACTGGAGTTCCGCCTGCGTCGGCGCGTTGTCGGCGCTGATGATCGGCGGCGTGATGACGACGGTGTTCGCCGCGCCAACCGAGACAACGCGGAAGGTCTTCGGCTGACCCGTCGGCTGCTTCGTGATGAGGTGGACCGCTTCGATGCCCTCGATCGTGAACGCATCGCCAGCCGCGACGCCGACGTTGCTCGAAAGCGTGATGGTCTGGAAGCGGTTGTCGACGTTGAGCGTGCCCGCGGTCGTCGTGCTGTACGCCTGCGGGACGTAGTTCACGTTGCCGCCAGCGTTGAGCGTGTTGACCGTGAGCGCGCCGCCAGCGTACGCCGTCTTGCGAAGGGCGTAGTCCTGCTTGTAGGTCTCGAAGGACGAGACCATGCCGACGTAAGCGCGCTCGAACGCCTTGTCGGAGCGGTTCTGCGCACCGAAGGAGCGCGTGGTGCCGACGACGTTGCCCGCGAGGCCGTTGTAGCTGCGCGAGGAGAGCGAGAGGTAGCGGCTGTCGCCCATGACGCCGGTCTCGTTCATGAGCGAATCGCAAAGCGCGATGTCGTCGAACGAGCCCGCGGGGGTCGCCGTCGTGACGACGAGCGAGCCGAGCGAGGTGGCGGCCTGCATCACCGAGAGGTTGATGTCGGAGGCGAGCTTCTGGTTCGCGCCAGCGGCGAGACGGCCTTCCTGAAGCGCGTCGCGGAGCTCGACGCTGTTGAGCCCCCACGCCACGGTCTTCGTGTTCGTGATGCTCGCTGGGACGCTGAGCTGCTCCTTGTCGGTGAACGACACGGGCGAGCCGGGCGTGCTCGTGACCGAGGTCATGATGTACGGCTGCGGACGCCAGATGGTTCCGTAGTTCGGCGACACCGTGGACGGGAACGCCGTCGTGCGCGCAGCGTCCGTCTGGTTGTAGTTGTAGACGTTGACGTTGCGGCTCATCACGAGCGCATCGTTGAAGCCTTCGAGGAGCTGCTCGAACGCGACTTTCTCTTCCTTGCTGAAATCGTTTGCCATTGTCTTTTCCCTTGAAAATTACTTCGCCTGCTTGGCCTTGAGCTGCTGCTTGTAGCGGAATACCTGAGTGTAATCCCCTGTGCGATCAGCGTCGGCACGCAGGCGCTCGAGTTGCGAATCGACCGAGCCCGACGTGCGAGTGTTGCTCTTCACGACGGTCTCGGGGGCGGATGCGGGTTTGCGCGGCGTGACTTTCAATTGAGTCTCCAGCTTCGACACCGCGAAGGCGAACTTCACGGGGTCGGTGATGGCCTTGAGTTCCTTGAGCTTCGCGGGGTCTTTCCCGATGGCGTAGGTGACGAGAGCGGGGTTGTCCGCGCCGCTGACGATGATGCCCTGCTGGGTCACGTCGAGGGCGTCGGTGACGGCGTGTTCGGCCTCTTCGTAGTCGCGCACGCGAAGGGATGCTTTCGCCTTCGCGTACCCGTCGAGGCGGGCTTGCCACGCTTGCCGCTGCGTCTCTTCGGCCTGCTTCTGCTTCGTCGCGTGCTCGTCGTGAGCGCGCTTCCGCTCGAACCATGCCGCGAGTGCGGTCTCGTACTTCTCCGCGTCGTAGTCGAGGTCTTCGAGCTTCGGCTTCGCCCCGAGCGTCGGCGGTGGTGGCTCGACCGGCGCTGTGGCTTTTAGCTTCCCCTCGTACTCGCGCACCTTGCGCTCTTGCTCGCGCAAGAGCTTTCGCAGCTTGTTGACGAGGCGGGGATCTTTCTCCTCCTCGACGGGCTGCGGCGGCGGTGCGTCGCCTACGCTCACGATCACTTCGTCCTCGACGGCATCCTCGTCTTGCTCGGGGGCCTCGGCGGTCTGCTCGCCTGCGGGCTCCTCGACTTCGACTTCGGGGGCGGTCTCTTCGGCCTCGGTGGTCGTCTCCTGCTCTTCGGTTGTCATCACACGTCGCGCTGCTACTCGGGCATCGGCTGCCCGGCTGCCGGTGTCGGCGGTCGCGCGGAAGTGGCTCGCGCGATCGCTTCTGCCGTCTTAATGGCTTGACTCTGCGCGGAAATGTTGACGTTTGCAAGCGTCTCGACGGTCTTCGCCTTCGTCTCCTCGCTCTTCGCGATGGCGAGCGCCGTGTCGGCCTGCGCCTTCGTCGCGCGGGCCTGCATCTCGGCGGCTGCACTCTGCAAGTAGAGCGTCTGCGGGTCGGGCTGCTGCTGCTGCGCGGCGGCGGCCATCTGCTGCGCCTCTTCATGCGTCGGTTCGAGCACGCCCATCGTGACGAGCTTCTTGCGGAAGAACGGGCGCACGTCGGTCATACCCTCGCCCTCGATGTTCATCGCGAGCATGAGTTCGAGCACGCCCTTAACCTGCGGGTCGCTCGACGCAGCGAGCGCACCAGCGAGCGAACGCACCGTCGCGTCGCGCTTGCTCTGCGTGCTCGGGCCGACTTCGGCCTTCACGTCGAAGGACGCGCGCGAGAGGTCGTTTTCGAGCTCCATCGTCCCTGCTTCGGCGATGACGGGACGCTGAAGCTCGACGGACGACACGTCGCCCTCGGGGCCGACGCTCTTCATCTTGCGGCCCTCTTCGACGTAGAGCTCGCGCGCCATGCCGAGCCACACCTCGCCGCAGCGCTTCATCGCCTTCGCGAAGTTCGACGTGTAGACGAAGTTCTGCGCGTCAAGGCGCGTTTGGATTGCCTCGACGGTCTTTCCGCTGATGTTCGACACGAGCTTGTCGGCGGCCTGCGGGCTGCCAAGCGTGTCCTGCATGTCCTGCTCGGTCACTTGCAGCAGGGCCGCCATCGCGGGCGGAACCATCGCGGGCTTCGTGTAGCCGACCGGGCCCATCGGGTTCGTTGAACCGTCGGCCTGCGTGACCGGGTTCAGCAAGAGGAACGGGTAATTCTCGATGTTGTCGCGCTCCCAGAACATCTGGTGTCCCGCGACTTGCTCGGGCACGAAGATAGGCTTCTCGACCGACGAGAGCGCGCTGATCTCCGCGAGCTTCGAGCGCTGCATGTTCGCGATGCGCTGCGCGTCTTTCGCGAGGCGAACGTGACCGTTCGCTCGCTCGATGTTGTCGATGAAGCGCCGCTCGGCGAAGGCGATGATGACCGGAATGTTCGGGCCTGCGACGTAGCCGTGGTCTTCGAGCACCGAGCCGCCGCTCATGACGTACTTGTGGACGCGGCGCTTCTTGCGTCGGCGCTGCGGGAGCTCCATCGCGCCCGTGCTCATGAGCATCTGTTCGAGCGTCTCGTCGGCGTCGAAGTCCTCGCGCGTGTAAACCTGCTCGCTTCCGTCGAGCAGCTGGAAGACGCGCTGAACCTCGGTGCGCTCCTCGACGCGGTAGTACTCGGCGACGTAGACGACGGCAGGCGAGCACCAATCGAAGTACGTCTCCTGCACCTCCTTCGGCCAGCTCGTCGGATCGTCGCCGTACTCGTCGCGGTACGCCTGCACCGTCATCGACGAGATGACGAAGCAGTAGCGCGCGTCGCTCTTGTCCTGCCGCTTCGCTTGCAGGTCGAAGAACACCGACGTGTCGGCGTCGAAGATCGGCTCGATGCGGATGCGCTGCTTGTCGTTCTCCGGGTCGAGCTCGTCTTCGAGCACCGCGCGCAAGCGCCACGCTCCGATGCCGCCCATGACCGCCTCTTCGAAGGCGTTGTCGTATGCCTCGTCAGCAACCGAATCGTCCTCGTCGGCGCGGTAGAGCCCATCGCACACGTCGGCGAGACGGTCCTCGGCTCCGTCCTTCGAGACGAAATCGACCGTGATGCGGTTCGCGCGGTACTCGGAGACGATGCGCTTCACCGCGATCGCGACCTTGTTCACCTCGAGGCGCGGCTTGTTCTCGAACTGCCGTTGCAGCGGGCCTTCCCACTGCGCGCCAGCGATCGCCGTGAAGCGTCGGTCTTCGAGACACTGACGCCGCTCGTCTTGGAGCGCGCTCTGGATCTCGTCGAATTGCGCAAGCGCCTCTTGGTGGACGCGCGCGAGGCGCTCGGTCTTCGTCTCGGCCATGGGCGCGACGGTATCACTTCCGCCAGGCGTGCGCCACGGGGGCGATGCCCACCGCCGCCACGGGCTTCGCCGCAGCGGTGCGGCGTGCCGATTCGCAGGCGTAGCGCAGGGCGTCGATGACGTGGTTGTCGCGGTCTTCGAGCACCGGGAGCACCGCGCCCGTCAGCGGGTCGGCCTTGTAGCTGTAGAGCGTGAGCTCGTCGATGAGGTGCACGCAGCGCGGGTGCACAACGATATCGTGCGAGCGCAGCCACTCGACGCCTTCCTCGAGGCTCCGCGGCCCCTTCACCGCGGGCATGATCTTCGGGAAGCCGTGCCGCCGCATGTGCGCGATGGTCTCGGGTCGCGCCGAGTCGGCGACGATGGGCCACGTCTCCGAGCCTGGCACCGTCAGGAATAGCGCAGGTGTGTCGACGATCTCGACGCCGACGCCGTACGCCTCGTGGTCGACGTAGAGCGTCCGGCCTTCGACGTAGCAGCGCACGAGCACCGTCGGGTCGACGGCGAATCCCCAGTCTGCGCCAAAGCGAATCACTGCATCGCGCGGGGCCTCGAACTCCTCGACGCGCCAGTTCTTGAAGACGCGCCGCTCCGAGTTGCGCAGGTACTCGCCAGCCCAGACGTGGCGGAACTTGTCGGGGTCGCGGCGCTTGTCGTACTCGAGCTCGGCGCGCAGCACCTCGGGGAACCATGGGTTCGCGTCATAGTTGACGGTCACGAGCTTCGAGCGCGGCGGCATCGTCTCGCCGGAGAACATCGCGTCGACGGGATCTGTCGCGGCCTTCGGGTTCCACGAAAAGATGAGCTGCGAGCCAGGTTGGCGAATCGTCGGGATGAGCACGTCGAGGCTCGCCTGCGAGACGCTCTGCGCCTCTTCGATCCAGCAGATGGTGATGCCTTCCATCGACTTCACCGAATCGACGTTCATGCGAAGGCCCGCGAAGAGGAAAAGCGACCCGTTCGCTCCGCGAATCTCCGTGTCGGTCGACGTGAAGAACGCGCGAAGCCCGGCGCGTTCGATCTCGTCGTCGAGCAGGCGCTTCACCGAATCCTTGATGCTCTTCTGAATCTCGCGCGCGCAAAGGATGCGGTGCGGCTTCTGCGCCGCGCGGAGCACGAGCGCCGTCGCGATGCTGCGCGACTTGCCGCCACCGCGACCTCCGCGAACGGCGATGTTGCGCGGCTCCTCGTCGAAGAGCACCGAGGCCCAGTCGGGTAGGCTGACGGAGCCGCTCACCGCGTCGACCCGCTTTGCTGGCGCCAGGAGGGGCCGTAAACGCGTCGCGCTGCCAGATGCGTCACTTGTCCCCCGGCTTCACGAAAGACACCGTGACGGCCGCCTGGAGCGGCGCGGAGGCGTCCCCAGCGACTTCGAGCCGCTCGCCGTACTTGCGCGGGGCGAGCTTCGAGAGGAGCCACTTCCGCGTGTCGACCTGGAGTCGGTGCTTCTGGATCCAGCCGCCGTCGACCTTCCCATCAGGACCAAGCGGCGGCGGCTCGTCGGCGATGTCGGCGAGCTCTTGCGCCATGCGCTCAATTAGGCTCTCGCGCGCGCGCGCGTACCTATTCGCGAGTTCAGCATCATTCGACACCCACTCATTCCACGCCGTCCAGCTAACGCCCGCAGCCTGAGCGGCTTTGAACGCGGACATTCCATTGCACATGTTCGCGAGCACGGCGTCGATCTTCGCGGCCTTCGTCGCTGGTGTGTTTCGATTGCTCATTGTTCGCCTTCGGTTTTCTTAGCACGTCGCGCGTTGAATCGCTCAGCCCTGCATTCGACAACGGCTTCGAGGAAGTCGGCCAGCCACACCGCGTCGACGGCATCAGCCATGCCCATGCTGTGTTTCCTCGAAAGCTTGTCGATCTCGTGCACGAGGCTCTTCATCGACTGAAGCATCTCGAGCCCGTACGACGGCGGTAGCTTGGCGTCAAAATCCGCGTAGTGGTGGTCGACATATTTGACGACTGCTTCCGCTTGAACAGGCTTCTTTGTTTTCATCCTTCGCTTACGTTCCATGACGCGCTCCCTTCTCTCTGTTTTGACGGTACAAAAGATTCCGCATCGTACGGGGTACTCACGTTACTCTCTCTCATAGAGAGAGAGAGTACGTACCGTACCTACCCGTAGACGCCTTGCCCCATGTACTTGCCGTACAAAAGTACAAGAAGTACCGTGAGTACTACACATAATTTTAGCGTGCATTTTTCCTGAGCATCATCGAATCTGCGTGAATTGACGGCATAGTACACCACCCGTTTTCATGTGCGATGATGTGTTCAGCGTCGAGAAGGTCGCGAACCATCTTCCCTGGCTCGGCCGACGGCTTCACTTGCTGCGATGCGTTAGACTCCGAAACGCCCATGGCGGAGAGCCAGTACGACTTCAGCGCGCTTCGGCTGATGTACGGCTGACCGTCCCTCGTCTCCGCGCCGGAGTCCCACCAGGCGTTCTCAAACGTCTTCCGGTGCTTCTCGATGCGGCTGTCTTTTTTGGCGGGCTTCGTCGTCGGCCCTGGGTCTTCTCCCGCCACAATGACGGCACTCGTCACCGGCTGCCCGTCCTCGTCGAGCCACCCCGTGATTTCGACTTGGTGGAGCTCGACGTGCATCGGCTTCGCCAGTTCGGCGTCCTTGCTCTTGCGCTGCACGATCTCGATGGGGCCGTCGCCCTTCGGCGGAACGACGCTGATCTCGATGTCGAGCGCACCGCGCCACGCCGAGCTACCTCGAGCCCGGTGCTGCGCCTCGTCAGAGACGCCGGTGTGATGCACGAGCACGACGGAGCAAGCGAACTCGGCCATGAGGCGCGCGCAAGCATCGAGCATCGTCTTCGCGTCCTGGGCACTGTTCTCGTCGCCACGGAGAAAACGGTGCAGCGTGTCAACGATGATGACGCGCGGAAGCACCTTCAGCGCCCGGATGGCGTCGGCAACGCGCTGGTAGCCTTCCGGCGTGTTGAGGTCGCACCCGGCCTTCGAGAGCCACATGTCGAGACGCTTTGCGCCGTGGTGCTGCTTCCAGGCCGCGACGCGGCTGCGCAGGCCGTGGTGACCCTCTCCTGCGAGGTAGACGACGGGACCAGGGCGAACCTTGGCGCCGTGCCAGTCGTCGATTCCTGCCGCCATCCTAAGCGCCCAGTCGAGCACGACGAAGGTTTTCCCGCCGCCGCTCGGGCCGTGCACCATGATGAGCGCGTCAGCTTGCCACCAACCCTTGACGAGCCACGCGATCGGGGCGGGCTTCGAGGCGAAGTCGTCGGCGGGAATCAGCCACTCATCGCGGGCGGGGGCGAGGAGCGAGGCGAGGTCGTGCCCCGCGGCGCGGTAGTCGTTCGCGTCGCCGAGCTCCGGCGGGATGATGACCCGCGCCCCGTGCTTTGCCGATGCTTGCTCGGCGTACCGCTGCCCCACTCCCCCCGCGTCGTTGTCAGCCACGATGACGATCTCCGCAAATGCGCCGAGCTTCTCACGCCACACACCAACGACGGGCACCATGTTGCTCGCGCTGTACGCCACGACGACGGGACGACCGCTCACCTCGTGCACGGTGGCTGCGGTGGCGAAGCCCTCGGCGACGTAGAGCGGCCCCGGCTCATCGAACGTGCCGATGACAGTGAAGCGCCCGCCGACTGCTCCGCCGGGATGGTAGAGCTTGCCGCCAGCGTGGTCGATGTACTGGAGCGATGAAAGCGAGCCGTCGGCATCGTAGAGCGGTGCGACGAGGCGACCGTCGGAGGTGATGCGAAGGCCGTGCGCCCGGATGCCCTTCCTCGTCAGGTATGGGTGCGCATCGTCGGCACCCGCGCAGCTCGCCCAGATGGAATCCACCATGTCGGCGGCGATGGCTTGCGCTCGCTCGCGCTCCGCGTCTCTCGCCTTCTGCGCCTCGCGAATCCGGTTCGCGTACGCCATGTGGTCGGCGTCCGTAAGCTCGCGTCCGGCCTCCGCTCGCCAAGGCACATCGAGCCCCGTGCGCCAGTCACCGAAGCGCCCCGCCGGGATGCCATCGGGAAAGAAGACGTACCAGCCCGATTTGTCGCGCTTCTTGTCGGTCGAGAAGCGGTGCACCTTCCCGTCGAAGTGTAGCTGCGGCGGCGGTTCGATGCCTGCCGCGCGCATCGCGTCGGCTGCTTGCACGTCCGGCGCCTCCGGCTGGCGAAGCGGAACGACGTTGGTCGGTACGAACGGCTGCCCGCCGAAGTAGCGTGTGAGGTCAGCCATTTTGCACCTTCTTGTGCACGATCTCTTCCGAGAAGCAAATGCGGAGCCGCTTGCCGACGAGTTCCTCTACGTCGTAAACCCTGGCGATTCCAATGGATCGACAAAGCTCGGCAAGCGCAGTTCGGCCACCGTCTTCTTTTCTCGGGTCGCTGCTTCGCACGGTGTACACCGCGCTTCGCACGCTGCTCGAATCGAGAAGCCGATACGTCACCACAAGGTCGGCAGCGTCATCCGCTGGCCTTACGACTTCCGCTCCGATAATCTCGGCCATGTAGCAGCCCTGAGCGGGCCTCACGGTTTTCGTCAGGTATCGCGAGAGCGCGTCGACCGTCTCGTGCCGCGGGTTCTCGTTCTTCCCATCTCGAATCCTGGCGATGCTGTTCGGGTGAAGCCCGGTCGCTTCGGCCACTACGTCGAGCCTTCGGTCGGCAAGTGCGCTGCGAATCTCTTTTAGTGTCAGCATCTTACATGTCTCCTGTCGTTTTTTTAACGACTCAGTGTTGACAACATAGCGCGACGAAGCTAGAACGTCAACATCGCCCAAACGGAATCACCCGACCGAGGCGATGAGGAACGAAACGATGATTCTCGAAGCCGCCCCCGCCGAACTCTTCCCCGTTCGTGTTGCCGCCATCGCTGCCGCTCGTGATGCGCGCCGCGCCGCTGGCGAGGCGGTTGCGAACCGCAAGGACGACTCCAACATCGCGCAGCTCATGAAGGCGTTTTACGACGCCGTTGAGGCCGAGTGCGCGGCCCGCGGCATCAAGTTCGACCGCGGCGCCTACTGAGTCGCACCGGCACCGCCCATGAGGGAGAGCGGAGCTCGATGCCCCGCCGGTGCACCCCGTCAACCGGATTCCCCGACCGACGGAGAAAGCAATCACATGGCCATTTCAATCAAGCGCACCAAGGAGTGCCACACGAACGGCGTGAAGCTGCTCGTGTTCGGTGCAAGCGGCGCAGGCAAGACGAGCCTCATCCGCACGCTCCCGAATCCCATCATCATCTCGGCCGAGGCGGGGCTCCTCTCGCTCGTCGGCGAAGACCTGCCGTACGTTGAGGTGTCGAGCATGGCGACGCTGCGCGAGGCGTACGAGTGGCTCGCGGGCTCCGACGAGGCTCGCGGCTTCGAGTCGGTCGCCGTCGACTCCATCAGCGAGATCGCCGAGGTCGTGTTGAATTACGAGAAGAAGATAGCGAAGGACCCGCGCCAAGCCTACGGCGCCATGCAGGAGCAGATGACGGACCTCATCCGCGCCTTTCGCGACCTGCCCGGCCGTCACGTCTACATGAGCGCAAAGCTGGAGAAGTCCACCGACGAGATGGGCAAGGTCTTCTACGCGCCATCGATGCCCGGCAACAAGACGGGTCAGCAATTGCCGTATTTCTTCGACGAAGTGCTCGCGCTCCGCGTGGAGAAAGACGGCGACGGCGTGCCGCAACGCGCCCTCATGGCGCACCCGGACGGGCTCTGGACGGCGAAGGATCGCTCGGGGCGCCTCGACGCGTGGGAGTCGCCGGACCTCGGCGCCGTCATCCGCAAGATTGCGGGGACGCCATGAGCCGCGAACTGGACGAGCTGTCCGCCCAGTGGTGCGACGCGAAGGCCGACGAGGCGATCGCGGTCGCTCGTCGACGGACGATCGAAGACCGCCTCGTCGAGCTCCTCGCGCTCGAAGAGGGCAAGGAAGGCACGACCAACGCCAAGACCGAGCAGGGCTACGCCATCAAGGTCGTCGGCCGCATGAACCGCAAGGTCGACGCCGACAAGCTGCAAGAGCTTGCTGCCGAGCACGGCCTCTCCGAGCACCTCGGGAGCCTGTTCCGCTGGTCCGCCGACATCAACGCCGCAGCCTGGAAGTCCGCAGCGCCGACCATCACCGCGCCGCTTCTCGGCGCCATCACCACGACGCCGGGTCGCCCGTCGTTTTCCATCACCGCACCTCTCAAGAAAGACTGAACACCATGGCATCCTTTGATTTCGACGCATCCTCCGTCCCCACCACCGAGAAGAGCTACGAGGTGCTCGCCCCCGGCTGGTACACCGCATCGGTCACCGGCGCAGAGGTGAAGGCCACCAAGAGCGGCACCGGGCAATATCTCCGCGTCGAGTACACGATCAGCGGGCCGTCCGGCGCAGGCCGCAAGGTCTGGTCGAACTACAACGTGCGCAACGAGAACCCGAAGGCCGAATCCATCGGTCGCGAGCAGCTCGCAGAGCTGTGCCGCTGCGCTGGGCTCGCCCGCGTCAACGACACTGACCAGCTCCTCGGCTGCAACGTCAGCGTCAAGCTGAAGGTGCGCGAAGCGAGCAACGGCTACGACGCGCAAAACGAAGTCCAGGCGCACAAGGCCCTCGAAGGCTCCGCGCCGCCTGCCCCGGCGGCTGCGAAGGCTGCTGCACCGGCGAAGGCCGGGCCGAAGCCCCCGTGGGCGAAGTGACGCGCACGTAGTGCGAAGAAGTGAGGGGCGCGGACGGAAGGCGTTCGCCCGCGTCCCTCGCTGTTTCCGATAGCACCAGCCAGAGCAAGAAGGCCATGAAGATTCCCGAACCCCAGAACACCATCGCCGCCCTCATCGACGCAGCGCACGAGGCAAAGCGCGCGTCGCACAAGGAGTGCTTTCGCCCGCACATGGGCGCGAGCACGCTCGGCGAGAAGTGCGAGCGTAAGCTCTGGCTCAGCTTCAGGTGGGCCGTGCGCGAGAAGTTCGACGGTCGCATCCTGCGCGTCTTCCGTCGCGGGCACCGCGAAGAAGAGACGGTCGTCGACGACCTGCGCGCAATCGGCATGAAGGTTCGCGCGACCGGCGCCGATCAAACGCGCGTCGAGTTCGGCTCGCACGTCAGCGGGTCCATCGACGGCATCATCACCGCAGGCGTGCCCGAGGCCCCGAAGGCTGCGCACGTGCTCGAGATCAAGACGCACAGTAAGAAGTCGTGGGATGCGGTCGAGAAGGATGGCGTCGAGAAGAGCCAGCCGAAGCACTTCACGCAGATGCAAATCTACATGCGCGGAACCGGCGTCGATCGCGCACTCTACGTCGCGATCTGCAAAGACGACGATCGCATTTACACCGAGCGCGTGCGCTACGACCGCGAGCACGCAGAGCGCGCCATCGCGCGAGGGCAGCGCATCGCAACGTCAGACGAGATGCCGCCGCCGATCTCGACTGATCCGACTTGGTACGAGTGCAAGTGGTGCTCAGCGCACGACCTTTGCCACGGATCTCGCGTGGTTCGCGAAGTGAATTGCCGCACCTGCGCGCACTCGACCGCCACGCCCGAGTCGACGTGGACGTGCGCTCGACACGGCGAGAACGTCATCCCGACCGACTGGCAACGCGAGGCGCACGAGTGCCATGCGCTTCACTTCGACCTCGTGCCGTGGCTCATGGCCTACATGAACGACAACGGCTCGCCCGTCTTCGTCATCGATGGCGCCGAAGTCGTCAACGGCCCCGACGGCTTCTCGTCGTCGGAGATCGTCGCGAATCCGAAGGCGTGCGTCGACCCCGACGTGGTGCGGCTGCGCACGAAGTTTGGCGGAAGGATTCTCGCGTGAGCGTCACTCTCCGCGAGTACCAACAACGCGCCATCGACCAGCTTTACGCCTGGTTCGAGTCGCACCCGAGCGGGCACCCGTGCCTCGTGCTCCCTACGGGCGCGGGGAAGAGCCACATCGTCGCCGCGCTCTGCCGCGACGCGCTCACGAGCTGGCCGGAGACGCGCGTGCTGATGCTCACGCACGTTAAGGAGCTCATAGAGCAAAACGCCGAGAAAATGAGGCAACACTGGCCCGGCGCGCCGATGGGCATCTACTCGGCGAGCATCGGACGGAAGGAACTCGGAGAACCCATCACGTTCGCGGGCATCCAGTCGATTCGGAAGCGTGCTGCCGAAGTCGGTCACGTCGACCTCGTGATCATCGACGAGTGCCACCTGGTGAGCCACAAGGACGAGGGCGGATACCGCACGTTCATCGCCGACCTCGTGCGCATCAACCCGAAGCTCCGCGTCGTCGGGCTCACCGCGACGCCTTACCGCCTCGGGCACGGACTCATCACCGACGAACCCGCGCTCTTCGCCGACCTCATCGAACCGGTGAGCATCGAGGAGCTGGTGCACAAGCGCCACCTTGCCCCGCTGCGCTCGAAGGTCACGCAGGCGAAGCTCGACACGGCAGGCGTGCACAAGCGCGGCGGCGAGTACATCGAGAGCGAGCT
>Ga0208784_1000656_pt1 | contig 16037 bp, 29 predicted proteins | sample DEB19_08_DNA_FD_184531 | JGI IMG/M metagenome (GOLD analysis project Ga0208784, IMG submission 184531) | Aqueous microbial communities from the Delaware River and Bay under freshwater to marine salinity gradient to study organic matter... | ecosystem: Environmental > Aquatic > Marine > Coastal ... | reverse complement strand
TTAGCTGGCATATGCTGGTGAAAATCGAGCTTATTGCCGTTAAAGTTTACCTTGCCACGCACAACCGGACCAACCGCCTTCGCCTTTTGCTTTAATAGTCCCTTTCTTCAATCGAGAAAAAATACTCAAGTTTGCTGGGTATGACATTCTGATGCACTCAAAGCCGTCAACACAACAAACCAAAAAGGCGCAACACTCCTCACCGTTTCCCATCTTGCAAATGTCTTTTGCTTCATCTTCTGACATTATTACTTTTGTGTGCCAATCACCGATTATCTTTTCCATTCGTCCAACTGGGTGCGCGTTAATTCTGCGTTATACGAATCCAGAACACGCTCCAGGCAGACTCTGAAGCATGTATTCCATCCAGCGCCATCCGCTCCGCTTCCGTAGTTCTCTCTGGCCTGACGGATCGCGCGTTCATTCTCCCAAACGCATATCCACGATAGCGCATCAAGTAGCGATGGTTCTTCACATGCTCTTACAACAGCTTGATTAATGTTCATCGTTTACCTTTGTTTTCAAACTCCAAAAGTTTGGATAATCTTTTCGATGTATTTTCTTTTTGATATGGCCCTTCATAAAAACGACCTAATTCAAATAACATTCCATCTAATGATAAAAAGGCGTGGGTAACTTCACTAGGACCAATTCCTTCATGGAAATCATCTTTTACTGATTTTATTATTTTTACATTCATTCTACCAACCCTTGCCTTCTAAGATTTTCATTAGCCATTGCTATGGCTTCATCCAGGTCTTTACCGAACACCATTTTTTCTAATCCTCCAGATTGTTTATACCAGATTCGAACCATATTGTCATTGTCTGATATAAGACTTGTTTTAATTGCGTGTTTTTTTAGCCAGGCGTAACGATCAGCGTCGTTGTTAATGTCATCCCCTACACCCTTGGCTATTTTTTGAATTTCATCATAGTCTATGGCTTCACCATGTATCATTATTTCTGCAAACTTTTGTACGTCAGAAAGTCTATACCTTACCTTTATTCCTCCTGACTTTCCTTTAAATTCTATAGGCTGAATGTTGATCCATTTTCTTGCAGACCTTGATGCTCTAAGTGTTGAAGGTTTTATTTGTAAGAGCTTTGCCGCCTCGTCTGTTGTTAGAAAAATCTCAGTTTCATTTATTTTGTCCATCGTTTTACCTTATTGATTGAAAGAGACTCTATTATACACATTATCTGCATAATATCAAGATATTATCTACATAATTTTGCGCCAAAGTAAGTTATTGTAAATTAACTATTTGTTATTTTTAGGCAAAAATTTTGCCGCAAAAAGGCAAAACATAAGTTATTGAAATATAAAAGGAATATGGCTAAAAATGAACGTTTTTGCCTTTTTGCCCTACCCCTAATGCGGGTAGGTGAGTGAATAAATATAAAATTGTATAAAAATAATACAAATTTATTTGTTTAAAAGATAGAGACTATAAATTAAGGCAAAAAGGCAAAATATATATATTATTATTATAATAAAATAAATAAAACAATAACTTACAGAAAAATTTTTTTTGCCTTTTGAGGGCTAAAATTTTGCCTTTGGGCAAAAAAGTATATACAAGCTTTGCTATATATGTATATACATAGCGAGTTGGGCGATTTGGGCGATTTGGGCGAAAAAAGTTTATTTATCACTCATAAAAAGATTTATAAAACAAATAAAAACAAAGCCTTATTGATTATATAAGGCGATTTTTAATTAAGGAATTGGGTTTTCAATTAGAAAGGAACAATGGAGGTTTCTGTAAAATACCCTATAAAACAATAAGTTATAAGCGGCTATTTTGGGCGAAAAAATTCCGCCCAACTTTTTTTTGATAAAAGGGGATGGATAACAATAGAGCAATAGGGTGGTATAGGTGAGTTCTTTTTCGTTGCTTAGACGTTAAATTTGACGCCTTCCTGCACACTTAAAAGGCTTTTGATTAATGTAGCTTTTTAATAAGCAAAAAAAAGCCCCGACTAGCGGGGCAGAGGTAGGAGGAACACAAAATCAAGCTATTTAAATATTATAATCTAACTTATTGGATAGTTCGCACCAAAAATCTTCCCCTTGCGGGGTATCAGACCAGACAAAGCAATCGTAAAGATCGCCAATGTATTCAAACTCTTCAGGAATTTTCATCTTTGGCGCTTCAAACAGCATCCAGCCCGCTGCATCAACATCAATCTCGGCAACACGCTCGATCAACTCAGCGTAGGCTTTGATGCCTGGGTCGGTTACTTCTTTGTCTGGCAATGCTCTTATTTGTTCTGTGCTTAGTTGGGTTTTAAGAGATAAAGCAATATGCTTAAAACTTTCAAGCGATATAGATTCAGATTTACTCCAGGATAAATATCTTGTCATAAAAAAACTGTAGCTATCATTAAAGTCCCTAATGTTTTCATAATTAAACATGATTTCTTTAGCAACTTCAGGATTTATTTCGTAAGCATAGTAAGCCGTAATTGCTGCTGCCCTGGCTTCTTGATTTGTTATGTTCATTATTTTATCTCTTCTTTTATTGATTCTATTAGAGCTTTAGCGTAAGCCTGTGCCCCTTCGGAGGATTCAAAATCTTTTAGAAAAACTGTTTGTTCGTTTATAGAGATTCTAACATTGGGTTGATACTTAGAACCAATACCAACAGGATACCCAAGCTCAGGCACTTCAATCCCATTCAAATAACACCTTTTTTGTTTCCTTCTATACTTTACATCTTCAAACCAGCTTGGCGTACAGTATAAATTAATCCATATATTCAGGACTATATCAAAAATTTCCCAATTATCCCAAGGCGTTTCACTCTCCATAGCATCCTTGGCATATTGGAGCATTAAATCTGCATGAATATGTTTAGTCATTCTGGTTCATCTCCCATTTGGTATATCTTAATTCTATTTAAAAGAGTTTGCTTTTTAACAGCCTTAGCAGCGTCAAGCAAGCATTGTTCAAGTCCTTTAGAGCGGTCATGTTCAAATTTAGCTATTATTAGGTCATTGATTTGTATTCGGTACTGATTAATGCCGTCTTTTATGCCGCCTTTAGTAATGTTAATTATGGCTATCATCGTATTCCCCTATAAATTCCGACCGAGGCTTAATTATAAATCCTCTTTGAATAAAGGATTCTAAACTTTCTATGTCTAGCATATCAAACGTTAATTGAGAAATTGGCTCGGCTTTTGTCCAGTCAAGCCGCCATAGCTCTATGGTTATTTTGTGTATTCTAATCATTTTAACACCCACAATATAAGGGTAATCCAAAAAACAATGCAAAAAGCGAGTATTGCGATCCAAGTTATTTGTTTTATTTTTTGATTATTCATTGTTTTACACCTTCATTAATTTGATTCAAAGCTACCGCCAGGGCATCAACCATCGATGATGGTACAGCGATAAAGTCATAGATAAAAGTACTTTCGTTAAAAACTCCGATAAACGTTGTTGAGCCGTTACCGGATTTTTGGACCTTTATTTCAATAGGTCCGTCTTTTAGAGTAATCATTCTCATCCCCCATTATTTCATCAAACCTACTCAACGCCATTTCCTCTAAAATGCGCTCCTTTTCCTTTTGACGCTGTTCTTCCTCTTCAGCATCGTAGGGCGTTTGGTTATCGTAGTCGTCTTGTAACGATTTATAGCTTTTGTATTTTGTGTTCATTGTCTTACCATCCTACCGATCATTGTCTTACCCTCTTTCTTTTTTGTTGGCATAGGCTTCCCAGTCTCCTGGAAAACCCGAGCTATGGAACGGCCAATCCGATGGCACGTCGTGCATTACTCGTTTATCTCCAAGCCACCATCCGTTCCCATACTCGTCCCATCTTGGGACTTTTTTGACGCCAAGTAGCCCTTCTTCAAATTCTTTTTTTAGTTGTTCTACAGTTTTCATTGTCTTACCCTCTTTTTGTGTTTTGTTTTAACTTGACTACAGAATATCGGATTTTTGTACATTTGTCAATTGAACTTTTTAATCGATAACACAAGATCGATTGATTTTTTTAATAGCGATTCGATACTATAGGGTAGATAGTTTCGATTCGATACTAAAATGAGGGTAGATAGTTTCGATTCGACACCAAAATAATAGCGATTCGATACTACATGATAGCGATTCGATATAGTGGAATATTGTGGAAATGTTTGTATACTTAATTTTTTGTGGTACAAATAGATAATTTTAAACTTACTGGGTAAATGTTATATAATAATGATTAAAGTTATCTTTTTTGAGTTCGAGCATGACGAAATACCCAAGTCTGTTATCATTGACTCTATTAACACCGAACAAGCTAAAAATATTATTATCAGCATTTATCCTGATGCTATTATTAAAAGCTGCGAATTAATAGTATGAATGTATCTGATTTAATTAAAAAGCTCAGGAGTTATAATTCTTGCAGCGGTTATGCAAAGACTATGCTTATAGCGGCTGATGAGCTTGAAAAGGCAACAAGCAATTATATAGTTATTTTAAAGCCTGAGTTCGAAGATAGATACATAAAATACAAAAAAGGGTGGGAACGATGGGAGAAACTTAAAAAGTTAGATTTATCCCAATATTCTGATTTGTATATCTTGAGCCTACAATCGGATAAATCTTTCGACACAATTATCGATAATTTAAAATGTTTTAATATTAGTGATGAATAATGATTACATCTAATCAATGCTTTAAAAGATTTGGCGATCCGCGGACTGAAAAGTATATGACTATCCATTACTTTAGCGACGAATTACGCGCTTATATACCAGCGCTTCCGGCTCGTATATACTGTCATCAGTTGTTAGTTGAGCCGCTAAATAAAGCACTAAAAACCGTGCTTTTTAATCGATTAGAAAAGGAAATAAAAACATGGGACGGATGCTTTAATATTCGGTCTAAAAAGGGCGCCCAATCGATGAGTTTGCACGCCTGGGGCCTGGCGATTGATATTAATGCCGCATGGAATGGTTTTAATAAAACGCCTACAATGGATATGGCGTTAGTCCAGTGTTTTACCGATGCAGGGTTCGACTGGGGCGGGTATTGGACTAGGCCGGATGGAATGCATTTTCAGCTAGCAGAGCTGTCATGACCTCTGTACTCTTTCTTGTTGCATCAATATCGTGCGTAGTTAGGGACGCGGATGGATCAATCAAGCGCTCTTCTTCCGCTGTGCGAGCATTTAGGAAAGATAATCCATGTCCTAGCACAGGGCAAACAACAGGCCCATGTCTTGGGTATGTCGTCGATCACATCCATCCGCTGTGTCATTGCGGAGAGGATACACCACGGAACCTGCAATGGCAGGCGATAGAGCCAGCGCTAGAAAAGGATAAATGGGAGCGTTCTATATGCAAATGAAACTTGGCATCGATTACAGACTCGATGGAAAATATCGTTATGTTTTGCTTAAAGACCTAAGCTTTTATGTCGATATATCCCAGGCGCATGGGGTTTACATCGTAAATCAGAATCCTAAATCTTGCGGCAAAATCATGACTGCACTGTCTATTAAAGGCGAGTTGTCATTAGCCGCTGGCTACGCATGGAATGGGCCAAGCGGCCCCGTTCGGCATACCCCCGATTTTATGCGCGGATCGCTGATACATGATTCACTGTACCAGCTTATGCAATGCAAAAAGCTACCGACAAAGCATCGTAAACAAGCTGACGTTGAGCTATATAACGCATGTCGTATTGACGGCATGAGCGAGTTTAAAGCAACGATGGTCTATTATGCTGTCAGGTTGTTTGGCTGGTTGTATATCTAATGGACATTATTATAATAATGATTAGTATTTATGGAGTTTGACCGGTGTCTGATAAAGTAGTAAGAGCGGAAATATATTTTACATTAAGTACATATCGAGATATACCAAGCAAGATAGTCGATAATGTATCAAGGAATATAGAGGAAGATTTGCAAAATGAATTTGGGTTGATGCAGATAGCACTACAAAAGTTATTCGATTTAGAGATAGATAGCTGGATTAAGGCTCAGGAAGATAAAACTATAGATAGAATATTAGAGTTGTGTAACATGACTCACTGTGAATTTAAACGTAAGTATTTAAAAGGTAAATAGAAATGACTGAAGAAACAAAAGATCAAATAATAAAAGAAGAAATATTAAAAGAACAGAAACCGGGAGAAGTCAAGCCGGATTTTGAGGTTCATGGTCAGTATGAACAAAGTATCTATTTAGCTGGTCGAAAGATTAAGATTGATGTTTCGTCATTCAAAATCAAAAGGAATGGTGAAGATGAATTACTATTTACTGTGTCGATATTAACGCCCGAAGGCGAAAAGGTTAAAATGGCTTTGAGCCATGCTGATATTAGCCAGCTTGCGAATTTGATTAATAGTGCTAAATATCTATTTGATTAATTTATCCTCGTGCTTTACCCCCTACTCGCCCAGATTAATTCTGGGCTTTTTTTATGAGTAAGAAATGGATAGAGACGCAAACAGGTATCAATGTTGAAGTTATTACAGATAATGCTATATTAGTAAGCTATATAGACAAGCCAAAAACTTGCGTTATCTATAATAAAAATAATACTTTATATGTCAGGGATAAGAAAGAATTTAATCGATTATTTGAAGAGGTTAAAAAATGAATATTAAACTATTATCTATTTTATTGTTAATTATGCCGGTAATGGTTAACGCAGACTGTTCTGAGCTTTTAATATCGATTAAGGATAAGACCGGCAAACAGGCGGATTCTGCAAGGAATATGTACAACAGTATTAGATTAGGTGAAAAGTTATCGACATTTAAAGATAAGCTTGACCAATACTCGATTAATGCGGCTAATTTAGCAGGTTTGAATATGCAGTATGATAATGAATGCGCTAACCCGCCTGTGTCTGATCCTGCTCCAGAGTCTACTGACAATAACACCATTGAACCGGCGTTTTGATTATGAATCATTGGAAACAACAACGGCGAGATAATAAGGGGCGATGGTTATCGTATGACGGAACACGCGGAAAAAAATATACTGCTAGAGATATTGAAAGAGCGTGGAAGGCAGGTCATAACGATCAAAGCCGGTTTATGACCATAGCGCAGAAAGTAAGTAAGTATTTGGAAATGAATGGGATTAGATAATGAATATCAGATATATACTAAGACCGATAGAAAGTCCTACTGATTGTAGGATTATACTGCAAGCGGATAATTTTGACGATGCTTTTGCAGAGTTTACCTATTTAGCGGGTTTGCCGGGCGATGATGAATCATCATTAGATGCCGATGAATATATAATGACGTTTGAAGTATATAAGTAATGAAGTTATACCATGAGAGACGAAAAAGGCCAGTTCATTAAGGGTCATGAAAAGCTAGGCGGAAGAGAAAAAGGTACATCACCTAAAATTAAAAGAGAAATCAAGGATATGATTTTTGAGGCTTTTGAAAATTCTGGTGGAGTTGATTATCTTGTGCAACAGTCACAAGAAAACCCAGTCGCTTTTTTGGGATTGCTTAAGTGTATTGTACCCAAGATTATTAACGCTAATATCGAACATTCAATCCCGCAACTATCAGAAGCACAAGCCCGGAAAATGGCTGAGATGTACTTAGAATGTCAGACTCCGAAAGAGAAGATCATCAATCCGAAGAACAGCTCAACCCATTAATATTCGCGAGGCATAGCCTTTTGGCTTATGCTGTCTCACAATGGGAAGGCTACAATCCGGCATGGCATCACAAGGTTATCGCACAAAAGCTTGAAGCTGTTGAACGCGGAGAGATTAAGCGACTAATGATATTCGTTCCCCCTCGCCATGGGAAGCTTGTCGCAGACTCTATCCCGATACTAACTATTAATGGCTGGAAAACACATGGAGACTTAGTTGTCGGTGATTATGTATTTAGTCCTGATGGCAATCCAATAAAAGTGACTTCCATATCTAAAAAAGATATTGCATCAATAGATGTAGAGCTAACAAATGGAGATATTATAAAAGTCCATCCTAATCATGAATGGACTGTTTTTAATAGATCGAAACATAAGGTTGAAACATTAGAAACAAAAAAGTTATTAAATTTAAAACTTATCGATGGAAATATTGGTAAGCGTGGCGGAAGATATGTAATTCAAGTACCAAACATATCGGCATTAAATTTTCCGAATATTGATTTAATAATGAAGCCTTACTCATTAGGTGCGTGGCTTGGCGATGGTTCATCATCAAAGTCTTGTATAACTCATGATAAAAATGATTATCATGTTATTGATGGGATTATTAATGACGGTTATAAAGTTAGTACTGTTTGTACTCATAAACAAACAGGGGTATTAACAACGTATTTTGCAGGTGATAAGCCAAACGTACTAAGTGATTTTGGTAAACACTTAAGACTTATTAATGTATTAAATAATAAACATATTCCAGAAGAATATTTTAAATCATCCATTAATCAAAGGTTAGAGTTATTAGCCGGATTGATAGATACCGATGGACATGTAGATAATAAATCAAGAGTTAGATTTACAACATCGGATAAAAAATTAGCAGATGATGTTTATAGGTTAGTTTCCGAGCTTGGAATGAGACCCTATGTAACAGAGGTTGAGCCAACATTATCTAGTTCTGGTATTCAAGGTAAAAAAGTTGTTTATGTTATAGGGTTTCAGCCGACTATAGACATACCAACAAAAATACCAAGAAAGAAAATTACAAGATTAATTTGTCAACGTAAGGTTTCAATTAAGTCTGTAGTTATTAGCAAATATCCAGAATATGGACACTGTATTCAAGTTGATAGTAATGATGGATTATATTTAGTTGGTAAAAATTTAACTCCAACTCATAATAGTCAGTTATCAAGTGAGTTCTTCCCGGCTTGGTATCTAGGCCGCAATCCTGATAAATACATTATAACCGCTACTTATTCGCAAGAACTAGCTGAAGATTTTGGGCGCAAAGTACGTAATCAGTTACAAGATATTATTCATCAAACTCTATTTCCTGAGTGTCGATTATCGCCTGATTCTCAGTCATCAAAACGCTTTTCTACCTTACAACGCGGCACCTACTTTGCTGTCGGTGTTGGATCGTCAATCACTGGACGCGGCGCTAACGTTCTTATTATCGATGACCCGATCAAAAACCGTGAAGAAGCTGACTCGGAAACTATCCGGCGTAAGGTGCGTGACTGGTACACGTCAACAGCTTATACCCGATTAATGCCGAATGGTGCTGTCATCGTTATTCAAACACGCTGGCACGAGGATGATTTATCTGGATGGTTATTGTCAGAACACGCGCATGAGAAATGGGACGTTGTAGACCTACCTGCTATCAATGATAAAGGCGAGGCACTATGGCCGGATTATTATCCTATTAAATCGCTTGAGCAGATAAAGCGTACTATTGGTGAGCGTGACTGGTCTGCGCTATACCAGCAAAAACCGACAACTGAAGGCGGCAATATACTCAAGTCACATTGGTGGCGAATATGGCCGGATGATAAGAAGCTACCATTATGCGAGCATATATTCCCTTCATGGGATACGGCATACAGCACTCAAGATTATAAAGACACATCATTCTCAGCCTGTACTCGATGGGGTATATTCTGGGATGAAATGGAAAATCGACATAATATTATGTTGTTGGGAAGATGGGCCGGTCGTGTTGATTATCCAACATTAAGACAAAAGGCGATTGATATATCTAAGAATGATGATATTGACTGCCACTTGATAGAGAAGAAGGCAAGCGGACAATCTTTAATTCAAGACCTTCGAAATGTCCGTGTTAATGGTCAACGCATTATGGTTCGTACCTATCAGCCCGACAGAGATAAGATAAGCCGCGCTTATGCTGTTCAAGAAATGCTAAGGTCAGGACAGGTATTTATTCCAAATAAAGATTGGGCATTTGATTTTATCGATATGGTATCTAAATTCCCATCCGGCGCTCCGCCATGTTCTGACTATACTGATACTATTACTCAGGCATTACTATATTTAAGAAATGGGCTATGGGTAAAACATCCTGACGATATAGACTATAATAACGAAAATAGTATTAAATTATCTGACGAACAAATTGAAGATTTAGAAGATAATACGTTTAGTTATTATGGTTAATAATATAAAAGATGATTATATGAACGACGATGAATTGAATATAGATGTCATATTACAGGCTGTTGAATCTGCTAATCAAGACGATATACCTATTGAGCAGATATTAACGCCTGAAGAATTACAGTTATATAATGAGTATATTGGCGATAATAATACCGATGTTTCTTCCGGCCATTATGACAATCTTGTAGGAATAATCGACGATCAAAAGGTCAAACGATTAGCTCAGGATGTTATTGACTGGGTTCGATGGGATGAAGATTCCCGAAAGGAATGGCAAGATAGAGAAGTCAAAGGACTGCGATTATTAGGGTTAAGTGATAAGACTGGCGAGACACCGCTATTCAAAGGCGCGTCAACAGTTACACACCCATTACTGATTGATTCCGTTGTACAGTTCCATTCGCGTGTATTGGGTGAGATATGGCCACCAGAAGGCCCGGTTAAAGCCATTGTACTGGGTGAAAAGACACCGGATAAAATGCAGCAGGCTAAACGTGTTGAGGATTATCTTAATTACCAATACACGGAAGATATGCCGGGCGGATTTGACGAAGAAGACATGATGTTATTTCGCCTCCCGATTTCTGGGTCATGTTTTAAAAAAGCGTATTATGATCCAACATACCAAAAGATTTGCTCAAGGTTTATCGAGCCATCCGATTTTATCGCTCCGTTTTCTGCTACCGATTTAGAAACAGCTCCTAGATATACTCATCGATACAGGCAATCACATAATGTTGTTAAAAAGCTAATTGTTCAAGGGTATTATGCCAATATCCCTATTTCCGAACCTACCAATGAACAAGCCGAATATCCTGTTGTTAAATCTGAAATAGACGATATAGAAGGAAAAGAGCGCGTTAGTCAGGATGATAACAGACATACTATTCTGGAAATGTATGTCGATTTAGAACTAGAGCCTGATTTTGAGTATGCACTACCTTATATCGTTTTTGTTGATCGGGATGAACAAAAGGTTTTACGAATACAGAGAAACTGGAGACCTACCGATGGAATGCAGCGCAAACGTATTAACGTCAGTCATTATCGGTTTAAACCAGGATTAGGATTTTATGGTTTAGGGTTACTCCATTTAATCGGTGGCCTTGCTAAAAGTTCGACCGGATCACTGAGAGCCTTATTAGATTCAGCAGCATTCGATAATTTACAAGGCGGCTATCGGTCAAGCTATGCGCGTATTAAAGGCGGGGATGAACCGTTAGCTCCCGGCGAATGGCGCGAGATTGATTCAAGTCCTGAAGAGCTTAAAAACGCATTCTTCCCAATTCCGTATAAAGAACCTTCAGGCGTAATGTTCCAATTGCTTGGCTATCTTGACGAACGTAGCCAAAGGATTGTTGGGACTAATGATTTGATGTCTGGTGATGCCAATCCGAATGCTCCTGTAGGGACTACGCTTGCGCTGATTGAACAAGGCGGCAAAAGCTTTGCCGACATATTGCGCCGTATTCATAAAGCACACAGGGATGAATTTAGAATTGTTGCCGAGTTAAATTCTCAATATCTTCCTGATGATGGATACCCTTATATAACGGGCGCTGGCGATAAGCTGATTATGGCTTCGGATTTCGACGAAAGAGTTGACGTTATTCCGGTATCCGATCCTAACATCATTTCCAATTCTCAGCGTATTGTTCAATCACAAGCTGTATTGGACATGGCTGAAAAGTATCCGGGCCAGATTGATTTAAAAGCCGCTATTAAATCCATGATGGAAGCTATCAGGATTACTAATGTTGATGAGCTATTAGCGGCTGATGAAGAAACTCAGCAGATGCAGCAAAAAGCGGCCATGCTGGATATACAAATCAGAGAAGCAGAATTGGCAAAGCTTAATGCAGAAAAAGAAAAGATCGATGCTGACAAAGCCGAATCGCTACTAAGAGCCATGTTTTCAGCAATGCAATCAGCTAATTTGCTTGTTCAAAATCCTGATATTGGTCCATTAGCTGATGAACTATTTAGATCATCAGGTGGTAAAGATTACAACGGTCCGCCTATCGTTACTGCACCACAAGCTGCTATTGCTCCAATACCTAATATCCCGCAAAACACAAGCCCTGGCTTTCCTGCTAATCCAAAATCGCCGGTACAAGGGGTTAATGCCGGGATTGAAACGCCACAAAATGAGACTTTGCAATAATGATAATCGATGACCCTATTATTGCTGAAATAAAGAAAAGATTGCTAGAGAAATCTAATAGAATATCAATGGCGTTATCTGATAATAGCGTTTCATCATTAGAAGATTATCGCCATAAAACTGGTATAATAAGAGGATATAAAGAATCTATTAGTATAATCGATAATTTGATTAGAGAATTAATTGACAATAAATAATTATTAGCTAATATATTGATAACATAATTATTAAGTATAAAATATGATATTTGAATCCGACAATATTGATCCTAGTAAACTACCAATCCCGTCAGGCTGGCGGATATTGGTTGCTCCAGTAAAAATACAAGATGAAACAACAGGTGGAATTATACTTGTTGAGGAAAGCAAAAAGACAGCCGAATATTTTGTTGATGTTGGAAAGGTTTTAGCGATTGGTGAGGATGCGTATAAACATCCTAAGTTTCAAGGTGGAATACCAATCGATGAAAGAGAGCCGAAACCTTGGTGCAAGCCTGGGGATATTATTTTATATAATAGTTATGGCGGCAAGAATGTTTTATTAAAAGATGGCAATGATTATTGCAAACTAAAAGTTATAAACGATGATGATGTTTTATCATTGATTAATGACATTAGTGTATTTGATTTTGTTTAATCTGTAGTTTAACTACTGTAACCATGCGGGAGCATCGTTTTTCCCGGTGAAGGAAAATTAATTATGAGTGAAGACCAAGACTTCGATACCGTTATCGATGATAGCGATATTGATGAAAGTAGTGTTATAGAAGATCAATCCGAATCTCAAGAAGAGGTTAATAAATCGGAACAGGAAGACAAGGAAGCCTATAGTAAGCGTGTTCAAAAACGTATCAATAAAATCCATTGGCAAAACCAACAGGAAATTAAGAAACGTGATGAACAGCTTAATGCTTTAAAACAAGAGCTTGAAGAGATCAAAAAACACCAGAAATCCCAAGCGGAAGATTCTCAATTCACTGGCTTACAAGATAAGCAAAAGGATTTGATGAATCGTCGTAAGGACGCTATGGAAATTGGTGATTATGACGCTGTTAATACCATTGATGATGAATTAATGGATATTAAAATTCAGCTAAAAAGCAAACCTTCTACTGACACCAAACAAACTACTGATAATAATTATCAGGAAATGCAACAAAGGCAAGAGCAGCAACAGCCTGTTAATGAAGCCTTTGCAGAATGGCAAAATAGAAACAAATGGGTTTTTGACCAAGCTCAACAATCAAGACTTGCTAAGGCGAATCAGGTTTATAGTCAACTGTTACAAGAAGGCTATGACGAAGAGGAGTTAGAAACTTATCAAGAGCTTGACAAGAGATTAAAGAAAGTGCTGCCTCCTGCTGTAGGCGCTCCAGATCGAGGGCAAACAGTAGGGAATGAAAAAGGGTTTACTGCCGAAGATCGAAAGATGATGGTAGGATTTGGACTTAATCCAAATGACCCGTCAGCTCGAAAACTATGGTTAAAAAACAAAGGTTAATATTATGTCATATACAAAAGAACAAAGAGCGGCAAAAGCTGAACTGTTGGAAAGACAGTCAAGAGAGCATGAATCAAGAGAGGCCGATGATATTCACGAAGAATATCCAGAAGCATATTATAGTGACTATCTTTTAGACACGACTAATATTCCGGCAAGACCTGGATTTGTGCAACGTTGGGTCAGGTCTACAGTAAGAGGCGAGGTTGACCGTTCTAATGTATTTAAAAAAATGAATAGAGGCTGGAAGCCTAGAATGATTGATACTATTCCAAAAGCGCAAAGGATACTGAGAATGGATTTTGAAGGCGACCAAGTTGTCGGTATTCATGGGTCCATATTGATGGAAATCCCTAAAGCGTTATTCGATAGACAATCACAAGCTGTTAAAAGCGCTACTCAATTACAGATGGATGCTGTTAAAAATGATTTATATCGCGTTCATGAGAGAGATTCTGGTTTATCACGACCAGAATTTAATAATCAATCTTTCGTAAGAAAGAGAGGCGCGATCACTATTGACGATGATTAATTAATTTAACTTTACTATTGTCGAGAGACAAGAGGATTTAACATGGCAAATTCAAACAAGCCGTTTGGATTGCGCCCTTCCCGTCACATGACCGGGGGCGAAATTCAATCAAACGAATATTGGATTGATCCAACTTACACGACTGCTATTTTCAGAGGCGATGTCGTGGAAGGCGTGGCAGGTGGTAGTATCGAACTCGCGGAAGCTGGCAACGTTGATAACGTTGGCGTTTTTTGGGGTTGTGAATATGACGATTCTGCTGGATCACATCATTTCTCACCTTATTGGCCGGGAACCGCATCCTGCACAAACATTAAAGCTGTTGTGTATGATGACCCGAAAATTATTTTTGAAATCCAAACCGATGCAACTGGCGCAACTGTAGCCGACATTCACCAAGGCGCAGACATTGAGTATGTTGCTGGTGATACTAAAACAGGCGTGTCTAAAGTTAATTTGGATGTTTCTGCTGGACTTGGAACTACCGGCAAAAGTTTTCGCATTCTTCGCTTGGCTAATAAGCCATCTAACGAATCCGGTGCTTATGCAGTCGTAGAAGTGCTGTTTAATGAACACGTCATGAAGGGCGTTGTTTCAGGCGTTGGAGGTATTTAATTATGGCTATGAATAGAGCGAATTTTGCAAAATTATTGCAACAAGGCCTTAATACTGTTTGGGGTATGGAATATAGCCAATACCCGGAAGAGTATAAGAAACTCTTTATGATCGAAAACTCAGATAAGGCGTTCGAAGAAGACCAATTGGTTTATGGTCTTGGTGAAGCTGTCGTTAAAGCTGAGGGCGCAAGCGTGTCTTATGATGAAGGTGGAGAGGCTTGGACTTCCCGCTATAATCATGAAACCGTAGCCTTGGCATTTAACATTACTGAGGAAATGGTCGAAGATAACTTGTATATGAAAGCCGGCGCTAAATATACAAAAGCTTTGGCCAGATCGATGCAGCACACCAAAGAAATTAAAGGCGCGGCTGTATTGAACAATGGCTTTAGTGCGACCTATGGTGACGGTGTTGCTTTGTTAGCATCTACACACCCATTAGCCGGTGGCGGTACTGCGTCGAACATTCTCTCAACTCCTGCTGATATTTCTGAAGCGGCTTTGGAAGATATGCTGATTATGATCCGCAAGACTGTTGACGACCGTGGCATTCCTATTGCTATGAAAGCCGTTGATGTAGTCATTCCGCCTGAACTGGAGTTTGTTACTTGCCGTTTGTTGGATAGCAACTTGCGTCCTGGAACTCCAGACAATGACGTTAATGCTGTTAATAAGAAAGGTATCTTTGGTCGTGAGCCGGTAATTATTACCCGTTTGACTGACCCAGATGCTTGGTTTATTAAAACAGATATTAACGATGGCCTTAAAATGTTCCAACGTGTTGGTGTACAGACTAAAGCTGAACAGGATTTTAATACTGGTAATTATCGGTATAAAGCCCGTGAACGCTATAGCTTCGGTGCGACTGACTGGCGTGGAATATTTGGGTCGAGTGGCGCTTGAGATATACTTACTCTAAGTGAGTAACATTGTGTGATATAATTAAGGGGCGAATTACCGCCCCTTTTTTATTTGATTATTATTTAAAATAAGCTATATTTTATTTGTTAATGCTAATAATAACAAGCCAGATATTATTAGTTTCTTTGTACTCATTACTAAGGATGTTATCTCATGGCTAAACACTCAATTTCCCGCGCGGCTGAATTATATTTTGGCGA
>Ga0208784_1000655_pt1 | contig 16097 bp, 22 predicted proteins | sample DEB19_08_DNA_FD_184531 | JGI IMG/M metagenome (GOLD analysis project Ga0208784, IMG submission 184531) | Aqueous microbial communities from the Delaware River and Bay under freshwater to marine salinity gradient to study organic matter... | ecosystem: Environmental > Aquatic > Marine > Coastal ... | reverse complement strand
TGAGGGTTTGAACCACGGCAACGTCGTCCAACCTCATGCGGTGAGTGATGGAGTACGTTGCCATGGTTCGGAATGCCTATCGGGTCAGGATGCGGTGCGCTTGACGAACTTGCTGGCGTCGAGCATGACCGGAGCGAAGTAGCCACGGAACGCGATGGTGCGGGCCAACAGGCTGGGGTTCTCAATCGAGACGACACCCTTCTGCTGTTCCCAGCATTCGAATCCGTCGCCGTTGCCGACGATGATCGTGCCGGCCGCAAAGTTGCGGTCGACGACGACCTTGAGGCCGAAGGCGGTGGCGTCCACGTTGCCAGGCTGAAGCGTGCCGAATGCGTTCATGGGGCCGATCTGCGGGAACAGCGGGCGGCCGCTGGTGTCAGCGAGAGCTCCGAGGTATTCCCACATGTCGGGCGACAGGAACAGGTGGTTCGGCAGGTTGCCGTTGGAGGCCGAGAGGATGGTCGAGGCGGCGTCGTACACCCAGGCGACCCACTTGGCCGGATCGTCAAGATCGGCGGCGGCGAGAACCGAGGTGGTGGTGGCTCCCGAGACCAATGCGTCGGCGGCGACGTCGTCGGTCTGGTTGGCGTAGATGCGGCTCATGTCGTCGACGAGAGCGCCGAGCACTTCGGGAGACGACCAGTCGATCGACGCTTCGGACAGCTCGACGTAGCCACCGTAGATGGCCTTGGTGACCTGAATGTCGTCCACGACGAACGTGCCCTGGGTGATTGTGGAACCCTGGGTAACGGTTCCGATGGACGTGTGCGTGGTGACCTTCGGTCGGATGAACACCTTGCCACCTTGGGGCATGGCGCGTGCTCCTACGGCGTCGATGACGGGGCGCAGGCCGCGGAAGTTGTTGTAGATCGGGGAGACGACCGGAATCGGCATCAAACCATCGAGATCGGTGGTGGTGACGTCGGGTGCGGCGGCGCGGATGCGTGCGTTCATCTCGGCGAAGCGTGCTCCACCTTCGAATGCGGCCGCGATCCATTCGCCAGGTGTCGGCAAACGGAATTCGCGTCGGGGCTCCGCGTAGAGCGGGAGCGTGGGGATGATGGCCGGAGCCGAGGCCTCGACCGGGGTTGCTTCTGACATTGAGTCCTCCTCGGGCTCGATTGGTGTGGTTTCTTGTTCGTCGGGCTCATCCTCCGGAGCGGAGGCGGCGACTTTTTCAATCCGAGCCTGCTCGAAAGCAGGTTCGGCGACGATGGACAGTTCGACCCAACGGCCTTCGGACACGATCATGGTGCCGTCGTTATCGAACGTAAACTTGGTGGGGACGACACCGACGCTAACCGAGTCATAGGCACCCATTTTGAGTAGCTCGAGCGTGTCGGTGGCGTCGCGTGTATCGGCGAGGCGGGCGGTGAACATCATTCCTTCGGACGTGTTGACACGTTCGGTGACGATGCCGCGAACCTTGCTGGAGTCGTGACCTTCCAGGAGGCGAGGGGGGCGCCCGTCCTCCGGAAGGCTCCCAGGCTGAAACGTGACCTTCTGCCCGAGACTGTCGGTCGTGGAAATGTTCCACGGGACGGCGAGGCCGGTGATCGAACGCGACGGTAGGCCGTCTTTGGCGGCGGCGTCGATCGTAAAGTTTCCGGCGGTGAAGCGAATCATTCGGTGACATCCTCTCTGATTGAGGTCGGTGTGTCTACCAATGGCGATTCGACCATGTCGTTGTCGCCGAGGTAGTCGTCGAGATCAAACTCGATGTGTTTGCCTGCGGCGATGACGTTGTTACCGGAAAGGGTTTCCTCGATACAGTCGATGTACGGTTTGGCGCCGAAAAGGTAGAGATCTTGGCGGGCTTGTAGAGCGTTCTGGTAGGTCATGCCGGTTCCGGTCGGTGCGCCAACGAGGTACGGCGGGATGTTGGCGAGGCGAGCCAGTTCAAGTGCCTGGTATTGGCGGGCTTCGACGAGCTGAAGTTTGGCGGGGTCGCTCGAAAACTCTTTCCATTCAACGAACTGGTTGAGTGCGCCGATCGCGTTGCGTTGCCTGGCGGCTGACCACGCGGCGGCCATTTCGCCGAGCTCGTCGCCGCTCATCGGTTCCGAACCTGGCGTCTGCTGGAGGTAGCCGGCCGCGATTTCGTTGGCGGCGAAACGTCGTGCCGCGTTGTCAAGTTTGTAGGCGGTGTCGATCGCCTGCTGGCCGGAGTAGACAATGCCCATGATCGGCGACAGGAACTGAACAAGGTTTGCGGAGTCGATGTGAACGCCGTTGAACTCAACCTGATCTGACGGTTGGAACCAGGCTGGGCCGGACTGATCAAGGGTGTTGATGTTGGCCGCGGGAAGCCATTTGAACGACGCTGGAAATCCTGTGGAATACCTTGAGGTGATGAGCCAAAAGGCGCGGCCGTAAAACAGCAGGTCGCTGAACGTGTTGGCCATGATGAAGTTGCGGGTGACGGCCGGATCAGGTCGCGTGAACCACGATTCGCCTTCAACGTAAAGCTTTTCGTGTTCCTCCTCCTGGGGATCCCAGGCGAGGCGGTAGGCGCGCAAATCAAGACAGCCGATCATTGAGGCGATCAGATCGCGGGCTCGAGAGATCGTCGGTAGTTGGAGGGCGCGTAGTTCGGGCGTGCCGATCGTGTAGGTGTATGTCGCGCTGGTGGTTTGGGCGGCTAGTCCGGCTTGTGCGCGTACTTCCGCTCCGAAAGCGGGCGTCATTTTGCGGCTGGAGAACAGGCCCATGTCGATCGGAGTCTCCCACGCCGACGATCGGTTGTCTACGAGGATGCGAAAGCGGGTCGCATCCGTTGAGCGGGCCTGGAGGCGAGGGCGGCGGCGATGATCGCACAGCGGCACAGCTCGATCGGCCCAGGCGATTTCTGCGACGACACGACAACCGTGGCCGCCGTTTTGACGAGCACCGCTCGGTTCATGTGTTCACCCAGGCTGACCGAACCGTCGTGCCATACGCGGCGTTCGTGGATGGCTTTGCGGATCAGGTCGGTGTATTTGGCGATCTCGCCGTAGCCGAAAGTGGTGGTTCGCCGTTTCAAAGGGAACGGGGTGTGGAGCTCGAGGCCTGGGGTGATCGACAGGGTGACGTTCGGGTTCTCGAGGGCTCCTCGAATGCGTTCCCACATGGCTTCCTCGGTGTCGACGATGAACTCAACGTGGAGCTGTACGCCGTCCTCCGTGGCGGCCGCACGGACACCGACATACCTCGAGTCGTCGATGCTGGAATCAACGGCCAGTATCCCGCCTTCAGGCATCGGCCGGCTGGTCGTCTGTTGATCCCACAGGCCGAACGGCAACCACGATTTCGCGGCCGAAACCCACAGGTTCAGGTGGGCGCGCATGAACGCGGCTCGGTCGTTTCCGTCGGCCATCGCCTCAAGCGCGTCGAGGGTGATCGTGGTTCCGAGAGCGGGGTTGGCGTTGCGCCAATACCGGCGGTCGGTCGGGTCGACGCCTGGGGGCATTGACCATTCGGCGAAGTAAAGGCGGCTCGATCGGCCGGCGTCAATGTCGGCGATCGCCTGGGAGCGGAGCCGGAGCATGGTGGCCGATGACTCGTCGCCAGCGGTTGACCACATAGACAGAAGCGGGTTTCGGCGGGCGATCATGGACGGCCGGAGGGCGTCAAAGATCACCGACGGCTGGATGTCCCATAGCTCGTCGACCAGGATCAGGTCGTAGGTGCCGCCGTGGTGGTTGTCCTTGGCGGCCGCAATCTTGAACGTCGATCCGTCGGGCATTGTTACAGCCTGGGAACCGTTGGCCCAGCGGACGGTTGCTCCGAACGACTCCTCAAGAATGGCGGCCATCGTCCGGAACATCGGCATCGACCGGTCGATCTTGTTCGCCACCAGCAACACCGACTGCGGTTCCTTTCGGCGCCTGGCTTCGTCAGTCAGCCACCAGCCGGCCAAAGCCTGAAGCGCAATCGACTTGCCGTTCTGCCTGGCTGTTGAGATCAACGCTTCACGAAACCGCAGGTCACCAGCCTGATCGGCGGCCAACTGGCCGGCCAACGCAATCCGTTGCCACTCCATTAGCGGTTTGCCGAGGTAACGACGCGCAAACTCGTCCAGGGCAGGGGGACATTCCGCATCCGTCAAACCCACCGAAACCAACCTCGGCTCGACACACCCCAAACCAACCGAATCACCCAGGTCAGAGCCCGATTTGTCGTCGTCAGCCTCCACACAGGGGTTTTCGAGACAGGGGCTCGGGGTGAGATTTTTTTCAAAATCCAAAAATTCGGTTGGTTCGTTTGGGTCGTCGGTCATTGTTCGGATGGTCCATGTGTCGGGGTAGATGGTGGGTGCGTCGACTGGTAGGGGGATTCCGAGTTTGTCGTAGCTTTGGTGGTAGGCCTGTGCTTTGTTGTACTCGTAGGCGCATTCGGTTGAGCAGGTGTGTCGTCGTTTTGGGGTGAGTCCGTTTTTGCTTTCGATTGGTCCTATTGCCATTGGCTTTTGGCAGATTCGGCATTCCCATTTGGCGATGTAGTAGGTGCGGATCTTTGTGGTTTGTCCTTTTGCCGAGCATTCTCGGGAGCAGTAGATTCCTCCGCCTCGTTTTTCGTTTCGCCAGTCAGGAACAAATGATTTTCCGCATGTTCTACAACCCTTGATGTTTGATTTGCGGATGGTTTGATTCCTCGTTTGGATCCGTTGGGCCGTTTTCTTGTTGATGTATCGGGCGCCTCGAGCCGAGTTACATGGCTTACAGGATGGGACGAGGTTGTCTATTGAGTCGTCGCCACCTGCGTCTCGTTCAATGATGTGGTCGGCCTCGGTTGCTTTAGCTCGACCACACCAATGGCAAGTTGGTTCTCCGGCCAGGATGATCTTGCGGTTGCGTTGGTATTCAGGGTCTTTGTAGCCGGCCATGTGGGTTTCCTATTTAAGTTGAGAACACTATTAGTTCAGTAAGTTCTTGTTCTTTCAGTTCTTTCTATAACGAGTGGTTATCCGACGTCGGAAAACCTGTCGTCGGTTTGTGGAAATGTCAGCCACTTTTCCCCAAGGTTTTCCACAGGCTGGTCGTAGATCAGGATGTCGTGGCGCCACGTTCCGTTCGGGAGCTGGGTTCGGGTGCGGCGCAAGTAGCCGTGCTCCTCGAGCTCCTTTAGGCCGGTGCGTACTGCGTGAATGCCTTCGGGACTGATCGAGGCGAGGTGGGCGGAGCTGGTGCGCCAATGATCTACCTGGGAAAGGACGTAAATCAGGATGCCTCGGGCTTTCCAGGAGAGCCGTTGGTCGCGGATGACGTCGTTGGCGATGATGCTGAAGTTGTCTCGCGGTCGGGCGGAGCGGACGATCATTGGCCCTCGTAGTGTTCGATAACGGCCATTGCCTTGACCAAGCGGGCTCGGAGGCGTTCGTTCTCCTCCTCAAGCGTGGCAAGGCGGGCGCGGAGCTCGTGGATCTGGGTGGTGGCGATCTCCATTGTTCGGGCGGCCTCGTTGATTTGGGCCATTAGGGCGTGGATGTCGGGGCTCATGGTTTCCTTTCGGTGAGGATTGCTTTGATTTCGTTCCAGTCAGAGGGACGCCAAACGTAGACCTCGGCACCTCCGGCTTTGAGTGTGGTGATCCAGTCCTGCTGGTTTCCGGTGACCTTGCCGATCATGGTTTTGAGTTCGGCGAAGATGACGCCGCGATCGCGATGCGCTAGGACGAGATCAGGGAAACCGAAGTCGCCGGCCTGGCTGGATAGCCATTTGCCGCGCTGGTTGCGGGCTGGGAGAACATGGAGGACTTTCCAGCCGTTCCATTGGGCGGTTTCGATGACGAGGGTTTGGAAGGATGCTTCGGAGATCATCAGAATGGTTCCTCGCCCATGGCCTGCGCCTTCAGTTTGTCGATCAGATGGGAGGTCGCTTTCTTGGTGGCTGGGATTTCGCCTGCGTATGCCAATGCTTTCAGCATCCGTTTCTGTGCGTCGGTTGGGCTGTCATCGGTGGCGGCCGCGGGTCGTGGCGTGTCCTGGCGGGCTTGAACCTCGTTGCTCGAGGCCAATGCTTTGTCGATGCCAATGCCCATGTAGCCGAGGGCACGGCCGAGCGCGGAAGTGAATCCGACCATGCGTTCGCTGTTGCGGGTGTAGGGCGTTTTGCCTGGAAAGGGTTCGGCGGCGGTGGCGATCGTCGGCCGCGGGTCGTCAGCTGTGCGCCACACGGTGATCTCGCAGATCAACAGCACTTGTTCCTCGATGCGCTGGATCTCGAAACCGGTCTCGGATACTCGTAGATCAGGCCAGCGGCGCAGGGCCTCGAGAAGCCGGTCATTGACGGGGACGTAGCCTTCTAGGTTCATTTGTTCTCCTGTAGTCGGGTCAGGTTTTTGAGGTGTGAGCGTTTGAAGCATGGCCAGCACCATTTCCGCCATTCGCCGTTTTGGCGGTATCGGACGATTTCGTCGCCGATGACCAGTTTGTGGCATTCGGAGCAAAGTGCGATGTCGGGGCTCACAATCGGTTGTTTATCACACGGGTTCGTCGAAGTTTGAGGCGTTCGTTTTCGGTGGTGCCTCCCCAAATCCCAGGCAACGTCCGATGGTCGAATTGGAGTGCGAACTCGAGGCAGTCGGTTTTGACGGGGCACATGGCGCAGTAGCCCTTGGCGTGGATGATGTTGACGATCATGTGGCGGCCTGGCACAGGAAAAAACACGTCGACGGGTAGGTCGGCGCATCGTGCGTCGGCCATCCAGTCACGCTCCACCGGAGAACCTCCACGGTTTCCAGCCGGAGCCTTGCCATAGGGCGAGTGCGAAGGTGAGGTTTTTGCGTGGGTCGAACATGTCGTCGTGCGTCCATCCCCAACCGGAGTTCAGCCAGGCGCGGTGGATTTGGTTGATTTGGAGCAGGCCATGGTCGGGGCCGGAGTCGGCTTCAGGTTGACAGCGTGATTCGCGGTACATGACCGCCAACAGCTTCTCGATGACGGTGCGATCGGCCGGCCAGCCGACCTCGAGGGCCAGCGGCACCCATTCCTGGCAGGGTGTGTCGGGCCCGACGAGAGTAGGAATGGTCGTGGTTGGTGCCTGTGTGGTCGTAGGAGCCTCTGTAGAGGGTGTGGTGGGTGTTGGGACTAGCACCACCGTTTTTGGCGTCACGGACGCGTAGGTGATGATGGCGGGGCTGGTTTGGGTGGGTGTGTCGGGTTGGCGGGTTTGGTATCCCCACAGGACGGCGCCCAGGAGGGCTAGGCCGAGGAATAGGCGGTTCATACGGTTCTCCAAATCGTGAGTCGTTGGCCGTGGCAATGGTCGCCGCCACGGTCAGATTTGCGGGTGCGGTCGGTCGCTTCGATGCGGCCTTCTCGAGCAAACTTTGAGAGCTGTGAGGCAAGGCCTTTGGTGACGGGAAAGTCGGCTGGTAGGCGTGTCCAAATGTCGTCGGCGGTGAACTCCGGCAGGAACCGGATACAGGCTTCAATTGCCTGGTGAACTTGCCGGAGCTGATGGTCATCCCACCGGCGGGCTGATTCCTCGGAACGGGCAAGGCCTCGTTCGGTCGGCGTCGGTGGGGTGACGTCGAACAGGGACGGTTGGTTCATTGGTTTCTCCTAACGGGTCGGGTCGCCTGGTGGGCGCCGTTGGTTAGGGACGGTCTACCGATTTTGGTAGGGGTAGGTCAAGCCTTTGGGCGTTTGCCGATGATTGGCTCGACGGGTTCGCCTTTGCGGGCGGCTATTCCGTTGCCTACTGCGTAACCAATGATGGTGGTCACGACGGGCAATCCGGCGTCGGATGTGATGGCTTTGGTTGCCATGAGGACGGTGAGGCAGATCAGGCCGACGAGGGCGATCATGGCTTTGGATGGGTTGACGATGTTCACGGGAGAACCTTTCGGAATGCGGCGTCAACCTTTGCGGGGTTGTCGGCCATGTCGGGACTGATTTCGTAGTGAACCCATGCGGCGCCTGGGGAGCCGATGGTAAGTTTGTCGTAGACACGCCAGGCGTTGCGGTCGCATCGCCAGCCAGCGCCGAAGTTGCCTGGCTTGTAGCGGTTGCCGTAGTCGTGGATTTCCTCGACGCCGAGCTGATCGGCGTGACGCTCGAGGAATTGGATTGCTTTGACGATTTGGCCGTTGCCGCCGCCGAGGTCGCAGGCGCGGCCGGTGGCATGAACGGAAAGGCTGGAGCCGCCTCGGACTGTCCGATTGGCGTAGATGCCGAGGTTTTTCATTTGGAACAGGAACTTCATGTACTCCTGGAAACGGATGGTTCCTGGACGGGCTCCGTTAGCGGGGTCGGTGTTGCCGGTGTACGGCCGACCGGCCGGAGTCTCAGGCGTTTTCTTCGTTGAGGCCATAGTGGTCTATTCCGTTTTCGAGGTCGGCGACGATGGCGGCCGCCCAAGCGTGGGCGCCTGCTGAGTCGCCCCACGGGCCGGGGCGATCAACCTCGACGCCGTTGATCGTGACGATCACATAGTTGTCGTCGGTGACTGTTGCCAGGTAGGTGTTCATCGGATGCTTGGTACTCCTGAACTATGGCAGAGGCCTTGTGGCACAAATCCCGACGCAATGGTTCCTCGTGAAGTCCATGTGGTGCCGTCGCTGGACGTTTGTACTCCACCGTCGGTGTACATCAGTATCACCAAAAGATCTGACGGATCAGACGCCGCACCTCTCGGATCTGATGACGTCACCGCCGGTGTGCGATCAGTCCATGTTGAACCATTCGTTGATGTAATAATGTCACCGATAGTCGCGCCTGATTTACTTACTCCACAAACAATCACCGAACTATTTGATGTGAATACCGCTGACGCATTATCAACTGTGACTGGCGAGTTTGCGGAGTTCCAGTTGGTTGCGTCTGACGAGTATTGGAGTGCGCCGGTAGTGCCGCCATCGAGTCCTTGAACCCATACGGCTTGGGTTTTTGCGTAATGATTTGCCCAGTTACTACCCGAGCTAAGAGTCGATGTTCGAGCAGTCCATGTTCCGGTCGGATTAGTGGTCGAATACACTTCGCCGCTGATGTGGAGCGTCGTCCACACGCCGTTTCCGTAGGCGACTGCTACTGGTGCGCTAGCTCCCGCAAATCCGCTTGAGTTGGCAGTCCATGTGATGCCATCTGTCGAATAAGCGTAATAATTGGTGGTTGTGATGTTTGATCCAACTACGAACCAGTAGCCGTTGCCGTAAGCCACTTGGTACAACTGAACGGTTGTTCCACTCGTGCGTTGTGTCCAGTTGGTGCCGTCAGGGCTTGTCGCTAGTTTCCCGGACGCTCCACAAGCCACATACAGATTCGTTCCGTTAGAAGCGATGCCTTTGATTAGCGTCGTACCAAACGACGATGTTCGGCTTGTCCACGACGAAGCCGTTGTTGATGTCGAGGTGTAAAGAGCGCCGGTGTTTCCGATGGCGACCCATTGGTACGGGAAACCAGCGCCGCCACCAGTAGCGGCCGATACTGCGGGAATCATGTGGTGGTGTTCCCGAACAGCACCCATTCGTTTGCGGCGATCTTGGTGACGCACACGACGCCGTACTGGCCGGTGATCTTGGTCTTAGACCCCTGCGATCGGATGCTGGTCGTCGCCGGTGTCGTGGCCGAAACGGTGACCTGGCCTGCGCCGCCCTGGTACAGCAGGATTTGAGTGCCGATGGCGAAGTTGACGTTGGCGTCCGTGTTGATCGACAGCGTGATAGCGGCCGCATTAGTCAGGGTGACGATCTTGGCGGCGTCAGTCAAAGCAAGCGTGTAGGTCGTGCCGGTTTGGGCGTTGATTTGGAGGGCGGCGAGGTCGTTGACGCCACCGGCGATTTGGTTGACGTTGCTGGCCGATAGCACCTGTCCGTCTGTGTAGGCGGCTGAAATGGGATAGGTGGTGGTCATGGGACTCCTAGAGAGTGTTAGTGCCGAGAATACCGTATTGAGTGGATCCAAGGATAAATGCGGTGCTGAGTGGTTCTCGAGTGATGAGGCGGGTCACCCAGGTGGCGGGGGTGATTGTGTGTTCGATGCCTTGAACGGTGACCCGAACGTCCAAAACGCTGGTAGGTGTTTGGGTGCGGACGATGAAGATGGGGTCGCCGAAGTCGAGCGATAGGGCGGGGAGGACTCGATCGGAGTTAGAGGACAGGTCGAGTGTGAGTGATTCGATTCGGATGCGAGGGGTTTTGCGGTAGTTGAGGATCAGGTTGGCGATGTTGAGGGCTTGGGCGTTGTTGCGGCCGAGAAGTTGTGTGAGGGTGTAGGTGCGGGTGAAGTAGTCGGCGATGGAAGTGGCGTCCGAGGCTATTTGAGCTGTGCCGCCGTGGTTGGTGACCGATACGACGTTGGACAGTTCGGTTTCGTCAAAAGCGACGTCGACTTCCTGGTAGTCAATTCCGGTTCCGTTGTCAGCAAAGGTGGTAGCTGTGCCGGACGCTTGTTCGCTGATTGCGGCTCGGCTTTTGAATCGGGCGTTGCCGTTGCCGTCCATGTAGAAAGCACCAAGTTCGGTGTTTTCTACTGTTTGGATCGCTGTCAGGGTCGCTCGTAGTCCGCCTGGGTCGTTTTGTAGTTCTTGGGTTCCGTCGTCGATGTCCCTCATGTCGGCGGGCCAGTCGACCATGTCAAGCAGCTGGTTGATTCGTTCGCCTGGTAGGTCGCCGGTAGCGGCTCCGGTCACGTTGTCGACGTTGGATAGGGCTAGGAGGCGGAACCCGTCGTCGGCTTGGATTGTGACTTGAGCGAACTCAGTTCCTTTCGGCCAGTCCCAATCCCATGAGCTGATGAACCCTGAAAACAGGGCGTATTCGACGCCGAGGTATTCGGTCGTGATCTTGACCTGACGCATCGGCAAGATTTGGCCGTAGTAGGGGCTGGTGGTGTTGTCGGGGTTCCAGTCGCCTGTGAAATCCCACCAGGTCACCGAGCATCGGCCTGGTGTGTATTGCTCAAAGATGCGGTCTCGACCACGGCGGATCGAGATGTTCGTGACGTCGGCGGAAATGTCGGCGATCTGACTGGTTGTTGTGCCAAGGATGTTTGTGCCCAGGATGCCGTTGAGGGCGTCGCCTAAGACAAATACGTTGCCGAATGAGGCTCCGGTTCCGAGGCGTAGCCTGACGGTGGGTTGGCAGGGAAGCGTCATGTGTTGGAGTAGACGAGCTGTGATCCGTTGCGTTGAGCGTCAACCAGGCCTTTGCGGATGGTCTCAACTAGGTCTCGTTCGCTGGTGACGGATCCGGCGACGTTGACTGAGAGGTTGGTGACGCCTCGTTGGCCGCCTCCTCGAGCGAGAGCTCCGAAGTCAATGCCTGGTGGGAGGTAGTGGGATTGGCCGGTCTTTGGATCGACAATGGTGACGCCAGCGCCGCCTCGTGCTTCGCTTGGGGTTTCGCCTGGGCCGACTGGTCGACCGCCGACGGTGCGAACCGTGATCGTGGTCGTCCGATCGCGGGACAATTCCTTAAGTTTCGTTGCTACTTCGTCGTAAGCGCCTTTGTCGAGCAATGCGAGGATTTCGGTTTGTTTTTCAAGCGGTATGTCACCGAGAAGTTGAATGTATTGGCCGACTTCTCGATACAAACTTCCGACAGCATCCTCGGCGGCGCGCATGGCTTCGGGTGTTTTTTCCTCAAACGCTTTGACAACCGATTCGCGTACCTGGTCAATCGAGTCGCGGACATCGTTGAACGCGGCCTTTTGACTGAAACGCGACAGGGCTTCGTCCCATGTGTCAATCAGACCGTTCAGATCGTCGTCAAATACTTGGGTGGCTCCGCTGGTTCGTTCGATTTCGTATTTGGCGGCGCGTAACGCTCCACGAGAGCGGCCGAGAGCGTCATCCAGGCGCTCCACCTTGTCGGCGCCATCATCGGCTGATTTGCTAAACGCATAAACTTTGACCGCCAAATCAAGAAAGATGTTGCCGGATTTTGGCGTTTCATTTCCGAAAACAAGTCGGATCAATTTGGCGGTGTAATCGGCGGCGGTCGCAAGTGCTGGAACGAGGTTCTCGCCCAACGAAATGGCGAGGTCGTCAATCGAGTCGCCTAGGTCGTCCATGTTGGCTCGGTAATCCTTGGCTTTGCGAACCTCGTCCTGATCGATGACCTTGGCGCCGGACACCGAATCCAGGCTGGCTTTGAGTTCGTCGCCGCCCATTTGAATGAGTTCGGCCATGTCCGTCCACGATTTGCCGAGGATCTGTGTAGCCAGGGCGGCACGTTGGGCTGGATCTTTGACGTTTTTGAGTGCGTCGATCGTTTTGATGAATGTCTTGTTGACATCCACCGTGCCTTCGTTGGTGTATTCGATTTGGACGCCAAGTTCCTTGAACGCTTCGGAGTTACCGGCGATCGCTTTGTTCATGCGGTTGAACGCGGATTCGACGGTGCTGGCTTCAACGCCCATGTCGCCGGCCACTTCGATGTATCGGCTGGCGTCCTCAACGGCTAGGCCGGTCGCATCCGCAAACTTAGATGCTGAAAGTGCCAGATCGTTGAAGGCGTTGATGCCTTTGATCGCAAACGCGGCGATGCTGGCGCCTGCTCCGGCCGCCATGGATGCGGCGTTGGCTTTGATGAAATCGCCGGCCGCACCGAAACCGGCTTTCATTTTGCCCATCGCGCCGTCGGCTTCCGCCACTTTGGTTTTGAAGTTGGCGAATGCGGCTTCGGCCGATTTCAGGCCTTTATCAGCAAACTCGGTGACTATCGGAATGTTGATCGCCATTAGCGAATCCTCATCATTTCTTGGTTAGCGCGCTGGGTCACTTCCCGAACGTATGGTTGAAGTTCGTCAACGATTTGCTGAATGGATTCGTCGATGTCGCGCCACATGAAGCGGGATGGGTCACCGAGGCGGGCTGTAAGAGCTGACGCGAAGTTCGGGCGCCGGCGCTGTAGCGGAGCACGGCTTGAGGTGCCGTTGGCTTTGCCGGCCATGTCGGCAATCGCCACCGATGACCCGCGAGTAGTAATCCGGATGACGTTTAGGGTGCTCACGCCTGGCTGGTTAGGTCGGCGTCGAGGAAGTCTTGTGTCGGTACGAATGGATACCTTTTTGGGCGCCCAACCTTTTGAGCCGTTGTGATCCCAACCGGATAAAGGCGCCTGTTTTGGGACTCGGCTGTCGATGCTGGTGGCGAGCGGTTTTGCGATCCGCTGGACGTTTTTCATGAACGACTTTTTGAGCTCGGGCTCGACCTTGCCTAAGACACGCAAAGATTCTTGAAGGCCTTGTATTTGGATGCTCATGGGTTTTTGTCCATTTCCACCAGGATCCTAACTATCTCGTCGATCACCGTTGGTGGGCTGTCCATGAGCTCTCGAGGGCTGATGCCTAGCCGAATGGAGAGCTGTGCGATCAGGTTGACGTATCGTCCGGACGCTCCGGCCGTCCTTTTGGGACGACGGTGATGTCTTTCACCGTGTCAATGAACTGCGGCCATGGTTTGACGGTCACGTTGCTTTTGCGGCAGGCCTCATAGGCGAGGTAGTTGATCTGTTTGAATTTGACGGGGTTGAACATCTGCTCGGCGGCCTGTCCTGGGTGTTTGTCCTCCCAGGCGCAGGCCACCGCGTAGGTGATGGGCACCGTGTGTTCCGAGTCGTCGGTAAAGACGACTTTGAGTTCCATTCCAATCATGTCGGGCTCCTAACTGGATCAGGTGATGTCGCGTGCGAAAGTTCCGCCGGTGAAGGTGACGTTGACGGTTGAGAGGGCGCCAACCTGGCTTGAGATCGGGGTGAAGGATGCGAGCATCGCGTTCGTGATCGTGTATTCGGGGTTGGAGGCCGATTCGGTAGTGCCCGAGGGCGAGATCACGAGGGTGGTGTTGCCGTCGCCTACTGCGTCGTAGAGCGTGGCTTCGATTTCGCCTGCGCCGTAACTGTTGAACATGGTGAGGGTCACGTCGACCATTTGGAGGCCTTGGGTGAACTTGTGGCCGGTGTCGCCCATGGCGGTCGTTTCGAGGCTGTCGTAGCCGACGGTGAGGGTGACGGCCGAGCATTGGTCGGATACGTCGACGCCGCCGATGCTGACGGTTGCGTTGGATAGGAATGTGGTGGTTGCCATTTGGGCTCCTTAGTTGCGCCGTGAGCCTATTCTCACGGTCAGGTCGTATGCGGGGATCTCTTGGTTGCCTAGAACAGCCAGGGATGGTTGGCCGCCGGTGACGGCTAGGCCTTGGTCAGCCATGAGCGTGTCGATCGTCGTCAGCAGGTAATCCGAGGCGTCCTGGTTGCCTGGCGGTGCGGCCAAGACTCGAAGGATGAAGGTCAAATCCCCGACGTTGTAGGTAAAGCTGGTAAACGTCGGGAGCTCGATGAAAACGGTGAGTGGTCGGGCATTGCGCGGGTCGGTCACCGGCACTAGGCCAAGGGCTGTGATGCGGTTGGCGATCGCGGTGACTGCTTCGGCAAAGATTCCTGTGGCGGCCATACATCACGCCACCTGGGCTCGGTTACAGCCGAGCAGGGAAAGGATTTGACCCATCGACAGGGTTGGTGATCCACCGGTCGAGAAATCTTGGAACGATTGGATGCCGTCGATCGAGCCTCGAGAACGGTATTGGCTGGCGGCGTACACGATCGTGCCGAGTTTGACGTCGCCGCCTGGGACGGTGGTCAGGCTGTCGAAATAGCCGGATTCCTGTCGTTTGCGGTATGCCCAAGCGTTCGCGGCCGATACGCAGGTTGCTAGGAAGGCTGTGTCGTTCGCGGTGGCTGAGGCGATACCGAGGAACTCTTGAACCATCGCGGAGGTGATCCAGGAGCAGGTGATCGTGTAGTCAATCGTGCCGAACGGATCAACGGCGTCAGGTTCAAGATCGTCGCCAGAATCCAGGTAAAGCACCTGGTTCGGAATCGGATAGTCGGCGTCGTAGAGCAGGACGCCGTAGTTGTCGACGCCGATGAACTTGAACTCGGGGATGGCGACGACAACGTGCGTGCCATCGAGGCCATCCCCGAGCCCTGCCACAACGATCGACTGCCCGACTGCGATGTCGCTCGCCGTGAGGGTTTGAACCACGGCAACGTCGTCCAACCTCATGCGGTGAGTGATGGAGTACGTTGCCATGGTTCGGAATGCCTATCGGGTCAGGATGCGGTGCGCTTGACGAACTTGCTGGCGTCGAGCATCACCGGTGCGAAGTATCCGCGGAAGGCGATGGTGCGGGCCAACAGGCTGGGGTTCTCGATCGAGACGACGCCCTTCTGCTGCTCCCAGCATTCGAAGCCGTCGCCGTTGCCGACGATGATCGTGCCAGCCGCGAAGTTGCGATCCACGACGACCTTGAGGCCGAAAGCGGTGGCGTCGACGTTGCCAGGCTGGAGCGTGCCAAACGCGTTCATGGGGCCGATTTGCGGGAACAACGGGCGGCCGCTGGTATCGGCAAGTGCGCCGAGGTATTCCCACATGTCAGGCGACAGGAACAGGTGGTTCGGCAGGTTGCCGTTGGAGGCCGAGAGGATGGTGCTCGCGGCGTCGTACACCCAGGCGACCCACTTGGCCGGATCGTCGAGATCGGCGGCGGCGAGAACCGAGGTGGTGGTGGCGCCCGAAACGAGAGCGTCTGCGGCCACGTCGTCAGTTTGGTTCGCGTAGATGCGGCTCATGTCGTCGACGAGAGCGCCGAGCACTTCGGGGGACGACCAGTCGATCGACGCTTCGGACAGCTCGACGTAGCCACCGTAGATGGCTTTGGTGACCTGGATGTCATCCACGACGAACGTGCCCTGGGTGATTGTGGAGCCCTGGGTGACGGTTCCGATCGACGTGTGGGTCGTGACCTTCGGTCGGATGAACACCTTGCCACCTTGGGGCATGGCGCGAGCTCCGACGGCGTCGATGACAGGGCGCAGGCCGCGGAAGTTGTTGTAGATCGGGGAAACGACCGGGATCGGCATGAGGCCGTCGAGGTCGGTGGTGGTGACGTCGGGTGCGGCGGCGCGGATGCGTGCGTTCATCTCGGCGAAGCGTGCTCCACCTTCAAATGCGGCCGCGATCCATTCGCCAGGTGTCGGCAAACGGAACTCGCGTCGGGGCTCCGCGTAGAGCGGGAGCGTGGGGATGATGGCCGGAGCCGAGGCCTCGACCGGGGTTGCTTCTGACATTGAGTCCTCCTCGGGCTCGATTGGTGTGGTTTCTTGTTCGTCGGGCT
>Ga0208784_1000651_pt1 | contig 16120 bp, 29 predicted proteins | sample DEB19_08_DNA_FD_184531 | JGI IMG/M metagenome (GOLD analysis project Ga0208784, IMG submission 184531) | Aqueous microbial communities from the Delaware River and Bay under freshwater to marine salinity gradient to study organic matter... | ecosystem: Environmental > Aquatic > Marine > Coastal ... | reverse complement strand
TTTTATAAATTTTCATATGTCCTCAATTCTACTTAATCGTATAGTACCAATTAAAAATAAAATGGTGTAGAATTTAGACAGTGTATGTATACACTTATTATTATATTATCGAGTATACTTTTTAAGGCTTCTAAATATCCAGTATACACACACTGTCAAATCGTGTCAAGTTACTTTCTAATTTTTTCAATTTCAGGATGCTTTTCAAGACAAGGTCCAAATGCAGCCCACATTTGAATGAGTTCATGCGGACTTCTAATCTTTGTCTTCAGTAAGTGTATTGCGCGAAGATAATCTGGGTTTAAATCTATCTTTCTATTCATGTATCTGCTTTCTATGGTGTATACTTTGCGCAACTATTATACCACCAAGCACAAGAGGAAGCTATGACTGAAGATCTCAAAAAACTTTATGCACTTCTCAACAAGGTATCAACTGCAATACTTGGCTCAGATCCACAAATGCGTAAAGAGTACGAATATGTAAAAAAACAAATTATTGAAAAAATTAAAACAACTGAACGCGAATTGAACAATGCTCAGAAGAATGATACAATAGTTCAATGAGTGACTCAAAACAATTAGAACTAGCCATTGCTCAAATTGAAAGACAGTTTGGTGCAGGCTCTGTAATGAAACTGGGTTCAGAAGATTTTGAACCATGGCCATCAGTACCAACTGGGGCTTTATCATTAGATAGAATTCTTGGAATTGGTGGTCTTCCAAGAGGAAGAGTGGTAGAAATTTATGGACCAGAATCTTCAGGCAAATCAACACTTGCGCTATCCATCGTTGCACAAGCCCAAAAGATGGGTATTACGTGTGCATACGTTGACGCTGAGCACGCTCTTGATCCAGTTTATATGGATGCTGTTGGCGTCCGTGTTAATGATCTTGTCTTCACGCAACCAGACTACGGCGAACAAGCACTTGAAATTGTAGATAAGCTAGTTGCTACCGGTGAGCTTGGAGTCATTGTTATTGACTCTGTTGCTTCTCTAATTCCTAAGGCCGAATTAGAAGGTGATATGGAATCAGCTCAGATGGGTCTACAAGCCCGTATGATGGCCAAAGCTATGAGAAAGCTAGTTGGACAAGCTAATCAACATAAAACACTACTTGTGTTTATTAATCAGCTTCGTAATAAGATTGGTATTATGTTTGGTAATCCAGAAACCACTCCTGGTGGTATGGCCCTCAAGTATGCTGCGTCAGTCAGAATTGATATTAGAAAAAAAGAAGATATCAAAGACAAGTCTGGCAATTCAGTAGGAATTGTTTCTAAGGTTAAAGTCATCAAAAATAAGATGGCCCCACCAATGAAAGTTACTGAGTTTTCTATCATGTACGGCAAAGGCATTGACGAGCATGGTTGTGTATTAGATGTTGCTCTTGAAGCCGGCATCTTGACCCAAAAAGGTGCTTGGATTTATTATGATGGTGAGCTTTTCTCTCAAGGCAGAGAAAATGCAATCAATCAGTTAAGAGAAAACGAAGAAGTTTTTGAAGCTATCAAATTAAAAATAGCTTCTGCTTAAAGACTACATAATAAACCTGTACTATATTGAGATATGTCAGGCAGATTTGCAGCTAGATTTATGAATGCAGCAGTTGATGCTGGTTCTACAATTGCTCATATGAAAAGGGCTGCAACAGAAGCTCCTGGTTCTCTGACTCGCATGAGAAATGCTGAGGCCGCAAGAGCACTAGGGGCTGCAGTGCCAACTCCACCAGCTAAAACATCTGGAGAAATTAGAGCTGTTCTACCTTCTATAGAAAAAACATTGTCAGACTACGCCGGAGGACCAATTGTTGTTCATGGTTCTCCAATACCCAATCTTAAGACTATTGAACCTAGACTTGGTTCTGCAGCTTTGCCTGATCGTTCTGTAGCTTATGGTTGGAAGACAAGCGATGTTGCAGGGTTTGATGACGCTGACGTTTTGCAGGGTGTTACTTGGTCAAACCTTCAAAATCCAAGATATACAAAACCTGGCAACTCAATATACATAGCTAGAGCAAAACCTGGATCCGCAGTAACAGACTATGATGCTCCTAGTTCAGTCTACACAAGTAGTGAACCTATGGAAGTTTTAGCAGAACTATCTGGTGATATGATTGAAACAGAAGGAAGAATAGATTCTATAAAGATGCTCGCAGCACTAAAGTCAAACTTAGAAAAACTTGGCGTTACTCATCACGTCAAGAAAGTTGCACAGTCTTCCGCAGAAACTAGTGTGGTATAATAATTCTGATATACGTTTATAAAGAGAATGTAGATGTTTAATAATAAAATTAATTTGGTTCCATGTTCAGAATGCCCAGTGCCAATGAACGTGATTATAAATGATTTAACAAAGAAAACAGACCAGTGCCTACGTTTTGGTATTGAATGTCGTGAGTGTGGAGAAAAGTGGGTAGAAGAAGTTTATGAATAATAAAGACAACGAAGATAATATCTATTTTATGTTTAAAGATTTTTCTAATTCAAAATATCAATCAGAGCCAAAGGTTAATAAACCTAGTTTTGATTGGGATGCATTTGAAGAATTTTTACAATTTAATCCACCCCCTTCTTTGAGAGAAAAACTTCAAAAGAAAAAAGATAAGCCATCTTTTGATACTGTTAAGTTAGAGCGCAGACTCATATCTTTACTTGATACGATTGAGGAACTTCTAGAGTATTTAGAAGATAGAAGACAAAACGAACAAGATTTCTGATATGTCAAATAGTAGAAAGTTATTTCAATCTAAGGAAGGCTTGGATTTTTATAACGGTGATTCTGCGTTTTATAATTCTGTAAAACGATTTAAGAATGGCGATTATAAAAAACCCGTACAACAAAAGTCTGAAGATATCTTCGATATTTTAGACGAAGAGAGTATAAAAAACTTTTTTGGTAGCTCTTTTGATTATAGAGATCTTCTAAAGAAGAATCCTCCAGTATATAGCTCACCGAAGAGGGTTAATCGTCGTTCTAGGGCTTTAGAGTATGTCTTGGTTAATATCATTCTTGGCTTAAGAAAATTTTCTAGATTGTTGAAAAAGTTATTGTTTCGTTCTGTAAAGAAAAAAAGAAACAAAGGTAAGTGATCATTTAGAGTTACTATTGAAAAAGCCGCCCGCAAAATTTTCGGACGCAATTATTTTTTTTAAAATCTATGTAGGAGAACTCAACCGCTGTGGACTTCTTTTTCAAGCTTATTAACAAGTTTATCGATAAAGTAAATAAGTCTGGAATGCCAAACGTCTTTGAGTTTGATGAGACTGATCCTATGAGTACTGATAATATGATTATCTGTATTCACACAGAAAATGATTATAACTACACTATGGCTGTATTCAATACAGATCAATGGTCTATGATACAAGATATAAGCGAACTCACCTCTCAGGATATTGAAGAGGTGGTCCGCTCACTTGATTCTAATTCTCCAAACATCATCACTTTTACTAAGGATGATTTTGAGTTTTAGATCTCTGTTAGTATTGACTTGTTATTGCTAAAGTAGTCTACATGGTATCTGTCATACATCAATAGTCCTGAGATCTCTAAAGAGACTCTTGTTGACATATGCGCCGGCTGGATTGTTCTAATGTATTGATTACACTCCGCCCACGAAATAACTCTGTTTGACAACTTTGGTTTAGTGTAAATGTTGTACACCATACTAAAAGCCATGAGTGGCTCAAATACTTGTTGTGGATGAGGATTGTTTACTAAAAACACAGTGTCAAACTCTATACCATACTGTAAGTATAAAGATGGCGCAAACATACACTCATGCTCATATCCTATAAATACTTTATGATCAAAGGTATTATTCTTTAGAATAGAACGAATCCCGCGGTGGATTCTTTCTCCTTCCTTAACAAAGTTATCATCTAGTTGTGTAAAGGTAGCTATATGGTGATCAGTACGTAGTTGACCTAGAAGGCTATCATCTAGTTTCCATGGAGCTTTTGTTCCAAAGAGTTTATCTGAACCTAACACAAAGTTATTAGGCATTGTTGTATTCATGTGTGTAACTACTTTCTTATGTAGAGCGTGATTGTCAATAGTTTTTAAAATAATAATAAAGTGTATCAGTCGTCGTAACCGTAGTTATCAGTGTCATAATAGTCGTACTCGTCTTCAGAGTATCTGTCATCTAGATCAAAGCCACCTAGTTCGTAGGCTTCCATGAAGTCTTTGATTTCTTCTGCGGTTTCTAGATTCATCAGTGTCTCTTCAGAAACAGAGTATAACTTGTGGATGTTTGACATTGTGGTTTCTCCTTGATTTGTAGGGTTATTGTCTTGCGGGAATCACCCTAGCAGGTGATGTAGCCATACGCAACTCCTAATAGGGATTTTTTTGGGGAAAAAATTTTTGGGGCCAAGTCATCTTATCTAAACTTATATAAATTTTAAAGGTATAGAAAAATAGGGAAAATTTATAGGGTGGTACTAAGGGATACTTATCACCGTCAACTACTTTTAAGTAGCCCACGGGGGTATACCCCATATAGTCTGATTGGATCGACTATAAATGTCCATGATCCCTGGTTATTGATTACCCAGGTTAAATAATGTAATCAGAGAGACACTATCTCTCTATAATAAAAAGTGTAATAAGGAGGTGTTGCTATCGCAACATATACACAACCAATCAAACTAACCACATGTGAGCAGTTAGGTCATATGTGTGACGTACACGCTCCATACGCCGATGTAATCGGTAGGTATGTACGCCATAAAGGACAAGCAGTTGTATTACAGCTTAATGGCTGTGATTCATCTGATAGTCATGAATTCACACATGCCCATAACATTCCAGAGTACATGGATAAGATGTATAAAGGAAAGATTGTTCGCCTTTTAGGTGAGCGCTCATGGGACTACAGGGCACAGATGTGGGGATACCGTTGGACTATCCATACGGTAAACCTATGGGAAGATGCTGTAAAGGCTTCTTCAGCTGACATACAGAAGATGTGTGGTACTAACTGCTAACTAAATAACACAATGAAGATTCCCCTGGGCCAGTAACCCTCTGCTGGCCTGGGGGATCTTTTTTTTATGGCTAGAGGATGGACCTGTAGCCAAGGCTCTAGGAGGGGCCTAGCCATGAAAACAATCACTGCAATGGAGAGAGTTAACTCTCCTCAGGAAATGGCAGATCAGGAAACATACTACTGGGTTGTTAGCCTTTGGGCGGGTAATCCAGAAAGTGGTGTTGCCATTGGTGTTAAGAACGAAGAGGGACTTCCTTATCGTGAACTTGTCACCAAGAAGTACGAGAGGGCACTGGAGTTGGCTGAATACTGGCTTAACAACGGTAAGCTTTCGGATGATCGTCAGATCTTCGTGACCATTGAAGCAATGGCAGTTAAGTCATCAGTTGTTTACGTTAAGTAATACTTACGTTAAATAACTAATGCAAAAGAAAGATTTCCCCTGGGGGCTTCGGCTCTCAGGGGATCTTTTTTTATGCCTAGAGGAAGGACCTCTAGGTAGGCAGTCTTATTATGCCTACAAATAATAAGAGGAAGGAGTTTCCGCATGTCGGAGGCTCTTCTCCCTGTCCGAGTTTGGGTACTCGGTAAGCACAATCTCCAATGGAGGACTACATTCTCTGTCGCAAGAGACGGAATGTTTGGTCCAGAAAATGGCGATACTGTTTACTTCGAGGTATCCAACACTCAGACAGAGGGTCCATTTACCATGATCCGTCAGGATAGTGGTGAGTGGAGCTTGGAAGATAACCTGGGCACGTTCCATGGTTATGTTTCCGTAGCTACCGGATACCAAGGTCATACTGACCGAGGTTGGATGGTAGTTTCGGTATCCAAGCGAACCCCTTACTGGATGTAAGCCAGTAGGAAGATGGGGATTAATGATCCTCGGGGCAGTGGTGACGCCTGGCAACAGAAAAATCACACAATTAAGAGAACCCAGGGGTTAGCATCCCTGGGTTTTCTTTTTATGCCTAGAACATAGGCCTTTAGAATAAGTGAAGGGAGGTGAAATAGAAATGGAAGACACTAAGAATGGCATATTCCCACATAAGTGTGGATGGCCATCCTGTGAGTTTGTAGTGCAATTTGACGATGAGCGATATTGCTTTACTCACTCACCAGACAGTGGCAGTTCCGAGATCGGCTACTCTGCAAGGAGAGATGCTGAACGCGGAATCGTCTCGTTCTGATGGGATGGTAGCTAACTGACTAAGAGTCGGGGCAGTGGTAACGCCTGGCAACAGAACAATTACCAAACTAAGAAGTCCTTGGGGTTAGCATCCCAAGGATTTCTTTTTTATGGCTAGAGAAACAACCTTTAGCTTTACCCAAACAAAGGAGAAGGCAGTGATTCAATTACCAGCTATGCAGAAGTTAAATCAGTTCAACAACCAAATCCCAAAGCTTAAGCGGTAGTCAGGAACCCTAAACAAGAACCCTAAGTCATAATTAAATTATTTTTTTTATGGCTAGAAAACAGACCTCAAGATGAGGCTAGTCAGGAGGAAAACAATGAAGAAGGCAATTATTGCCATCTTGTTGATTATCACAGTAGCAGTATTTGCTATTCGTGTTAACCAACTCGTAAATCCACCAGCAGTCAGCTGCGATGCATCCAGCATTGTAGCACACTCTGGTGACACCTACTGGACATTGGTCGATGAGGCCAACTGCACAGGCGGTTACGACAAGCAAGACAGGGTAGATCAGGTCATCAAGACTAATGGTGGATCGGCAACGGTTCAGCATGGTCAGAAGATCTACTTCCCTCAAGGTAAGTAAGGAGGCCAGAAATGGCGTACAACTACCACAACACTTTCTGTGCTTGGTGCTCCAAGTGGGTACTCAAGGGAGAAGGTGTTTTCCACAACTTCCGTGGTGGCTTTACACTCTGCAAGGAGTGCAACGCTTCACGGGAGCAAAACCTGAAGCAGGCAAAGAAGAAGCGCCAGTTTCAGAAGAATCAGTTGAACTTGTTTGACTGATTAGCAATAGGTCTGATTGGATCGACCTTAACTGTCCATGAACCAACCGTTGACCCCGAGGTTGTAAAACACAGGGTCACTATCAACCAAAAATAAAAGGAGAAAACCATGTCAGCAAACGCTGAGCAGCAGGCTCGTGACGCCGTCATGAGCAAGTTGGAGGAGTTCCTGTCCTTGGGCTTGACCCCATTGGACTTGGAGTTCACCGAGCAGCAGGACCTCGAGTACTGTGCAATCTACGAGCTCGTGCTCAACAACGGCATCGCAGCTGGTATCGAGCCCGTCAAGGTCGTCAAGATCCTTGGTCAGGCTCTCAACCTTGCTGCTGCAACCTGGATCAGCCAGAAGTAGCTGATTGCGATAAAAGATTCCCCTGGGGGCCTATGCCCCTGGGGGGTCTTTTTTTATGACTAGAGGATAGATTTCTAGTCCGTCTTGTTGCATCTGACGTAAGGCGATGCAGGAACCCACCGTTAACCCAGAGGTGGAGTAGCTAGTAGCTCACAGGGTTAGTCAGTCAGGCCTTTGACTGCAAGCGGCAATGATGATCCCGCATAAGTATCATCACTGACATGGTTTCTAGGAGGATCCCATGGCAAAAATCAGCTGCGGCTCTTGCAAGAAGAGCCACTCCACCGTCAACGAGGTCAAGCTCTGCTTCAAGCAGAACAACAACTTCGTTGCAGAGGAGACCATCACGGCACCAGCAGTCAAGGTCACCACGACCAAGGCTCCAGCTGCCAAGGTGGTCAAGAAGGCTGCGACCCCTGTGGCAAAGAGCTACAAGGTCGAGACCTTCACCAACAAGGAGGACGCGGAGAAGTTCATCAAGAACAACCCCAACTCCAAGCTGAACGACACCGTCAAGGTCAGCCGAGTCAACACCTGGAACAAGGACACCGAGTCCTACCAGATGGTGGTGACCAAGACCTACACGGTCGTCGTCTACTAGTTGAATAGGGTAAAGGCCTACCCATTTCAACCAGTAAAAAAGTAACCCCTGGGGACTTCGGTCCCTGGGGGTTTTCTTTTTATGGCTAGAAAATAGATCCCAAGATGGGCTAGCCAAAGGAGGTTATTACCATGTTTCATGGTATGATCAGACCGAATCAAATGTCCGATCTCGTGCGACTTGCAACCAGCAAGCCGTTAAAGGAGACGGACATCGTTGACGAGCAGTTCATCAACGGCACCTACACGTTTGCTTTCCTGGATAAGTTCTTTCCAGGCAAGTACCGCTTGGAGGTTCGTCGAGTGATGGACGGCAAGGCAGGTATGGAAGGTCCACTTTCTACCTGGACTCTTGGCGACGACGAGGATGTCACTATTCGTTGGTCAAACGCAAGTCATCAGTACAACCTGTCAATTGACGGGAACTACGGATGGCTTGATGCTTTGACTGGCGTTGGTTTCATCATCGGCAACAGCAAGAAGTTCATCAAGCGTGCTCAGGAATTTGTACGTCAGACTAGTGCATTTATGTACTCGGATGACCTCAATATCCAGACCATGAACCCAGATGATCTTGGTGTTGACGAGAAAGCCGTCGACGGTATCAGCGCAATCAGCCGCACTCTGGCAATGCAGATGTTCTGCAACAACCCGAATGCAACTGCTGATTGGATGCAGGACAAGGTCAACCAAATTGATCAGGGCAAGATGACAGTTGTTCAAATTAGGTTCATTACACCAAATGGACTTATCAAGGGCAATGCGATCATCGTTCCGGATGAGCAGATGCACGGTTTTGATATCAGGACCTTTACGCCAAACGTAAAGACTGAGATCAAGACAAATGGTTTCTATTGGGGAACCATTGAGCCGACTTATGGCCGTCTTCCACTCAAATCGGATGACCTGACCATGGCCATCTACAGCAATGTAGTTGGTTTGGTTGATCCAGCTCTGCTGCTTGTTACCATGCAAGAGGCAGTCAACAAAGCGGTCGACAACATCATGAAGGACAACCGAAGTGAGACTAACTGGATGCAAGCTGTCATTGACCACACAGGTATGACAGAGCACCTGGATGATGTCGTAATGAATAGGCCATCTATGATCAAGACTCTTGATCAATTGGCAGTTCGTTTGGCAGAAGCAGGGCTTACCATCCACGTAAGTCAATTGTTGATGTACCTTAAGGCAAACGGCTTTGGCCGTATGTTTGGGCTCATTGACAAGAACAACAAGGTTGTCCCAGTTGGTGATGTCTACAAAGCAACAGACAATGGAACCTGGATGCCAGTGCCTTACGCCTACCGTGCTCACATCATGACATATGATGCTCTTGAGATTTTCGGGTTTAGGCTCCCTAAGGACAATGGCAAAGGGTTCTATCACCACAAGACGCATTGCTTCGTGGTTCCAACTGAGTTCTTTATTGAGAACTACAGTAACCACGGTGGCTATGACCTCGACGATACCATCAACGTGATGATCCGCAGGTTCATTGACGGTAATGGGAAGAGCACCTTGAAGGCATTCTTGGTGCGCAACCCAAATGACTTTGGTGAGTGGAGTGCAATCCCAGTCTCTGAAAAGGAGATCAAGAATGCATACCACTGCTATGGTCAGGTACCAACAGTCAATGAGCAGCAGCTCAACACGGTTGTTCCTCAGCTGTCTTATCTGATGGCGAACAACATGATCAGTTACCAGTACACGGAACTTCCCGGTGTGGCAAGCCTCACCATTGGAAGTGTGTTCTCACCATTGGATGAGGAACGTGTACGGCTGTCCATGGAGGAACTGCCTGGTGGTACTGGCGCAACCGTATTGCCCAAGATGCTTACTTATGGCATCACCGGCACGTACATCTCTCATCAGCTTGTTTCAAACGAGCAGGTGATCGATGCCGTGCAGCAGGGCCTTGCGGATATCCAGGATATGTCTCTCATTGCAGAGGCAAATGACTGGTACTACCGCCAGATCAAGCGATGGCTGACAAGCTGTTCTGGAAAGATTGATTATTACTGGTCTGCAACCAGGATCAATCCCAACACAGCTCGAAAGTATGGTTTCTACAGCAAGACTTTCACACATGTGGCTCCAAAGGAGGAGTCCATGATGATGGAGCTCATGCTGACTCGTGAAACCATCGTTCGTAAGGCCTTCGCGGTGTTGTTGGAATGGGCTAACACCCAAGCTGCAGCACCCGAGGTAATCGTCAACATGGAACTTACCAAAGAGGAGCTCAAGGCAACTCCAGGTGAGTTCAATGTAATCATCCAACTGATGAATGCAACTTCTCCCAGCAATCGTTGGGCTAGCAAGTTGGTAAACATGCTCAGGAAGTCTGATGAACTTTACGGTCAGGAAGTTACTGATCGCAAGGTTCTCAGGCTCTACCGTCAGAGCTTTGTTGCCAAGAAGGCTAACCCACGTGCAAACTGGGATAAGTGGCTCTTCGCAGTTGACCCCAAAGTGAATCAGTTGCCAATTGACTGGTTCATTAGGGCCTACACTCGTTTGCTTGAGGCAGATAACTGCTCCAAGTAGCGATAATAAAGATTCCCCTGGGGGCTTTTGCCCCTGGGGGGTCTTTTTTATAACTAGAACATAGACTTCAAGAGCAACCCCTAGAGACTTTAGTCTTTAGGGATTTATTTTTAATAGTAGAACCTTCTTCTAAACCCGAAGGGTGAAAGTTCCACTGAACCTTAGGCTTCTAAACCTATTTTCTGTGGACACCTTTGTGGCCGGGATTATACTCGGTTTGTTCAAAGAAGGGTTTCTCGGTTCAAGTCCCATCACGGGCTTGGGCTGGAAAAGAAGGGATGGTAATCCGCCATTCCGCAACCAACGCCAGTTATCTGGCAGAAAGGAGTTCGCCATTATGGCAACTCTCAACAAGGCCACCTTTGCGGTGGTAGGGGTCAACGGCTCTGGCCCCAAGTCCACGGCTGTGGGCCTCAGGAGCCTCGATGAGACGGACGAAATCCGCTACTGGGCTTGGTTCCAGAACGCGGTGGCTTCCGTCATCGTCCCAGGAATGCGGGTCACCTTCGACACCGTGTCTTTCGGCAAGGTCACCACGACCTATACCGACAAGGCTGGCTTCGTGGTGGACCTCAAGTTCCCCAAGCAACAGGTCTTCTGGGGTGGCAATGCCCACTTCGACGCTCCTGACGCAGAGACGCTTCCTGAGCAGGGAGCCATCACCGTGTCGGACGAAGCCCGCAAGTTCGCAAACAACTTGCTGGCCAAGAAGGCCCGGGAAGCTCAAGTCGAAGGTGATTCGTCGTTTGACGAGCCCTTCTGACCTGAGTGTCAGTGTTCCCCCTCAACAGTCTCATTTGAGATTGTTGGGGGGGTTTCCCCTTTTTATCAAACACTCGGCCACCCCTTCGGGGTGTCCTCGTGTTTGACTCGTCGCTTCGCGACTCGTCCTGTGGTCGAGTCTGCGGAGATACTTTCTTTTCACTTAGACCTTTAGTCCCAAGTTAGATATTATTATTTTTATTTTTAGCTTCTAAACTTTAACCGGAAAAGAAGGGTTCACCCACAAACAAAGGAGAAATAATGCCAGTACAACGGGCAATCGAATCGCTTGATGTGGCGTTTCGGGCAATCCAGGTTGCTAAAGAAAACATCGGTCTTGTCAGTTGGATCTCACCAGTTGGTGACTTCTACATTGACACGCCTCAAGTCATCACCAGCATCATCAAAGAAGGCTCTTGGAGGTAGCCTGATGAGCTGAAAGTTCGTGCTTCACCTCCTGGAAAAGAAGGGTCACTTACTGGCACTTGGTTGCGCCGTAGGTGGCCCTTCTTATTCTTTTTTTAGAAATACAACCACAAGGAGAAAACATGAAAGAAATATTCGCATTGTTCAGCACAGCTATCATTTGCTGGCTGTTCATTCGTTGGGTTCTGGCTAACAAGTCTGAACGCAGCACTCACGACTGTAAAAAGCATGAAATGTACTTCATGGATGAAATCTCACATGGTACTTACTGTGGCAAATGTCACAAAGTTCTAGGTGAGATAGTTCATTCGGAATTGCAACCTTCACAGGATTTACCGTCAACCTACTACAACGGAGCATAAGGAGAAAACATGACACTCGAACTTGAGTACGATTTCAGCATGCAAGGTGCACCAAGCGTTTTTGTTCGTAACTCTTGCTTTCACTGCAAGAAAGACAACCAAATCCGCATTTCCAGAAGTGATTACAATCGTCGTATGCGTGGAGACTTTGTCCAGGACATCTGGCCCAATCTTTCCATCGATGACCGGGAGTTGATCATCTCTGGCACCCACCCTGAATGCTGGCAAGCAATTTTCGGCAAAGACGAAGACGAAGAGATTGGAGTCTCATAATGTCATTCACCAACCGTATCCTACTGGATACCTTCAAGTACGTTTGCATCATGGATTTCATCGGTGGTCATTTCACTGTGGAACAAGGTGATGTCGAACAAAATGGTCAGCTTCACAAGAAGATGGCTATGCGCGTCACAGTGCAGTACGATCTTCCGGACAATGACAGCACCTATGTGCAGATCTTCAAGGGCTACAACAGACTTGATAAAGCTGCAGATTGGCTGTTCCAAATGACCGAAGGTGCATTCACCACTGTAGCAAAAGACCATTTGGCTGAGCTCATTGCCATTGACGCAATCATTGACAAGAGCAAGTCATAAAGATGTTGTGCGCAAGAGAAGTACCCAATCATTAGGTTGGGATCAATACGTGATCTTGTGACGCTTCAGATCCTAGGTATACCTAGGTAAGGGTAGTCAACACCTAAGAACACTATCGGTTTGCCCCACCGAAGCAAAGTTGATAACGGGGCACCAAAGCTTCTAAACCACTTGTAAAAGAAGGGTTTATCCCTTTTTTATTATAGAAATACAACCACAACCACAAAGGAGAAAACATGTCAGAAGCAGGAATTATCCAGCGAGAGACCAAGCACCTCGAATTTGACAGGGGTATCTTGGAAACCATCAAGACCTTGACGACCATCGTCGAAAAGCACAGCAACATCATCAACATGTTGTACACCCGTATCCAGCAACTCGAAGAAGGAGCAAAATAATGAAGAAAATGATTGTCAGCCACCTGATCAGCAACCTGATCTGGGTAATCGGAATGACTGTGGCAGTTCTCAGTGCAGCAGTATTCATTGACAAAGGAGCAAAATAATGCAAGTCGAACAAGTAGCCTACGAAACACCAGATGCTCAGGCATATGGTTTCATCGTTTACAACCGTAGTGGGTACAGCCTTCCAAAAGGCATGTACTCTTCCTATGTTGCACACAACCATGTGTCAGCAGACAGGTGCTACATCGAATTCAGCATTCAGTCACCTACTGGTGATTCATCCGACCACCACAACTACACATACCCATGTGACAATTTCGCACAAGCCAAAAAGATTGTCGAGATGCACGGTCACATGGTAAACATGTGGATCATGGAGAACACACCCGTATGAACAAAAAGATCACTATCAGTACAGTTGTAACCACAATGGCTTTTGCCTTCTTGTGGTTGCTAGCCGGCAAAAAGAAACGAGGTAAGTAATGCTCATGTTCCTACTCGGATTCATCACTTGCTACGCGGTTATGGTAACAGCATATGTCTACCTGTATGATCAAAAGCTCAGGAGATCAAATGCTCGTTACAATCACCCGACTAACTGGTGATTCAGCATTGCTGTTACCCCCAATGTCCATACAAAAAAGAAGGGCAAAGGGGGTGACACATGCTGCATTGGTTCTTCGATCTTGTAGAACAAGTTTTTGAACTATTTGTTCCGCAAGATGAAGTATAAAATAAAAATATAATCACCCATTCACACAATAGGAGAAAATATGACAATCATGGATAAAACGGTTCGTGGACTTGGTAAGTTGACTGGTTCCACCTTCCGAGTCGTCAAGAGCGCACCAAAGAAGACGGTCACCAAGACCAAGGATCTCAAGGATGCGTTCGTCGATGGACTCAACTCTGACAAGGCCGAAAAGCCTTTCACCGCACCAGAGATCTAACCTTTTCTGGTAGCTTGAAAAAGAAGGGCTTCTTGCCCGAAAAACACCCTAATCACCAATAATCACAGAAAGCATAGGTACATATAACATGTCCACCACATTCACCCAGAAGTTCAATCTTGACACTTCGCTCTTTGACCAGATTGCCGAGAACATTGACAACCTGCAGTCCACCGCACGGACGCAGATGCTCAGCATCGGTAAGAAGGTCAACTTCAAGGGTTCAATCAACGGTATCGAAGTTCCTGCTTCGGTCACCTTGCGTGAAGCCAGCCTGAGCCGCATTTCGGTTCTGCGTCAGCAATCGCCATACACTGGCAAGGAATACTACCTTGTCACTGGTGTGATGAACCCAGTCAAGATGGACTTGAATGTAACCGTCGATGGTGCTGAAATCAGCATCGTGGACCTTCTTCACAAGTTCGTCACCGAGTCTGGCAAGACCGTTGACCGTGACAAGTTCATTGGCTCACTCAAGGGTCTTGGACTCAACTTCACTGATGGCATGCCGCTGTTCTTCCACCAATTCGGTGCTAACGAAGACGGCTTCAAGCACGCCATCAACGCCTTCAAGTCTGCTGGTGCAGTCGATGTGACGGGTCGTATTGAGAACCCAGGTCGCATCATTGCTGCTTACCAGCACAAGACTGGCGTGCCTGTAACGGCATTTGAGTTGGGCACTACTGACCGTGAGAAGTCCCGCACCAAGCAGGGCTTCGTGAACTTGGTTGACGCCTCGGTTGAAACCTTCCAGCGTGTCTACGGACTTCGCCTTCAGGCACATGTCCTTGGCACCAAGATGGAAGGCTTGCCGCAAGCCAAAATCAAGGAAGCAGAAGAGAAGCGTCAGAAGTTGCTTCAGCTTTCCCGTCAGTGGGTTTCCAACTGGTCGGGTAGCCAGCAGCGCATCGAAGTGACGCCCTCTGGTGCTTTCGATAAGAAGGACATTTACGATCCAGTGAATGCCCCTTCTGGTCGTTTCACCATGGTAGTCAACGGCACTGAAGTTGCCTGCGACCTGTGGTCAAACTCGGCTCAGGCCAACACCACCGCTTCTGCTCCTGCAGCAGCATCGTCTAACGACGACGAGATGCCTTTCTAAGGTATCTAACCCGGGTAGTCCCCCCTCATCAGGAACCAACACTGATGGGGGGGTGACACCTCTTTTTTTACTTCATACAAAATTATAATAATTATTATCCCTATACTCTTATCTTCCTATATATGGTCGATAAAGAGTATTGGAGTTTTTTAAACTAGAGCGGCAACCGCCGAACTTTTAGGTCGGTCTGGTTGACGCGAAATATTTCGATCCTCGTGTTGCACCTGAAGGATCCTATGTGATAACATATATCCGTCAGATAGTAGCCACACACGAAGGAGAAATACGAGCGATGCCTCGCCAACATCAATCTTCTAAAATGAAGAAGGTTCTAATCGAATTAAAGCGGTTAGGCTTTGAAGTAAATAGAAATAAATCTGGTACCTATAGGATTGTGCCCCCTTCAACAATACAGGGTCCAATTTATACAACTCATGGAACAGAGTCAGCTCTGCATCCAATGAGACGGGACTTCAAGCGTATGTACAACGTAGAGCTCCATGTGTAGTGCTCTCTGATGGGCTGGTATGGGTTAGTGGTTGGACCCATATCAGCTCTTTTTACTTTGCCGGCCTTGTTCTATAATTAAAATATTCTTTTTTAATTTAGAGGTGAAACCGCCGCAAAACAATAACATGCAGAGACATGCATATATCCTATATAGATCATATATAGGTATGCAATAATGCTAGTATAAGATTATTATTATTATTTTAATTTGGGTCTCCCTTTAACTAATTTGTTAACGAAACACACTTTATGTGGCATTCGCAGGGGGGCACCCAGATACAACCTATAAATATTCATATATCCCATATATTAATAATACTCTTACCCCTAGCACTAATGGAGATGTGTACACACACTGCATGGCTTGTGTACGCACACTACGGCATCTATGTGTACTAGCTTGTCTATACTCACAATGCCTAATAAAGCTTTGAATACAATGAGATAAGATCCTGGTTTTCTAGAAGCTTATCTCCTCCCCCATTGATGTGGTTATCATCCCTTCCCTCTTACTTATCCTCTCTC
>Ga0208784_1000644_pt1 | contig 16251 bp, 16 predicted proteins | sample DEB19_08_DNA_FD_184531 | JGI IMG/M metagenome (GOLD analysis project Ga0208784, IMG submission 184531) | Aqueous microbial communities from the Delaware River and Bay under freshwater to marine salinity gradient to study organic matter... | ecosystem: Environmental > Aquatic > Marine > Coastal ... | reverse complement strand
TTGGAAGGTGTAAGCAGCTAAGAATCGCAGGTCTGTGGTGATCTGCATCGTCTCTTGGAAATCTTCTTCAGTTTCACCAGGGAATCCAACAATGATGTCGGTGGTAATTGTGGAGTGAGGCATTGCTTTACGAACTTTTTCAATAATCCCCTTATAACGCTCTGCCCTGTAAGAACGGCGCATGGATTGAAGAATTCGATCTGAGCCTGATTGAAGTGGCATATGCAGGTGTGGCATGACATTTGGAGTCTCGGCCATCGCTTCAATGACATCATCGGTGAAATCACGTGGATGTGGCGACATAAAACGAACTCGTTCCAAGCCTTCTACTTTTCCGCACTCTCGGAGAAGTTTTGCAAAAGCAGTGCGATCGCCGAAGTCAACGCCGTACGCGTTTACGTTCTGTCCCAGCAAAGTAACTTCAGTTACTCCATCGGCAACAAGGGCTCTGACTTCATTAAGGATGTCATCTGCTGGTCGATCTTTCTCTCGACCGCGAAGCGCAGGAACAATGCAGAAAGTACAGGTGTTATTGCATCCCACCGAAATAGAAACCCAAGCTGAAAATGCTGAGTGACGGCGTGATGGAAGAGTTGAAGGGAAATGCTCTAGCGCTTCTTTGATTTCAATCTGAGCGCTCTGCTCGATTCTGGCTCGCTCTAGAAGCGTAGGAAGCGAGCCAACATTGTGCGTTCCAAAAACCACATCAACATAAGGGGCTTTCTTAAGGATGGTGCCCTGATCTTTCTGGGCTAGACATCCCCCGATTGCAATCTGCATTTGCGGGCGAGACTTTTTCGATGGCGCCAAGAAACTCAGGTGGCCATAAAGCTTGTTATCTGCATTTTCGCGGACAGCGCAGGTATTGAAAACGACTAAATCAGGATCAGAACCTTCAGGCGCAGGTATGTAACCAGCTGCATCCAAGGAGCCAGCAATTCGTTCAGAATCATGAACGTTCATCTGGCAGCCCAGAGTTTGGATTACATAGGTACGGCTCACGTAGGTAATCGTACCTATGTCACGCTACTTCTAAATTATGAGCGAGTAATTCCGAGCTCTGCTAAAACGCGATTCACGATGTGCCCGGAGAAACCACGGCGCGAGAGCGCCCCATGCATCCTTCGGTAGGCAACTTCAGGCGCAAGGCTTCGGACGGAGCGAGATTTACGTTCTGCAAATTGCAACGCGTTAGCAAATTCAGATTCATCAGTGATATCGCTAGTGATCCATTCAATGATCTCGTCTGAGATTCCCTTTGAACGAAGTTCACCTGTGATGATCCGCTTTGAAACTTTTTTAGTGCGCTGGCGAGACTCACACCAGTAGCGAGCGAATTCATGGTCATTGATAAAGCCTTGTTCCTGGAGGCGAAAGAGGACTGCGTTAGCAACCTCTTCTTCAATGCCGCGTTTTTTGAGAAGTGTAAAGAGCTCTCCCCTACTTTTTGCACGACGACCAAGGGCCATAAGCGCAATGGTCTGGGCTACTGAGTAGGGGTCGCTCTCGACTTCTACTGGACTAGAACTCGACATCAGCTGCGGCTTCATCTATCGCAGCAACAAGTGCTGGATCGATATCGCTCGCGGCGTAATGTGCGCGGATCTTGCCTTCGATTTCATTTGCAAGATCAGGGTTATCAATAAGGAATTGACGTGAGTTCTCTTTACCTTGTCCGAGTTGGTCACCTTCGTAGGTAAACCATGCGCCGGATTTCTTAACGATTCCAAGATCTACGCCGAGATCAAGGAGTCCGCCTTCACGTGAAATTCCGATGCCGTAAAGGATGTCGAACTCAGCTTGCTTGAATGGGGGCGCCATCTTGTTCTTCACAACTTTGACTCGAGTACGGTTACCGACCGCTTCTTGTCCATCTTTAAGTGTTTCAATGCGGCGGATATCCATACGAACTGAGGCGTAGAACTTCAACGCTTTTCCACCAGTTGTGGTTTCAGGAGAACCAAAGAAAACGCCAATCTTGTCGCGGAGCTGATTGATGAAGATTGCAGTGGTCTTGGATTGGCTAAGAGCGCCAGTAATTTTGCGGAGCGCTTGTGACATCAGACGAGCTTGAAGACCCATATGAGAATCTCCCATTTCGCCTTCAATTTCAGCGCGTGGAACTAGCGCTGCAACTGAGTCAACAACGATGAGATCAAGTGCGCCGGAGCGAACCAACATATCCATGATTTCTAGAGCTTGTTCACCAGTATCTGGCTGGGAAACTAAAAGTGAATCGATATCAACGCCGAGTTTCTTAGCGTATTCAGCATCAAATGCATGCTCTGCATCGATAAATGCAGCAATGCCGCCATTTTTCTGGGCGCTTGCAATGGCATGAAGTGTGAGCGTTGTTTTACCTGAAGATTCAGGTCCGAAGATTTCAATAACGCGGCCACGTGGAAGGCCGCCAATTCCAAGGGCCATATCCAAAGTGATGGAACCGGTTGGGATAACTTCGATTGGAGTAGCTGTGCGCTCACTCATTTTGATGACGGAGCCCTTACCAAACTGACGCTCGATTTGAGCAAGCGCGGTGTCTAGGGCTTTCTGCCGTTCGGCAGAGGGTTTGGATTTATCGTCAGGATCTTTGGCTTCTTTAGCCACAGTCTTGCCTCTCTTCTTCTCGTAGGTTGGTCCAGAAGGTACGGAATACCACTGACGGCCTGACCCGAAGGTCGGCGGAAATGTGGAACCGCTCTGGTTGGGCATAACAGCTCGCCGCTGTTACATGGAAAATTCTACCCGAACATTTGTTCTAATGACTTTAGGGACACGCCATGCCTACCGTGGGCCATGGTTGATCTGGCCCCCTTTGTGACCCCCCGGCCCGATGAATATGCCCCGATTCCAAAAGCCCTCAAGCGCAGGGACCTTCGCGGTCAATCAATTCCTACAGGTCCACGTTCACCGCTCCTGACTCTCCAATTTCAAAAAGATACGCCAGGTTTTTTGCGCCAAGCACGCGATGAGTACGGAGATTGCGTCTCTTTCTATTTAGCCGGACAGCTCTTTATCGGGGCTTTCTCCCCCGAAATGGTTCATGAAGTCACAGTAAGCAAGCAGCATCAATTCATCAAAGGTGTGGGCTTTGATCGGATGCGCAAAGTGTTGGGAACTGGACTTCTTACCAATGAAGAACCGATTCACCTTCGCCACCGTCGACTCATGCAATCACCTTTTCACATCAGCAAGATTTCTTCTTATGCCAACACAATGCTGGCTCTGACTCGTAAACATATTTCAACGTGGCGAGATGGCGATGTCGTTGCAATGGGACCAGAAATGATGGCACTGACTTTTGACATTGTCGCTGACATACTTTTCGGCACTGATATATCTGGCGACACTAAAAAAGTTCAACGCGCTATGCATATTGCAATTGACCGAATTGAGCGAACGATGCTCCCTGGATTAGATCGCTTCGACAACCTCCCGTTACCTTATTTCCGCAAATTTGGAAGTGCAGCAAATGAACTCCATGAGGTTGCTACTCGCATTGTTAACGAGCGCATCGAGAAAGGCGTTAAGCGCGATGACTTGATGGGCGTGCTTCTTGAGGCAACAACCCCGGAAGGAGAGAAGTTATCGGCAAGAGAGGTATCTGATGAGACACTTACTCTGATTCTGAGCGGCCATGAAACTACCGCCAACGTCCTTACCTGGGTTTTTTCTTATCTCAGTGAGCACCCGCAATATTGGAGCGAATTAGCCAGAGAAGCAGAAGTTATTCTCGCTAAGAGCAACGAAGAGACATTTGCAAAAGATCTCTTATCTGCGCCTCTTACAAGTGCAATATTCAGCGAGGTATTGAGGCTCTGTCCACCTGTGTGGGTTGCACCGCGTCGCGCTCTTGAAGATTTGATTTTGGGCGGAGTATCAATTCCTAAAGGAGCCCACGTTCTCGTAAGCCAATATGTCACTCATCGTAATTCAACATATTTTCCGGAGCCAGATTCCTTTAAGCCAGAACGTTGGTTCGGCGACTTCGAGAAAACACTTCCACGTGGCGCATATTTTCCTTTCGGAGCAGGCACAAGAAAATGTCTTGGAGATCAATTCGCATTACTTGAAGGGCGCATTATTATTTTAGAAATCGCCCGCAGAATGACCCTGTCGTTGCAATCAAAATTTCCTAAAGCTCAACCCCGCGCAACTTATCGACCAAAAGGCGCAGTTCCGATGAGGGTTTCTCTTACTTCAATTGATTAGAGATATCTGGGTTATTTTTAACAACCGCTCTCCAGATATCAGCAGGCTCCATACCCATCGCCAGCGCTTGATCGACTGTTTGACCGCCTAGTTCGGCCATCACAAAATCCTTTGCATAGGACGGGGCCCAATCAGCTCCAAAATGTTCTGCCATCCGACGACGCAGTTCGGTGATGCGCATTGATCTGAGTTTAGAGAATTGAAGCGAGCCGCTCAGCTTGTTGCTTGGAGTGATCGTCAGACAGCGGCGCTGTTACTTGCCCCATCAACCAACGCAGAATCAAACCAACTCCAACAACATCTGTGGCAAAAATTTTTGCAAGTTGTGAATAAATATCAACCCAAATCTTATGTTCACGAGCTGTTAGTGCTGCGGCCATGATGTCACCATCGGTTTGGAGGGCAGTCTTTAATCCGGGGTGTGCCGAAATTTCTCGCGAAATCAAATAGAGCGCTTCACCGCGTGATTGAGAAATCATTGCAAGTGTTGCTATGCGATCTAATTCTGTTTCAACGAGCGCTACAAATACTTCATGTTTATCGCGGAAATGGTTGTATAAGGATGCGCGAGAGACTTGGGCGCGATCTGCAATTTCAATCATGTTTGTTCCGGAAATACCTTTTTCAGCAAGCAATGACTTTGCCGCCTCCATAATTGCGCCGCGAGTACGGCGATGAATTGTGGATTGGTGTTGGTAAGTGGCGCGTGCGCTATTGGAGGTCACAGGACCGCTCGACTAATTAAGCCGCGTTAGTGTCAACGACAGTGAGTACTGGGGATTCGTGAAGTTTGATAAGGGAAGTTACTTCAACAAGTACAGTGGACAGGGACAAGTTCAGAGCAACACAAATTGAATTAAGAAGTTCTGACGATGCTTCTTTCTGGCCGCGTTCTACTTCGGATAAGTAACCCAAAGAAACGCGCGCCTCTTTTGCAACATCACGAAGAGTACGCTCTTGTGAGATTCGAGCTTGACGTAAGGTCTGGCCGATGTGAGTGCGGAGAAGTGTCACAGCCCTACCCCTTTCTTCATTTGAGAACCCCAATTAACAATGGTCAATCGGATCTATGGCGCAAGAATACGCGCGAAGACCCCGAGCGCGCTTTCTACCGCGCCGCGTCGGACTCTTTCTCGGTCACCTTCGAGGGCTAATTTCACTGTTTCGCGGGTATCTGGTCCAACGATCGCCAACCAAACGGTGCCTGCGGGAATTCCGTGATGGGGACCTGGGCCAGCGACACCGGTCGATGCGATGGACCACGTCGAATTCATTCGAGCCTTAACTCCATCTGCCATTGCAAGTGCAACTTCTTCCGAAACTACGCCTACTTTGTCGATGATGTCTTGGGAAACTGATAACTCATGAACTTTTATCTCCACTGAGTAAGCCACGATGGAACCTTTGAGAATATGTGATGCTCCTGGGACACTCACGATTTCAGAAGTAAGTGCTCCCCCAGTAAGTGACTCAGCAATGGAGAGGGTTTCTCCCGTACTTTTGAGAGATTCAACAATTGTCGTTGAAAGAGTCGTGGTCATCGTGACTTGATTACATCTCGAATGTATTGATAGCCAGATGTTATCGTCAGAATTATCGCAATTCCTAGCAAAATATCACGAGGTGTGTAGAGATATTCTGGCAAAGGCAACATATAAAAACCAACTGAGAAATTCTGTAGTAACGACTTTATTTTTCCACCTTTACTTGCCGCAATAATCCCGCGTTTGATAACTGCGAAGCGCAAGATAGTAATTCCTATTTCTCTCGCAAGAATCACGATTGTTACCCACCAAGGCATCTTTTCTAATAGCGAAAGTCCGATGAGCGCCGTTGCGATAAAAGCTTTATCTGCGATGGGATCGAGAAGAATTCCAAACGAGGAGATTTGATTTCTTTTACGTGCAATCCGACCGTCAAGTACATCAGTCATTCCGACAACAAAGAACATACACCAGGCGATGATCTGCCAGGTTGGATCATCTCCGCCATTCTTAAAGAGAGCCCAAGCACAGAATGGCAGTGCAAGAATGCGCGCCACCGTTAATGCATTAGGTAGATTCATAATGGTTGTGCCACCAAATCTGCACCAGCGACATCAATCACGACCGCATCAACATATTCGCCAACTTTGTATCCTGCATATGGTCGGCCAGGAACCGTAATAAATGTTGTGGAATCCACTTCTGGACCTTGGTGTTCGGCACGACCTTCTTGGGTTTCCTCATCTTCAATGAGTACTCGCACACGCTGGCCCACGCGCTCCAAAGCACGCTGATTTACCAACTCTTCTGCAAGCGATGTCAACTTATTTGTTCGCTCGGTGATCAAATCTTCATCCACTTTGTTCTCGAGTTTGAGCGCTTCCGTATTGTCTTCGTCTGAGTAAGGGAAAACTCCGATTGCATCAAGGCGGGCTGCGCCAATAAATGCAACTAAATCATCAAATTCCTCTTCAGTTTCACCAGGGAATCCGACGATGAAATTAGATCTTATTCCTGACTCCGGATTTAAGGCACGCACTTGAGAGAGTAAATGAAGAAACTTCTCGCTATCCCCAAAGCGACGCATGCGGCGAAGCAAGGTTCCTGATGAATGTTGGAATGAGATATCAAAATACGGCACCACTTTTTCAGTAGCCGTCATGGCTTGTAGCAAGGTTGGTCGAATTTCGGCTGGTTGGAGATATGAAAGTCTAATTCTTTCAATACCGGAAATCTTGGAAAGCTCTGGAAGTAAAGACTCCATTACTCTCAAGTCTCCAAAATCCTTTCCATATGAGGTGGTGTTCTCGCTGACCAAAAAGATTTCACTCACGCCATTTTCTGAGAGCCATTGTGCTTCTTCAATAATTTCAGTTGGTCTACGTGATACAAAGGCTCCTCGGAATAGAGGAATCGCACAGAATGTGCAACGACGATCGCAACCAGATGCAATCTTGAGCGGGGCCATTGGTGAATTACCTAATCTCTTGCGAGAAAATGTGCTGCCCTGCCCCATATTTGTCTTTACGTCTGTAAGTAGTCGAGCTTCTTGGCGCGCAGTCGGAGAAATAGGAATGATGGTGCGACGATCTTTCGGAGTATGAGCTTCTCGCTTCTCACCATCCAGAATCTTTCTTAGACGTTGCGAGATATCGGCATAGTCATCAAAACCTAGGATCGCATCGGCTTCGGGGAGAGCTTCAGCTAATTCTTTTCCGTAGCGCTCAGCCATACATCCCACAGCCACCACCGCGCGGACTGAGCCGTCCGCTTTTAAAGAATGCGCCTCTAAAAGCGCATCTACGGAGTCTTTCTTTGCAGACTCTATGAAACCGCAGGTATTAACGACTGCGACATCGGCAGTGGAAGGGTCATCGACAAGAGTCCAGCCATCGGCGGCAAGGCGTCCGGCCAATTCTTCCGAATCAACATCATTGCGAGCGCAGCCCAGAGTTACGAGAGCAACCGTCGTTGGTTTCGACACCCAGATATTCTACAGAGCGAGTTAGAAGTTAACCTTGATTAGTTGAAGCCTGCGGACCAAATTCGAGACGAACTACTTCGCCCACGCTTCCAGGAACGCCAATATCTTCGCCATTTACGGTCAAATTGATTGCTCCTGCATTACCGATAACAACGTAGAGAAGTTGATTATCTGAGAAAGTGCGTTCTTCGCCTTGGCGGATACGACCACTGAATTGTGTGGTTCCAGTGCTATCGCTGATTGCAACCCAAGAAAGACCATTAACGCCTGTGAGTTTTACTTCCACTCCATTACGTTTCGCAGCAACAGGAGAATTTTCACTCGTTTCCGAATTTGATGTAACGGTAACCGAATTGTTGTTACCACTTGAGATTATTCCAACTCCAACAAGTGCAAATGCAAAAACCCCAGCGGCAACTCCTCCGAGCGCTTTCCATGAGAGTGGTTTGCGTTCTTTCTTTGCTGCTGTTGCACTAGTGTCATTCAATAGATCTCGAATTGATTTACTAAGTGGAATTGTTTGGGATTCAAATGCTGCTAAAACTTCCGAATCCACTACGCCACAAATTCGCGCAATAGTTTTGATATGTCCACGCGCATAGGTTGGTCCACCACATGTACTGAAATTATCTCGTTCTAAATCTTCAATAACTGACGTTGGGATACGAGTGCGCGCCGAAAGCTGATCAACAGAAAAACCTGCTGACTTTCGCATTTCTTTAAGCGATGTTCCGACTGACATTAACGCCTCGCAACTTTGGGGTGGGGGCAAATTGTACGAGCGGTCTGAAGAGAGAGGCAACCCGCAGTAACCTAATTAAGCGGCGCTAACCCCGAAAATTCACCCTTGGATAACTTCAAGCACCGATGCGAGGTCCTCTTGTTTAACGAGAACCACTCGAGCCTTAGAACCTTCTGAGGGTCCGACAATTCCTCGGCTCTCCATTAGATCCATGAGACGGCCAGCTTTTGCAAAACCAACTCGCAGCTTTCGCTGCAACATCGAAGTAGAACCAAATTGCGTGCTTACAACTAATTCAATCGCTTGAATTAATAATTCTTTATCATCGCCAATCTCGTCATCACCAGAGCGAGTAGCTACAACTGGTTTGAGAATATCTTCGCGATATACCGGCTTTAGTTGCGATTTAACATGAGAAACAACCGACTCGATTTCCCGTTCCGAAACATATGCACCTTGAATTCGCATTGGCTTGCTGGCACCCATAGGCAGGAAGAGTCCATCACCTTGGCCTACTAATTTCTCTGCACCTGGCGTATCGAGAATTACTCGAGAATCCGCAAGGGACGATGTTGCAAAAGAGAGGCGGGATGGAACATTGGCCTTAATGAGACCAGTAACAATATCTACGCTAGGACGTTGGGTGGCGATTACTAAATGTATTCCCGCAGCTCGAGCAAGTTGTGTGATGCGAACAATGCAATCTTCAACATCACGCGCTGCAACCATCATGAGGTCTGCAAGCTCGTCAATCACAACAAGTAAGTATGGGTATGGTTCCAACGCTTGGTCAGCGCCCTCTTTCGCAACAACTTTTCCGGCGCGCACCGCTTTATTGAAATCGTCGATATGTCTAAATCCATACGTTGAGAGATCGTCATAACGCATATCCATCTCTCGAACTACCCATGCCAGCGCCTCAGCGGCTTTCTTCGGGTTAGTAATGATGGGAGCGATCAAGTGTGGGATGCCATCGTATGCATTGAGCTCCACTCGCTTCGGGTCGATAAGAATTAATCGCACATCATTTGGAGTAGCGCGCATCAAGATTGATGTAACAAGTGAGTTAATCATTGAGGATTTTCCAGCACCTGTAGCGCCTGCGACGAGAAGGTGCGGCATCTTCGCCAAATTGGCACAGATGAAACTTCCTTCAACATCTTTACCGAGAGCAATAACCATTGGGTGATGGTCATTTCCTGCGACGCTCGAACGTAGAACATCACCGAGTGAAACAATTTCACGGTCGGTATTTGGAATTTCAATTCCTACAGCAGACTTTCCGGGAATTGGCGAAAGAATTCGAACGTCACTACTTGCAACAGCATAAGCAATGTTCTTACTTAGCGCGCTAATGGCTTCGACTTTGACTCCGGAACCCAATTCAACTTCATAGCGAGTAACTGTTGGTCCGCGCATAAAACCAGTGACTTCACAGTCAATCTCAAATTGTGCAAAAACCTCAGTTAGCGCCGCTACAACTTGATCATTTGCCTTGGTTTTACCTTTAGTTGGCGGAGTTGTGCGTAGTAAATCCATTGATGGAAGTTCATACGAATCACTCGATGAAAGGACTAATTGAACCGGTCGCGCAGGTTTCGCCGGCGCCTCAACTTTACTTACCTCAGTACGAGGAATTTCGACTGTGAACTCTTCATCAAAACTCTCTTCATCTATCTCTTCATCCTCTTCTGCGTTAGAGAACTCTTGAACTAAAGGCGTCTCAAATGGAGGGGTATCTGAAATTTCAAACTCTTCTGCCTTACGATCGCGACGTTCCTCTAGCGCAGTACCAACTTTGTTTGTGGCTCCGGAGAGCACTCCCTTGATGAGATTAATAACCTTTGAGAAAGGAGTTGCAGTAATTACAAGCGCGCCGAAGAAGAGCGTCAACACCAAAATTGGAATTGCTAGAACATCGGTAACAAGAGCCACTAGCGGAGTTGAGATGCCGTATCCAATCCATCCTCCACCTTCACGCATCGCAGTCGCGCCCGTGTTAATCGAAGTGGGATTAATAATGTGAATCAACCCAGTCGAGCTAAGAACAAGCAATAACGATCCAATTGTGATGCGCCCAGTAGCTGCTTTATCTTGCGGTGCACGGAAAAGTCGGAGCGCGAAATAGCCGAAGAGGATAGGTGTGAGTACAGCAAGGCGACCTACGGCTCCATAAAAGAAGGAATAAGCAGTTCTGCCAAACCAGTTATCGAGATGCCACCATGAAGTAGCCGCAGCAACGAGAGCAACAATTAAGAGAAGTAAGCCAAAACCATCGCGCTGGTGTTCAGGATCAAGATCTTTTGCACCTCGCGTTACAAAGCGAACCGATGCGCCAAGTGCTTTTGCGAAGGAGCGCCACAGAGCTCCAAAGGCGCGCGCAATCGAACTAGCGATACCGCTGCCTTTTTTCGCAGAAGACTTCTTTGCCACAACGAAAAATCGTATTAGAAATGATTTTTCTTAACTGAGAGGCGCGCCGCCACAATGCCTCAGTTAGACCTCAATTACAACAGGAACAATCATCGGGCGACGACGATGCTCTTCTCCCACCCAACTACCAACAGTTTTACGGACAACTTGTGAGAGTTGGTGAGTCCCATTTATTCCACCGGCGACAGCTCCAGCCAGTGCGCGTTCAATCCTTCCTTTAACTTCTTCAAAGAGCGCAAGATCTTCTGCAAATCCGCGGGCGTGAATATCAGGCCCTGCAACAATCTTTCCGGTCTGAGAATCAATAACGACAATGACGGAGATAAATCCTTCCTCACCAAGGATGCGACGATCTTTTAATGATGCTTCGGTGATATCTCCAATACTTTGTCCATCAACATAAACATATCCAACGGGGACCGCTCCAACGACATGTGCTTTTCCATCAACTAAATCAACAACAACACCGTTATCGACAACCACAGTGTTGGATCGCTTGACGCCAGTTGAAACTGCTAACTCTGCATTGGCTCGCATATGTCGCCACTCGCCATGAACTGGCATCACGTTCTTTGGCTTGACTACGTTGTAGCAATAGAGAAGTTCACCGGCTGCAGCGTGGCCCGAGACGTGCACTAAAGCATTACCTTTATGAACTACTTTCGCACCAAATCGAGTGAGTTCATTAATGACTCGATAGACAGAATTTTCATTTCCAGGAATAAGCGATGAGGCAAGAATTACAGTGTCGCCTTGACCCACTTTGATGCGATGGTCGCCATTTGCCATTCGCGAGAGCGCAGCAAGTGGTTCGCCCTGAGATCCGGTACAAATCAAAACAATATTGTCACCAGCATCATCAATCTCATCGATATCAATCAATGTGTTAGGTGGAATGTGTAAGTAACCCATCTCCCCTGCCAGCGACATGTTGCGAACCATGGAACGTCCCACAAATGCGACTTTTCTGCCATGTGTAAATGCGATGTCAATTACTTGTTGGATGCGATGGACATGTGAAGCAAAGGAGGCCACGATTACTCGTCGTTTTGTGCCGCCAATTACTCGATCAAGAACCGGCATGATTTCTCGCTCCGAGGTGGTAAACCCTGGAATATCAGCATTGGTGGAATCCACCATAAATAAATCAACACCGGATTCACCAAGAGATGAAAACCTTGCAAGGTCAGTGGTTCGACCATCAAGTGGCAATTGATCCATCTTGAAATCGCCAGTATGGAGAACTACACCCGCAGGAGTCTTAATAACGACAGCAAGAGCATCAGGTATTGAATGATTGACTGCGACAAATTCCAAATCAAAGGGACCAACTTTTCGAGTTTGACCTTCTCTCACTTCAATATTAATTGGCGAGATGCGATGTTCTTTTAACTTGCCTTTTGAAAATGCAAGAGTTAGAGCAGAGCCAATTATGGGAATGTCTTCGCGTTCACGAAGTAGATAACCAAGCGCGCTGATGTGGTCTTCGTGGCCGTGGGTAAGAAAGACCGCAACTACATCTCTGAGACGATCTCGAATGTAGGAAAAGTCAGGAAGGATGAGGTCGACGCCAGGCTGATTCTCTTCAGGGAAGAGGACGCCGCAATCAACTATGAGTAGTTGACCTTGATATTCAAAGACCGTCATATTGCGGCCCACTTCACCAAGTCCACCTAATGCAACAATGCGTAAGGTTTTATCTTGAAGTTGTGGCGGCAACCCTAAATCGGGATGCGGATGATTCATTAGTTAACTTTCACGCCTCCGGCGCGAAGATCCTCTCGTAATTGGGAAACTTGTGATTCTGTTGCATCAACAAGTGGAAGTCTAACTTTTCCGCCGGGCAGTCCCATCATGGAAAGCGCAGCTTTTGTGAGGATTGCTCCTTGAGTGCGGAATGTTCCGGTGTAGACCGGTAAAAGTTTCTGGTGAATTTCTAGCGCCTCTTCGCTATTTCCTGAGAACCAGGCATCAAGCATGGTGCGAAGATCAGCTCCAACTGTGTGGCCGCACACCGAAACAAATCCAACTGCGCCAACAGAAAGTAATGGAAGATTCAAAATGTCATCTCCAGAATAAACGGGAATTCCACAACGTTTGATCACCCATGAAGTGGATGCAACATCACCCTTTGCATCTTTGAGAGCAACGATGTTGGGATGCGCTGCTAATTTAACGATAGTGTCAGGCTCAATCTGCATTCCGGTGCGACCTGGGATGTCGTAAAGCATGACAGGCACATCGGTGGCATCAGCCATGGCGCGAAAGTGCGCTTCGATTCCGGCTTGCGGAGGTTTGTTGTAATACGGAGTTACTACAAGAAGTCCGTCGGCTCCTGCTTTTGCAGCCATCTCAGCCTGTTCGACAGAATGCGTAGTCTCATTATTTCCTGCACCAGCAATAACTTTGGCGCGACCACTAACTGCGTTACGAACAACCTTAATAATTTCGATTTTCTCATCGTCACTTGTGGTGGGCGCTTCGCCTGTTGTTCCATTAACAACAATTCCATCGTGGCCCGTGGAGACAAGGTGTGCAGCTAGTTTCTCTACTCCAGCCCAATCAATAGATAAGTCATCTTTGAAAGGTGTAACCATCGCGGTCAGTAAGCGACCAAATGGTGGCTGAATGGACATACGCTAAGGCTACTACGCCAGCGCTATGGCGCGACGCGACCAGATTTTTCAAAGGCCGCATAGGTTAGCGGCATTAAACGCGCAAAGTGCTCTTCCATCTTTTCGGCGACCATCTCAATCTCGCGCTGCGGGTAGCTTGGGAAGTGAGAACCTTCGCGGCTCGTTCGTAGCGAAAGAAAATTCATAAGCGCGCGAGCATTCATCGTTACATACATCGACGAGTAGAGGGCAACGGGTAATACAGCGCGAGCAACTTCTCGAGCAATTCCGGCATCCAGCATTTTCTTGTAGTTGGCATATGCAAGCGTGTACGTCTCTTTCATCGCTGCGACGGAAACTTCATATTGTTCCGGAGTTCCATCAATAAAGACGTAATGCCCCGTCTTACCCGTTTGAACTAATTTACGATCTTTATTTGGAACATAGAAAACTGGTGAAAGTTCACGATAACGACCGCTCTCTTCATTATATGAAGCGATGCGATGACGCATGAATTCACGGAATACAAAGATTGGTGCGCTAACAAAGAAAGTCATTGAGGTGTGTTCGAAAGGTGAGCCATGTCGTTCGCGAGCCAAGTAATTGATGAGTCCGGCCGAACGCGATGGATCTGAGTTAATTTCCTCGAGTGAATTTTCACCAGCGGTCGATACACGTGCAGCCCAAATTACATCTGCATCATTGGCGCTTGATTTAACTAATTCGACTGTTACATCGTCGCGAAAGACGATTTCTGGGTGCTGCGCTGGATTGCTTGATTCACTCACGAGCGCGACCTTATCTATTAGCGGGCATTGGGCTGGGATTTTGTAAGGCAGAATTGGCGCGTGTCATTGAATCCAGCCCCCTTTAATAAGCGGACCGTGTTGCGCGATTCACTCGCGGTCGCAATCCCGGTCGGGACTTATGGCGCCGCATTTGGTGCAGCTTCGATCGCTGCGGGCTTCTCAATACTTCAAACCTGTCTACTTTCATTATTGCTTTTCTCTGGAGCATCTCAATTTGCGGTTGTTGGTGTGATGGGAGCAGGTGGATCTGCAATCAGCGCAATTGCAACCGGCTCTTTACTTGGCTTTCGCAACGGACTTTACGGCTTAAAGATGGCTCCAATCTTGAAGTTGCGCGGAATAAAGAAAGTCATCGCAGCACAGCTCACCATCGATGAATCAACAGGTGTTGCAATTGGACAAGAGCCACGCGGAGAAGAAGCCAGCAGATATGGATTCTGGGCAACAGGAATTGGTGTTTATGTTTTTTGGAATCTATTTACCTTATTCGGTGCCATTGGTGCACAAGCGATAGGAAATCCTTCGGCATGGGGACTTGATGCAGCGGTGCCAGCAGCTTTTCTTGGTTTGGTCTGGCCACGACTTATTGATAACAAGTCCCGGCTAGTCGCAATCACCGCAGCACTTCTTGCACTCGCTCTCACTCCTATCGCACCTGCTGGCGTTCCCATCATTGCAACAGTTGCGATTGCTGTGATTTTTGGATGGAAAAAGCCATGACTCCCATCTGGATTGCAACACTTGTTACAAGCTTTATCTGCTTTGTTTTGAAATTGCTTGGCTACTCACTTCCAGAGTCAATTCTCAATAAACCGATAGTCCAGCGGATAAATTCTCTTATTCCGATAGCTCTTCTTAGCGCGCTCGTTGCAGTTCAAACTTTTGGTATAGAGAAGTCGGTTCAGATTGATCATCGTCTTGCCGGAGTTGTTGTAGCTGGTATTGCCTTACGCTTTAAAGCTAGTTTTCCTGTGATGATGCTCCTTGCTGCAATTACTTCTGCAACTATTTATAACCTTTAGGTCACAAATCGTTTGATTGACAGAGAACGAGATTCATTATCCTTGACGGATGTCTCTAGCGGGTTTAAGTAGCGCCGAAGCTCACTCTCGTCTTGTTAACGATGGCGAGAACTTAATTCCTAGTGAGAGACAGAATTCATTAGCGAGACAGATTCTTGCCATCGTTAGCGAACCAATGCTCATTCTTCTCATTTCAGCGGGTGTCATTAACTTCTTTCTCGCAGAAGTCCTTGACGCGATAATGCTGATGTTCACTGTTGTGATAGTTCTCGGCATTTCTATTGTGCAATCACGGAGAACTGAGAATGCGCTCTTTGCGCTCAAGCAATTAGCGGCGCCTTATGCAACGGTGATACGTGATGGAACCGAAATGAGAGTTCCGAGTAGCAACGTCGTGGTTGGAGACCTTTTGCTGTTATCAGAAGGTGATCGAGTAAGCGCTGACGCAAGAATTATTCGCAATGTAACGCTCGCAGCTGATGAATCAACGCTTACCGGAGAGTCTGCTCCTGTCGATAAGCAGATTGATGATCTGGTCTTCTCTGGAACGCTTATCACTCGCGGTCATGGACAAGCCCTTGTCACCGCAACCGGAATGAATTCGGCGCTGGGACGTATAGGTAAATCACTTCAAGAAATTCCATTTGAGAGATCTCAAATGCAGCGAGATGTCGATCGAATAGTTCGCGTGATTGGATTACTAGGAATCGCCACAGTCGCAACCGTGATAATCATTTATGGCAGTACTCGTCAGAACTGGCTAGAAGGTTCCCTTGCAGGAATTGCAGCGGCAATGGCGCTGATACCTGAGGAATTTCCGGTAATTCTTACTTTATTTCTGGCAATTGGCGCATGGCGGATGTCTCAGGTGAGAGTAATTACCCGACGACCTTCAGCAATTGAGTCTCTCGGCTCAATATCAGTGCTCTGTGTCGACAAAACTGGAACCA
>Ga0208784_1000643_pt1 | contig 16337 bp, 38 predicted proteins | sample DEB19_08_DNA_FD_184531 | JGI IMG/M metagenome (GOLD analysis project Ga0208784, IMG submission 184531) | Aqueous microbial communities from the Delaware River and Bay under freshwater to marine salinity gradient to study organic matter... | ecosystem: Environmental > Aquatic > Marine > Coastal ... | reverse complement strand
CTTTGTAAGCATCGAAAGGTTGCCATAAGAATCTCCGAAGAAAAGGGGGTTATTAGCCCCCTTTAGATTAGACCATGCGAACTACGACCAAACGAAGGGTAGTAGAAGCCAAGTCAACAGTAGAGCCAGACTCATTCTGGATACGGAATTTGACTGTGTTTGCAGCAGAAACATAACCTGTTACTGTCAAACCAACCAAATCCACACCCAAAGATGCGCCAATGACCATGTCACCCAAGGCTACGCCAGGGATAGTGATATCGTCAGTCTCGCCTGCGCCATCTACCAATGAACCTGCGTCCAAAGTAGCACGAACAGCCCAAGTGTCGCTGAACAAACCACGGAACTGGTCGTTACCACGACGTGATGTTACCGATGATGCGGTTGCCATAATAAATTCCTCCTAAATTAAGAAAAAATCCCCCCACCGATTAAGGCGAGGGGAAAGTGGCAACATTAAGCAGGAACTGCCAATGCAAATGCACCAGATGCGTTAGCGGCAGAGCTAGTAGCAGATGTACGCAGAGCTTTCACACCATAGATAGTGTCAGCAGTAAACAATGTACCGAGGTACTCTTGCTTGTACTGAGTCTGTGAACGGATGCCCAATTGCTCAACCAAGACCATAGAGTCTTTGTGGCCCATCAAGCAGATGCGGTCTGTGCCAGAAGAACCAGCGCCAGTATCAGCATTGGAAGATGCAAACACAGCCATGCCGTACAGTTGACCGATTTCACCATTGCGGATCGCATCGCCATTACCGATGAAGGCTTGCTCGGTGTAACGAGCCAGACCCATCAAAGTGTTACGGCTTGATGGAGGAATCAGGAAGAAACGGCCATCCATAGGAATGTCGTTGTCATCCAAACGCTGAATAGTGCGACGGATAGCAGCATCTGTCAAAGCGGCAGCGTTAGAGGATGTGCTGTTGTAAGCAGTAGTACCATCAGAGCCGATATAGGCTTTGGTAGTAGTGTTGCTAGTAGCATAGTCATCAGTACCAACTGTAGCGCCATTGAAAGCACGACCCAACTGAACCAAGTCAGTGTCGATGCGCTTTGCCAAGGCATAACCTGCGTCTTCTGTGTAGAAAGAACGCAAAGATGTCAAAGCTTGCACTTCAACGATGTCTTCGATCAAACGTGAGTACTCATAGTGCTTGTTGATCAACACTTGAATGTTAGTGTCGCTCTCAGCAATCAGAGTAACTGCATCGGTAGCGGCTTTAGCAGAAGCAGAACCACGAGCAGGGCTAGGGATGTTGACTGTGTCACCCTTTTTGCCTTTGAAAGACATCTTCTTGACCAAGTTGGCCAAAACGAGGTTCTTCTTATAGGCAGCAACAATTTCATCACTCCAAATCTCTGGAATGAAGTTAGCTGCGGATGTAGTGGTTACACTATTTGTGGGGGAAAAGGCGGTATTTGCCATAATTAAATCTCCAAAAATTAAAAAAGTTACTTAACTCGGCCTTCAGAATACGCTTGCATGATCTCGTCACTTAGCGCTTCATATCGACCAGGGTCTTGCATTTTCAGCCGAATAAGGTCAGCCCTGCGATAAACCTTCTTAGAAGATTCTCCAGAACCACCAACGTCAACTCCAACAGCCTTGAGATTCTGCTTGCGAGTGGCTTCACCAGCATCACTTGCTTGCTTTGTCTTAACGCTACGAAGTTGCTTGTAAGTAGTCAGCAATTCATTGGCTGAGTCGTAATCATATCCCGCATCAGCTTGCTCAAACAACTTTAAGCGAACAGGGCTAGATTTAACCCAGTTTGCAAAGTCCTGATCTTTAGCGATGTCGCCAAAGTCTGGATGTTCTTGAGCCAACTTCTGCTGAATTTGCGCCCTTTTCATCTCTAGCGTTGCTTGACGCGCAGCAATGATGTCAGGGTGACTATCAACTGTCCGTTGAACTGCCTTCTGTGGATTCTCAAAGAAATCTACTTCAGGCTCTTCCTGTTTTGTGTGTTGTTGTCTAGACCCAAGGTTCTGTTTGATAAGTTCATCTGCGAGCTTACGGACTTCGCCTACTTCTTGTGCTTGCTTACCAATAAGCTTCTCGGCCTCTTGGTGCATCTTCACAATCTCGTCTAAACTTTTATCCCTGTATTTCTCAGGAAGTTCAGCCTTTTGCTCAATCTTCTGCTCTTCGACTTCTAATTCACCAAACACTTCTTTGTCATCATCAATCAACATACTATTTTCCTTTTCCTGCCGTTTTCGGTTGTAGGAGATTCAACTCGGCACAATTGCTTATGAGTTGGCTTTGCGTTCAGCCTTGAGCTTGTCAGTATGACTCTTACCAAACTTGCTATAAGCAGTTGGAAAAGAGCCAGACCATCCTTCTAGCCTAAAGGCTGGCGCAGAAAGAATACGATGAGTTTCCTCACCGCACTCACATTTGAGAATTGTTGCCTCATAATCAACAAATCTCTCTGTTTTATGCCCATTTACACAGGCGAATTCATACATTCTTTTCATTTAAGTCCTCAAATGCTCTCTCGCTGACTTGCTTCAAGTTTTTCAGCCAAATAAGTATTGATAACTCACCTTTTCTAAATTGTAGACTTTTTTCGTCTGCAATCGTTGAAATATTATTCAAAGGCTCAATCATCTTGTCAATATCTTCCATTAAATCCACCCAACCTTGAGTGGACATCATGGTGAAACGCTCTTCGTAATACTTCTGTAGTTCTGGACTCATTGTTTAGTCATCTGTTGGTCAACAATCTTGGCCTTAGTCTTGATATCTGCTTCCTTGAGCATCAATTCAGCAATCTTGACTCGCTTATCGAACTCTTTGGCAGCCAAGTCATCTTGTTTGGGTAGATTCTTGGTATTAGCCGCCATGCTCTTAGCCTGCAACTCGATAGGCATCAATTGAGCCTCTGTCAGCAACTTCTGAGCCTCTGCCTTATTCTGCTCGGCTTGAGTCGTTTGGACAGCAATCTGAGCTTGAGCAAGTTGCATAGCCAATTGTTGTTGCATCTGTTGAGCCTGTTGTGCTTGCGGATCAGCCGTAGCCATCTTATCAAGCATCTGAATCAACTCGTACCGGTTAGACAACGATGAATTTGCCATGATTCCCTTGAGAATGATAGGCAAAACAGGTGTATTCGGGCCAAGAGTCTGGAGCAAAGAGATGAACTGTTGTTGTTCATGCTCACGAGCAATGATTCCCAATGCGGCAGTCGGAATAAACTTCATGTCCACAGTAGGATAACGCTCTGGGTCGAACTGCATATAGCGGTAAGCGGCTTTGGTGATGAAGGGGATCATAAAATCCTCTTGGAAGTTCACCAATGTACGCTTGTATTTCTTGATAATCGAGGCAACAGCCATCGAAATACCACCTTGACCTGCATCACGAGCGACTGCAGAGACCATTCCTTGAGAGTCCAGAGTACCAGTAGCCTGCAAAAGCATACGCTCAAACTCTTTAGCAGTAGTCAGGTTAGAACCATCAGTATTGCCAAACTTGAATGGGAACAGAATCTCATTAGGATTTCCGTTTGTCAGGATAGCTTTGCCTGGCTTAACTTCAAACTTAGCACCACGAGGCAAACGTGTTGCATCCATAGCCATCATTGGGCTAGTAGTCAGCGCCAAAGAATCTAAGTGGCTACGAACTTGGGCATCAATAGCCTTCTGTGAGTTGTAAGCCTTCTCTACAGTACCACGACCCAACAAGCGATTAGGAACTGTATCGTCCTGATAAGCAAGGATTGGGCGGTCTTTCATCATGTATGGATTTTTTTCTGCTTTGAGAAGAACACCATCATTGGCAATTACGACAATTGCTTCGACCAGATCGGAATATTCGTCCTGAACAGAGTCTTCAGGGAACAAATCCTCTACTTCACCATCTTCTGCTTCGAGTTGGTCAAGATACTCACGAGGAACAAGACCATAGTAAGTCAACAACTTAACTTTATCGTCTTCGTACTGAGTAATCTCTTGGGTAGGCTCTAAGTCTGTGTCCATAGAGTCAGTACCGATTTCTACTTTGCGATAGATACCATCTTCTTGACCCTTAACAACCTTGTGAATAGAGACATATTTCTCAATAGCCACACCCATACAGTCATCAATAGATGTGCCGTTAGGGTCAAACAGGAAGTTACGAGGATTAACAGGAACAATCTTGACTGCAATTCGGTCTTTTTCTACGACACCAATTGCTGCTTGTCCGACTTGACCAGGAATAGGTTGAGTAGAAGGAACATAGACCTTCTCTGTTTTGACAACAATCTCACCAATACCAGTGCCATAGAGTTCAGCAAGAAGCTCAATTTGGTCAATAGACTTACGAATCTTATCGACCTTAAAGTCTTCCATGAGTTGAGCCTTAATAGCCGCAACATCTAAAGGATTGTTGTTGACATCACGAATATCGTCTTGGATGTCAAAGAATTCACCTTGACCAAAGATAGCCTCCATGATTTCAGCATGACGAGTCTCTACGGCTTGTTGAGTAGCAGGAGTGACGATTCGGCTACGCTCGGAATCACGAGTTTTATCTTCAGCAGCCCATTCACCAGTAAAGATACGCTCGTATTCAAGCCATTCATCTAGGTAATTGGTATCTCGGTAATCACGCCAGCGATCACAATGGTTAACAACAAAGGCGACAAGTTCCTTGTCAGACTCGCTGGGTTCTTGGAATTCCATTCTTATACCCCTGAAATAATATCTACTGGTGTCCATTCCTCACTATCATCTTCTTCCATATAAGATGTAACAGCAAGTTGGTCAATGTAACTAAGGGAGTCAGGCAGGTCATCGTGAACTCCTTGTGCAGGGAACAGGATTAACTGGTCTACAAACTCATCCCAATCTTCCTCAGAATTTAACACAATTCTGCCATGCTCAAACCGACCTTGTAAAGCCCAGATTATCCTGTCTGCCTTTTTTCTGTTTCCATGCGTCAAATCAACAATATGCGCAAATGTGTTGTTTTTTCGCATCAGGTCACTCAGATAGGGCAAAACAGCATTCTTTAGCGCCCCCCTCTCTATCCCCACAGCTAAAGGTCTATAGTCCCGAATAGCCATCAAAATCTTGGCAGCAGTCTCCCGAATGTCCCACCTTCCATGCTCAATCTTGTGGACAAACCACTTCCCATCGTCCGTTACCTTAACTATCGAGATAGCAGATTCGTCCAGACGCTTCTTAGAGTTAGCGGCTTGTTTGGCAACCTCTTCAAATCCTGCTAGGTCAACAGCGATGTAATAGCTTCCATAGTTCGGCTCAACTCCATACTTGATCCATTCTTCCTTGAAGATATCCGAACCCGCATTGGTGAAAGATGCCATAAACTCCTGTTTAAATGCAAAAGAAGAGAGCGTTTTTTTTGCAGACTCTATTTCCGAAGGATCGATTAGTGGATTGTCAGCAGTTGTAAAATGCCAGGACTTCCAATCAGGATCATCCTCACTCTCACCCAATTTAAAGGTATCGTAGAACCAATTACGCCCTTTAGGAGTCCCAATAAATAAGGCTCTTCCTCGTTTATCAGATAAAGAAGCTCGGATAACCTGTTCCCATGCTTCAGGCTTAATATCTGCTACCTCGTCCAGTACCGCATAAGTCAAAGACACACCACGAAGGGTATCTGGTCTGTCAGCACCACGAACATAGATTCTTGCTCCGTTTATCAGAGTGATATCCAAGTTATTCACATGACTGTTTTGGATAATGTCTCTTCCAAGGTCTAACAGCAAGTCCCAGATAATCTGTCTAGACTGTCCCATAGTAGGCGATACATAAAGCACCGCAGAGCCTTGTGGACACTTTAAACCCTCAATCAAGAGCGTTACTGCCGCCATACGACTCTTACCACACCTACGCCCAGCTGCCACTACCTTGAACCTGGTTTGGTCTTTGAAGACCTCTTGTTGCCAAGGAAGCAAGCTAAAGTTTAGGTCAGCCATATTTAGCCTCTACATCTTCTGCATCAGGATTCGTATCAATCACAGTAGGCTCACCAAGTCCTGTAATGTTAATTGTCACAGCACTTCTCTGGCTCTTATCCTTCTCAAACATAGAAATAGGTAGAGTCCTGTCTAAACACATCTTCAAAGCAACCAATTGGTGTGGATGGTCGTCATTCAGGGCTATCTCTATCACCTTTTGAGCAACATCCTTACCTCCACTCCTAATCATCAACTCCTTCAACTCCTTGAGCCTCTGGTGGTCTGTCTTAGGCAATACAGCAGGCGGGTTATCAGCAAACCTCTGTATCGTCATCTTCACAGACCCTTTAGGTCTTCCTCTTCCTCGTTTTAATTGCGTTTCCATTTGTCCTCCTTGGATGGTTTTGCTTTTTCCTGTGGGGGTGGTGTACCACAAATATCTCAAGCCACCGACTACCCCCTCCCCCCCCTATCTTTCCATACACCTAGGGTTTCTACCTACTGTCTATGCATACAGGTCAAATGTTCTATTGTCCTAATGTCCTATTGTCCTATGAGAGAGTCTTTGCGGGTGCTTTTCCAATGTACTTGAATTGGTTTAGTTCTATCCGTTCCCTTATACGTTCCCCATAGATTCCCTCTTACTGTTCCTTACTGATTCCTCATCATTTGGGCTGTTTGTTTATTTCCGCAAGGTTCGTAACTAACCCTATTGTTTCCAATGGTTCATCGCTTCTGTATCCTTGATAGTGAACGTGTTGATAGAGGGCTAAGATGTTTTCGAACCCTTGAGAGATATTCCCTTGTCCAGCGGCTAAAAGTATTTGCAGCTTAGGGTTATCTAGTTTTCGGCGGAACTGTACTGTGTCAGATTTTGGGGGTCTTGGCATTGTCCGAACCTTATCCAATAAATAATTTAAATAAATTCTATCATCTAAGGGTTTATCCCTATGTTTTTTTATTTTTTTGGTGCTATTCTTATCCTACTTTCAATCGGAAAGTGCAACAAATAGGCGTTAATATCATGCGAGAACTCTTACTCTACGGCTTAGAACAAGGCGAAACCCGTGATTACATGGAAACTTTGCTTCTTAGTGGCGCTAAAACAATGGCGGAAATTGAAAAGGTAAAAGAGTTGGCCACAAATGCGGGCTTCCACTCTTTCCGCGTCGCTTCCTACAATGGCGAGAAACCTAATTTTGCTAAGGCGATCAACGTATGAAAAATGATCTCTTAGACTATCTGACAGCTATCGGCTTGGGGCTTTGCCTATGCGTGGGCTTATTGGCTTATTTTGACGTTTTGGTTAAGTAAGGAGATAAAAATGAAACCTACACTATGCAAAGAAACGGGTTTTTGGTTTGTCACGGGCTATGCTACTGGCCGCAAATACTGGGGTGCAACTCCAAGGCAATGCGAACAAAACGCGCAACTTTACTTTTATCGGTGACATTCCAGCGGGTAAGCTCACGGGTTGGGCTTATTCGATGCACTGTCGCATCATTTCAACTTAATAGGTGTCAACATGAAAACACAAAAACTTGAAAAACTTACATTTGCTAGTGGCGCTGAGGCAGTTGCGCACTATTATTCGCAGGGTTTTGCTACTGTCTTAGATTTTGATGATGGCCGGATAATGCGACAAGGCGATGATGAGGTTTTAATCAAAAAACTAGGGTTTTTACTATGGGAAAGCTCTAGAATTCGCATCACAATGCACTAATATTCCAATTTAATAGGTGTCAATAATGCTCACTCTACACACTTCAAGCAATTACGCTGCATATCTGGCCAACAGTGCTGGAATCATTGTCGAATCTACTCGCAAGACTGGCGGTGTCAACATGAAGCCAGATCATCCGCAATTTGCTGAATACTTAGAGGCTTTCAGGTCAGCCATTGATCCACATGAGGCTGATCTACTTTGCAAAGCTCTCTTGTCCTAACGCTTAGACTGTTGACCCTTAGATTAGGGGTCAATGGCCTAGGTGTTTAACTAGGGTTTATCAACATTCAAAAGGCGTCAATAAAATGCAAGCTATACACACAAAATATATACCCGCTTCAAATGTCAAAGGCTCACGAATTAAAGCCACATCTGACAGCAAATTAAGCGTGACTATTTCCTATCCTCACGAATTTTCAGGCCATCTTGTGCATTTTGAGGCTGTCAAAGCTTTAGTTGCCAAACACAAGCTCAATTGGGACATTTCCAATATGTGCTATGGTGGTTCAAGTGATGGTAAGGGCTATACATTCGTTTTTTGTGACTCAAAGGTGTAAATGATGGCTAAATACACAATCACTCACGGCTCAATCGCTGCCGTTCAATATGTGAAGTTGCCTGATGGCTCAAAAGTGACAGTAACTGACGCCAAAGATGGCTCAGAATTGGAATTAAAACGCTTACCTTTAAAGGTTCAAGCGGCTGTCAATCGTCAATTTGGCACTATCTTTGCACTCCCATACGATAGCCGACAAGCCTTCATTGATAACTCAATCCCTTTTGATGTAGAGGTGACAGAATGACTCACCTAAATGACCCTTGGGCTGATAAGCACTTCGGGCCTACTGTTGAGGTATTTATCCCAATTAAAAAGCCAAAAAGCTACTATGAAAGCGAGTTTTCTAGGCTTGGGAACACTCCCGCAACGATGCAACTCAGAAACGATCAGGGGCAAACTCGATGGATGACGATAAAACCTGAACAGATCAAAGCCATTTTAAAAATTTTGAATGAAGAGGCGTAAAAATGACACAATCTCAAGCACTTACACAAGCCCTAATTTTGGCCTTAATTGCACCCGATGACAAAAAAGCGCAACAAGCCTCAGAACTTGCGGCAAATATCGCTTTTGGCTTATCAATAGATGAAGTCGAGCAATGTAAAACTGCTGCCCTTGATTGTCTTGAGAGGACTGGCGTGTGATCTATGCAACCCTTGCTCTAATCCTTCGAATACTTACAAAACGCTGACCCTTGACCCGCCATTGTGCGGGTTTTCTTTTGTCTAAAAACAAGCTCTACGGGGCTTTTTGGCTTTTGAGGGTCACCAGATGTATGCTCTAACGCAAAAAATCGCTCAAAACTCGTTTAAATCGGCTTTAGACGGCATATTTTGGGTCAGTCTTTCAATGGTTTTATTCAATGCTGACAATTCATCCATTTTGTAGACATTCCACAATCTGCGCTGCCCATGTATTCCATTGATCGGCCCTCGATGACAATCAGCACACAATGGCATTGATGTAAACCATTGGCCTTGGGTTATCTCATGACATTCGCTAGGGGCTGGGTTATCGCAAATAATGCAATTCATGGCCTTGATTCTGGCTATGTGCAATCTTTCACTAGCGGTAGGTTTTGCCTTGTTTTTGCTAAACATTATTGCGTGGCTTTTTGTTCAATACGGGCGCTGTATTGGGCGGTTCTCCAGCATTCCACCTTAGCTTGTGCAGCCGTCATCAGCCAGCGATAGCGCTCCTCAAGCTCTACGGCTTGTCTAATGCCTTCCAAAATCTCTATGTATTCTGGGTGAGCATAAGCAAACGTGTCCTGTTTTCCCAGTACTTCAGTACCCGCAAGGCTTTTTAATTGCGCGTGTTTACTGCGACGATATTCGTCTAAGTACATTCTGTCGGCCTTGGCTTTGGCATAAAGTGGCGCTGTGTCAATGATGTACTGAATAGCTTTAGTTGGTTCGTTCACGTTATCTCCCGTTCATAGTGTCGGTAGGTTGGGGCTGGCTCATTTCTGCCGCATCTCCTACTATGCTCGTTTGCCTCTTGTAAAGCCTGAAAAGCCCATTTGCAGTTAGTGCATACATAATAAGGCGGGTTGCCTGGTGCGTCTTTCTTTTGCTCAATCATAGGTAACAGCCCTTTGTCGAATAATTTGGGCGCAATCTTGAATAGTTGTTCTCTCTACTTGGGCAAATTCAGGTTGATCGGGCCACTCAAGGGTCATGCTTTCGACCAGTTTTGCGCATTGCTCTCGTTCATGCTCAGCAACAAGTCTGGCAAATGCTTGTAATTGCTCGGTATAAAACGAGTAAATATATTCACCGCTTGGGTGAACACCATAGGCGGCAGTTTCTATCGCCATCTCTTGAATTCTGTTTAGACTGATGTCTTTCATATTATCTCCACCACATTATTGTTTTTTGATTTTAGATAATCCCTAGTTTTCTGAATATATCTTTCAAATTCAGACCTAGAAATACTTGATTGTTGTAAATCAGCATATTCGATTAACTCCCTCACGGCTTTAATACCTTCACCATCAAGAACAATACGCATTGTTGTACTGTACCGATCTGCGGCTTTATGGAGGGCTTTTTGAGCCTTCTCACACACTGGTAACACCTCTGGCCCTACTCCAGCCCTTGCCATCGTTTCGCTTAGGTTTAAGACCTCGGTTAACGTATGCCAGTCCTGAATTGTTCCCATGCCCTTAGTTATCGCTTCCAAGGCTGAGTATTCCATTACCCTGAGTTTGTCTAGCTTGTCTCTATCGGTAATGCAAGCTCCTTCGATTGAATGCTTTATCGGATTGAGCAACGCCCATACCTTGCGTTTAACTTGCTTACGCATTTATTTAATCCCATGCGCGGCTTCGATGGCTCGGGTTATGTTTAATGCCCTCAAACCTGCAACCATGTACGCATTGCCGTTGTCCACTACTACGCTGTTTGCAATAAATATTTGGTGAATCTCCTCATCCGTCAGCGGCTTGCGCTGTGGTGGGGTGGAAAGAAACTCCATCCAATAGCCCACTTCTGCATATTTAAGACTTAAATTGCGCTTCTTGGCAAACTCTGTGATGGCTTCCACCGCTGGGCTTGCCTCATCAACACTAGACAAAATTAGCCGTTTCTCACGCGAAGTTAACCAACCCATAAAGTCAAATAATGCTCCCGCAACTACTGAATGCGCCACAGGCGCATCCTTCGCTTCTAGTGCGGCTTGCCGAGCACCATAAGACGCTCGCACTTCATTCCAATGCGCTTCTAATTCGTTTTGTGGCGACAATCTTGCTTCAATGGCTGTGATGGCGGCATGAGCATCAAGAATGTCAATATCTAGTTCTGTGTTTGTCATGCTTTCTTTTGCGTGTGGTAACACTCGTTTCAACGCCTCCAATGCTAATTTGAGTGCTTCTGTCTGTGTCATTTTGTCACCTCTGTGACACATGTAGTGTGCTTCCAAATACCAGATTCAGCCCAAACATTTTTATCCAATTGGTGGTAAACCTTCCCATCAACACATTTTAGGTCTGAGCATCCAGTTAAAAACAAAAAACTTAAAGCCAATGCAAGGCGTAATGCTTCGTCTTTGGTCATACGTCCTCCATCTTGTAATTGATTTTGTGGTGTTGAAAGCGCATGGCGGCTTCGATCTCTAATTCTTTGAACTGCTCATCAGACAACAAACCAATGACATCACGCCCATTGAACCAAATCTCTTTGATTGACTCGTTGTAAGTTGTTTCACCATCGTTTTCATACTCATAAACAACAGTAACAATCTCGTTGCCTGCTCCTGTGGTTGTGTCAAATTCCCATGTACTCATGATTCACTCCTGTTAAAAATTAAACTTTACGCTTGTTTGATTGGTGTTTGAATAGGGATTTACCCTTAGATCAACTCTTCTTTAACCATGACTTCCACCATGCCAACTGTGCCGTAAACCTTTGTTGAATGAAGCGACACTACTTGGCTGTCATCTAGGAAAACAATTCCATTCATGCCGTCAAAAATTGCCTTGCAAAAGTTGTCAATGTCGCTTTTCTTTGTTGGACGCTCTTCTCCCGATAAACAGGCTTGTATGCGTTTTTTGCTGTAACTGGCTGGGATAGGCAAGGTTATGTAGATATAAGCTCCCACAGGCGTTTGTAGAGGGTTTGAGCTACCCATTGCGAGCCTAGCGGCTTCTGACACCTTAGTTTCGTAGTCAACAGTAGTCTTAGGGCTGTAAGTTGATACGAATTTACCCCTTCTGGCAAACCTTGGGCGACCCTTTGGTACTGGTGTTCCTTCAACCATAAAATTGACAATAAATGTCATTCAAGTGTCCCTTCTCTCATTTGGTTCATGTAAGCTCTAATTCTGTCTCTAGCACCAGAGCCATAGATTCGTTCTGCTCTTTCAAGTCTGGCTCGAATCAAATCACGATTCTTTGACCATTCCCAATTGCGATAGAGTTCCCGAGCCTCTGCTTGCTCTAAGATGACCCTATCGCTTGGGCCTTCGATGTTCTTACGACTCCAAGTCACCAGTAAGTTCCAATGCTTTGTTTATCAGATAAAGCGGAACATTCTTTCCGTCTTTTACTTTGTCTAACAGGATATGGGCTTCATAGTGAGACATTTTTTCTCCATTTGTGTTGTTCAAGCCACTTTCTAGCTTTTTCCTTGGCTTCTAGTGCTGCTTGTCTTTCTGCTTCGGTAGATTGCTTCTCGATCTGTAAAACCTGTTTAACAGGGATTTCAGGCCCTTGATTGCATAAATTTCTAAGTTTGATAGCACTCGGAATAAACTCTCCATCTAGTTTGGCAATGGCAAAGTCCATGCTTGGTCTGTATGTCAAGAATCTGCCTAATTGGGACTTCCATTCCTGCCGAACAAACTCTGGGTCTATGCCATCAAAGTGGCGATTAAATGGTGTTCCAAATATCGCCATCATTCGAGCAAAGATGTAGTCCAAACCTTCATCTTGCGTACAAAAATCAGTTTCCAAGTAATTTGACATTTCCACCTCCAATTAAGCCTCTTGTTAAACCAGAAATAACTCTTTGGTTCATTTGACCAGTCTTGCTTAGGTTTTCATCTTTAACCCAATCAGCTTTGAAAGATTGCCAGTTTCGGACAATTGTTTCTTTCAATGCGTCTTCCAATGACCAACCAGCAATGTTGGCTTCTTTTTGTATTCCATCAATAACCAACTGGGTGACACGAGCTTTCTTGGATTTCCTGTGAGCAATAAACTCTTGCCAAACAGAATCAGAAACACCGCTAGGTGTTGCAACGACAGTTGCTTTCTTCTCTTTCTTTGTCTCTCTCTCTGCCTCTGTCTCTGTCTCTGGGATAGCATCATGCAAGCGTTCTGCTAGCACTCCGCTAACAATGACAAAAAAGTCTTTATCAATCAATGGTTTAAGGCCATCTTCGTATTCTTTAGGTGTAATATGAAGACGAAAGACTAGCTCATCTAGTGAGCCATCAAAAATACCATCTTTTGATTCACTTGCAAGCAACCAAAGCATAGGTGCTAGCGCTTTGCTAGCAATTGGCAAGCAGATATAAGACCTGTTGTTTAACAGTTCACGATGAAGTTTTATCCAAGGTGGGCAACGATCTTTGTAATGCTGAAAGACCGCCCAATTCTTAGGCTGTAAGAGCATGATATTTTCCGCTTTTTAAACCACCCTTAAAGGAATTGCCAGCAGGAGAAGGGTTAACTCTTTTCGATGCGCTCATGACTTCGCATCTAGCTGGATTCCATAATAACAAAACGATTCTACTTTGTAAACAAGCAATTGATGTCAATAGGCTTATTCAAATGTAGCTCTAACGTCCTGACCAACAAAGCAGTTACTGCCGCCTTGAAGTCTTCAGGATAGTCTACATAAACACTAGCCATACGATTAGCGTAGCCCTGTAGGGTTTCCGCACATTCTTGTTCCATTTGTTCGATGTTCATGCGCAACATCATAGTGTTGTTTTTATGTAGCGCAATTAGGGTTTGTACTAATATGAAAGACTAAAAACCTGTGGCACATTAAAGGTGTGGACAACAAGTAGCCCACGTTTAACAGGAGTCAATATGCCAATGCTTAATGGAAGGAAGGTCGTAGACCTAGAGATAGATGGAGTCGATCCTAAGGATTATCCTGATTTCAGCGATGCGTATTTCAGTTACGCTTGCTATGAAGATGGAACACCATTGACAGACGATGAGTTAGACAAGTTAACCATCCTGGCAAGCGATGTTCTCTGGGAAATGGCTTTTGAGAGTCTTTACTGATGAAATCCTTGCTTGAAACTTACATAGAAGAATTCTCAGGAATCAAATACTGCCCGTACTGTTTAGCAGTACTTAACAAGTCATGCTGTACTGGTGACTGGATCGAATTCAAGGACTTTGGACTTGAAACACAAAAGAAAATCATTCAACAAGAGTTAGATAACAGGAGTTAATCATGGGTGTACATAAAAAACTAATGGATGCACGAATCCAACTTCAGGCAGCGCCACTAAAGAAGTCTGGTCACAATAAGTTTGCAGGCTACCAGTACTTCGAACTTGGAGACTTTCTCCCAACAATCAATCAAATCTTCGCCAAAATCGGTCTATGCGGTGTTGTATCGTTCGATAAAGAGTTGGCAACTCTGACCATCACAGATACAGATGATGGCTCACAGATCGAATTGACAAGCCCTATGGCTGATGCCAATCTAAAGGGATGCCATCCTATTCAGAATCTTGGTGCGGTAGAAACATATACCAGGCGTTATCTTTGGGTGTCAGCAATGGAGATTGTCGAGCATGATGCTTTAGACTCTTCTGCTCCACTTAAAGAGCAAGCACCAGTTATTACTCCAACTCAGGGAGCAACAGACAATATTCCTGAAGAGGAATTACAGTACTTGCAAGAGTTGGCAGTCGAATTGATTGCCATGTGTGAGCAAGGTGACCCCAAGGAAGCTTGGGTTAAGTTGGAGGGAGAGAACCTAGATAGCGAACAGAAAGTAGCTCTCTGGACTTTGCTTCCCAGTAAAGTGCGTACAGCGTTAAAGAAAGCGAAGGAAATTTAATGGAAAAGCGTGATAACTCAGGTGTTTTGTTCAAAAACGACAAGAAAGAAACAGGAAACCATCCTGATTACAAAGGAAATCTGACAGTAAATGGTCAAGATTACTGGTTATCAGCATGGATCAAAGAAGGTAAGTCTGGCAAGTTTATGGGTCTTGCATTGTCTCCAAAAGAGCAACAACCCAAAGCTAAGATGTCCGAGCGTTCCAAGGCAACAGGGTTCGATGAAGACGAATCGCTCCCCTTCTGATAAACTTTTCTCGGGCGAAAGCGGGCAATTCTGCCGGACGAACGTTAGTAGCCCAACTTAAATAGGAGTTAATAATGGATATTAAGAGTGCATTTGAGAAAGTCTTTGGAACAAGCACAAAGACAATGGTGAGACCAACAGACCCAGTAACTTCATTTGAAGCAGCGGTTAACACCTCACAGAAAGCCCCTAATCATCGTTTAATCGCCCTACAAGCGCTTTTACAACATGGGCCAATGACAGACTTCGAGTTAGCAGAAAAAACCGCCCTACAACAGACCTCCATTGGTAAGCGAAGGAAGGATTGTCAAGACGCTGGCTTGGTAGATTTCTATATGCTTGGTGGTGAAAAAGAAAGAAGAAAGACTCCCTCTGGTAGCAGTGCTTATGTATGGCAAATCACAGAGCTAGGTAAACAATTCTTGGAGACACAAAAATGATTGAACTTCCACCCCACTCAAAGATTTCATACCCTTCAGTCCCATTAAAAGACTTCAAGTGGACACCTGGCTCAGATGTACAAGCTATTTGGAGAAAACATGGATGGACTCCTCCATCAGAGAACATGACTCCTCCTCCACCAGAGAAGTGTGATTACAGGAGAATTAAATGACTGAACAAGCAATGCGGATGGCACTTGAGGCGTTGGAGAAAAACCGCAGAACGCACCATTACTGCGAGGACACTTGGTATTCATGTCCAAAACATGAGGAAGGGTGCGCCAATGATTCTGAGGGTGACAAGTGCAACTGTGGTGCTGATGAAGCGAATGTTGAGATTGACAAAGCCATCACCGCCCTGCGCCAAGCCCTAACAGATGCAGAAGCAAGAAACTGTAAGAACTGCGTCATTGATAAGCCATGTGTTTGTAAAGGCAAAGACTTTCAACCTTGTGGTGCATTTATTTCAAAGCAAGATAAGCAAGCACGTTCTGATGCACTCGACAAGAAGGCAGAGAACGCAAGGGAGTTGGTGTTGGACTATGAGCCAGTCGCACTAGAAGCAAAGGATGAGCCTGTGGCGTGTAAAGAATGCCACCTGAAAGATACTGTGTACGACTTGTTGGATGACCTGAAAGTTGCCAATCTGAAGCTATCAGTTCGGTCACAGCGCACATGGGTAGGTCTGACGGAAAAGGACATTTGTGAAGCCGCAGTCAAGTCTCAAGAGGGCATTTCTCCACGCGATGACACTTTGCGTTTTGCCATAGCCATTGAAGCCAAACTCAAGGAGAAGAACACATGACCACTCAACTTGTTCGTGACTCTATGAAGCTGATGGCTGATGCTGGCGTGGACATTGTGGACATCAAATGGTTTGACCTGTCTGGTGCGTTCACTGACAAGCAACGGGC
>Ga0208784_1000641_pt1 | contig 16377 bp, 23 predicted proteins | sample DEB19_08_DNA_FD_184531 | JGI IMG/M metagenome (GOLD analysis project Ga0208784, IMG submission 184531) | Aqueous microbial communities from the Delaware River and Bay under freshwater to marine salinity gradient to study organic matter... | ecosystem: Environmental > Aquatic > Marine > Coastal ... | reverse complement strand
GCTCAAAAGCGTATTCGACAGCGGGAGTAATCTGGTGAGTAGATTTCGTCCCGTCAGCCCTTGTCACTATTAACTTTGCCATTGCCCATTTCTCCTAATTTAGAATGTACCTGCTGCGTTCACAGTCAACTTGGAGTTAAGCGTGAAGGAAAGGTCTTGAATTGCCATGTCACCTACACCGCCGTTAATCGGAGTTAGGTTGTTGACAAGAATATCAAATTCATAGACAGGGTTTGCTGCGCTTACAGCAGTACCCTTTTCCTGAATTGCTTTGCACGCCACAGTTGTACCAAAAGCACCATTAAGCGTTTGAAGTACCTGTGAAGTAGCTGTGTCATTGAGAAGTGATACTGTGAGCGTACCCGACTCCAAGCCCTTAACGAACTTGTGCGCGGTGTCACCCATTGCGGTAACTTCAAGTTCATCTGCCGCATAATTGAGCGTGATTGAAGTTACATGGTCGCTAAGATCAACAGCGTTAATCTTAAGACCGACTTTGTTGTTTAAGAAAATAGCCATTTAGGTTATTCCTCGTCTTTCTTAGCGGTTGCGGGTTTTGGTGCGCTTGGAGCTACTTGACCAATCTTAGCCAAGAAAGCCTCGCGCTCTTTGTCATTATCAGCCATTTTTTAGCTCCAATCGGATAGAACGCTGATTGATACTTCACCGGACAATAGATCGCCTACTGTGCCAGTCAAGACTGCGGGTGCACTAAATGTCCCTATTGTATATGCAATAGATGACGCTTCTAGCTTATTCACAATGTTAAGGTAAAAATCTTCAATGTTTGTCAGGTTGCCTTGATTGTCAAACATCGGTGCAAGCACGACAAGTTTGAAATTAACTTTTGGCTTGACTGTTTTGTAATGGTCGTTTGAAGGCTCAATGTATGGATCGCCGGGTTGCACGATAATTGAGTTAGCAAGCGGGCTAGCAGGTGGGAAGGAAAACACCTGCCAGCTCGCATTATCAGCTAGTGCAGTCGCGATTGTTCCCCGCAGGGTTGTTATTGCGCTCACCCTACTTGACCGCCCGGAGCTAGATGATCCGCAAGCAAGCCTCTAACCCGTGCCATGAGCGTATTGCCCATGCGATATGGTGAAGGTTGAAAGTCAGGTGAAATGCCGCCCGCGTTGGACGCTTGACGAGCTTGCCATATGTCAACGGCAATCATAAGCGATGCTTGATTGACTTCAGGTAAAGTTTCATAGTCAATATGCGTAGTGCCATAAACCTTGCCAAAAGGGACAAGTGCGTTGTATGACTCAACTGTTGCATTGTTAACAGCATAAGTAACTGAATAAATGGTAGGTACTGTGGTAACAGTTTTAGATCCGTTGTATTTTGCTCCGGCGTTCTCTACTGTAATTGTTTGACCAACAATAAAATCGTGTGGGATTGCGGTGTAAATGGTCGCTACGCTTGCGGTTGACTCATGTGCCACTAGCGCATAACTGTTGAACCATAATTTAGATTTCACGATGTTTTCCGCTGCTTGACAAACTTCTTCAACAACAGCAGACGAGTAAAGGTTGCCAATGCCTAGCGCTGAGCGCAATTCAGCTTCGGTAACGTATGTTGCGGGCATCCTTTAATCCTTTCTATGTTAGCCCCAGCGCAAGGGCTGTGCGCTGGGGTAACTCTACTTCTAGGCTAGAACTACGCCTTGTTGAACTTGAACGCGCCTGCACCAGTCTTGGTAGCAATTGCGTAATAGCCATACATTCCGATCTCGACTTTTCCAGTCCCGACCTTTTCAGCGCGGAGTTGTAGGCGTGGTGATTCGTACCATGTATAGGAATCGCGGTTAACAACAATGATGGAGTTATCAGCTTCACCGGTCATTGTGTAGTCAACGTATAGCGGAAGTCCGAGAAGCGTTCCACGAATCGCTGAAACAGAAAGATCACCGGCTGCGTTTTGTGGTGCAGCTGCATTGAAAATTGGGCGATTCTGTGAATCGACCAAGCCAGTTAAGTTGCTCCATTGTGTCGGAGAAACAATTACGCCGGTTGCAAAGCGGAATGTGTTTGTGTAGATGGATGAACCTGCGCGGGCAATAAACGCTGCGATTTCTGCGCCGTCCCATGGAAGGGTTACAGTTGTGGAATCAAGAGTTCCATTTGTTGCGAGTGCTGCTCCAGCTGCGGTGTTTGTTGACTTTGCGTAAGCATCGCCCATAAGTCCAAGAAGCTCGGACAAGAATGCAGGCGAAGTTCTGTCAAGAACCTCAACGCTAAATAATTGCATCCCCGCCGCTTTCTTGACATCTACATCGAGATATTCGATTTCAACCTGATCATCGTTGAAAGCTCCACCTTCGGCGACTGGTGCGCCTACTGTTGGAACAGTCTTAACGCGTGGAATCTGGAACTTCATACCTGCATCTGGCAATGTGCCGGATGAGATTGCTTCAATTGTCGCGCGTGTACCAGTTGACTTCGGATTCCAAACTTCGGTCAATTGACGAGTTGGAACTAAGCCCGGTACATCGTTTGTTGTATCTGTATCGGATGCAGCTGCGATCCATTGACGAGCAGACTCATCATTGAAAATGTTAGCTTTGATTGTGTTTTCAAGCATTGCAAGCGGAGTCACGTTAATTCGTGGCTTCGCGTAAATTGGTGCTGCAACTGTTGGGCGAGCAGCCTCTACCGCAGGGGCTTCGACCTTAGGCTCAACAGATGCGGTGTCTGGAGTATTCTCCACGACTGCCTCGCTTTCGTTTGTTGGGGTTTCAACGACTTCTTCTTCGGAAGCCGCTACGCTCAAAACTTCGGCACTCTTAAAGGCAGCAGCCTGAACAAGTGACACTTCTTTGAGCAAACTTGATTTAACGCGATAACGATCTTTATCTTTTTTGCCAGCGATAACTTCTACGCCGACTGACAAGCCTGAACGTAATTGTTCGCTTGCCTCAATTAAACTGTCTGTTCCGCGTTGTGTATTTGCAACCTTGAATGTTGCATAAATTCCTGATTCATCTTCGGTAAATGACATTAAACGACCAATTGGCTTTTTAGGGTCATGTTCCAATAGAAGTTTAGGTTTTGGATTTGTAGGAATCTCAATAGATCCCGCTTCAAATACAACTTTCCCGACATTGGTAAAACCAACTTCAGAATCGCCGAATGGGACGATTTTGCCGGTGATAGTGCGTTCCTCTGCATTGCAGGTTATATCGCTACTGAACTGAAGTAACATCTTCGTTTCCATTTGGCGTTAGATCTTCCATTTCCATAGCTTGATCTAGTGTGATCAAACCGAGTGATAGCATTTTTTCAATGACGTTAAGTCTTTCCATCGGATCTACCCGAAGGAAAGCAGAGCCAACGTCAAACTTAACAATGTTGCCTCGCGCCGTTATGTCATCCATTGACAATCTGTCTTGAATTGCGTTGATATACGGAGCGAGTGATAGCGCCACGAATTGCTTACGCTCATCTTGAACATTGGCATAAGTCATTGAATTGTTTTGGTCTGCGCTTATGTAATACGCAGGTACATTCATCATTCGTGCAATTTGAGTTGCGGTATTTTGGATTGCGTCAACGAACATCATGTCTCTAGGTGAGAATGAAGTTGGCTGATAATCTAAAGTGCTAGTCAGATAAGCAGTCGAGCGTTGTTCGCGTGCTTGCTTCCAAGCTGCAAGAATTCCTTGCACTTCGGCAGGTGCTAAATCTGCACCGGTGTTTTTGATAACACCTGAAGGCATTGGAGTTGACGTTGCTACTCTCATTGCTTTTTCTAAATCAATTGCGCTGCGAAGTGTGCGAGCGCCGCGCTGCAAAATACCTTCGTCTTGTGCTTGGAATGTGACAAGTGATCCAAGACCTGACATTGGAACAGGTGTGCCATCGATTGTGTATTGTGTGATGAAATTTGTATTCGCATCGGTTGTGAATGAAACGCGACCCGGCGCAATCCATTCAAAACGAGCTGGACGACCATCATCAAAATAAACTTCAGTCACGCGCCAATACGCAACCCCAAAAAATATAAGGCTATCAACTGTCCAACTTATAGTTATAGAACGCGGTTGCGTTAATGAAGGTTGTTCTAGCCATAATGGATTGCCTAATTCTTCGCCAGTAGATTTTTTGTAAAGTTCCATTGGCAATCCGCCAATTGTGCAAGCAATTAAATTGCGGCAACGTGCAACGCTAGGAACTGACATTGCTTCATCGCGACCTACGGCAGTTAATACGCCCGGAATGTAATAATTGAAAGAATCAGTCATCAATTGCGGCGCTTGTTGCGCCTCAATCTTTACGGGGCGAAAACGATCAAAAAGACCCATCGTTTAAGGATACCATACAAATCGGACATTTCGTGCATTTCAGACGATAATTTGTGGTTTGCTCTGTGGCTTAAGCAGCTGGTGGACAACCATTGCAAGGCTAATTGCCGCAGATACGTCCCCGGCTGACTTTCGCCTAACGATTCGCCAACCCGCATCTGTTTCCTTAGCCGCACAGTTATTCATGGAGTCCACCAAGCTAGCCTGTCCGATGTGAACGATTCGCGCGTTCACAAGCGCATCATATAGATCAGAACAGGCTTGGTAAAATACAGTCCCGGACATATCTTGTATTTTGTGCCCTGATTGTTGCAATCGTTCTGCCACGCTCATCGTGCTGTATTTGTCAAAACAGATCATTTTAGGGCGATACTGTTTTGCCCAGTCATTGACTTCCACAGCCATTTTTAGCTCGTCAATGGCGACTTGACTCTCGAACTGTGCAATGACACCCACCGCAATCTTGCCATCCTCGCGTATCTGCCCTGCAACAAGTGAAGCCATCTTTTTATTGACTGAAATATCCATTCCGAAAATGGTGGCAGCACCGGGAGCAATTTCTAGCTCTTGGACTGTCAAATCTTCAAAGGCTCTGTAAGGCCATGGTGATTTAAGCGCGCTAACCCATTGGCATAATGTTTCTGTACGGCTTGCTTCCACGCTAGATGTCGCAATTGCTTCAGCAATTGTTTCCTCGTCTATCAGATAGCCTAAAGCGGGATTTGCTTGATACCACGCGTCTTTATCGGTTATCTTCGCCCAGTCATCGGCTGAATACTCCCAAAAGCCCATAGTAGGCGGCGGATAGCTCAAACAACGGCTTCGTAAGTCATTCAAGACTGTGCTGAAGGCATCACCGGCGTTGCTAGTCATAAAGATTTGACTATTGGGACGGGCGCGAGTAATTGGCTTAGCCGCAGTCCACGAATCTTCGTCAATTTCACGCAACTCGTCTATGTAAAGCAGATCCGCGGTCTTACCACGGCTTCCATCTCTTGTAGCCGCGACTATCTCGTAACGAGCGCCCGAAAGCAGCTCCACCGATTCCTGACCATTAGCCACGCGGATCTGTTTAACCTGCGCCATGAGCGCGGGATTATCTTCTATCACGTCAACGACCTTGCGAAAGGTGTCCAAAGCCATGCCGCGATTAGATGACATTGCAACTATATTCATTTCACCGAAAATAAACAACCCAGCAAGGATGCGGATGCGTGCTAGGTGTGTTTTGCCATTCTGACGTGCTACTAGCAGCAGATTTGTCTTTCTACGCCATTTTTGATCTTTGTCAACCTTGAGCATGTCGGTTAAGACGTATTCCTGCCACGGCAGCAGCTCTAGCTTGCAATCTTCTAGGAATTTCTTTATTTCATCAATCCTAGATGCGCCTTTGAGCGGTGCGTTCTGCAATCGTGGCTTAGTAGCGCCCTTGCGTGCCTTCTTCAATTAGCCCCCGACCGGTCTGGACTGATAAATGGTGAGTCTGGATCAATTCGGACTGAAGTATGTCCGTTTTGTACCAATTGTCGCTTGTTTGAACCGATTGGGGAGTTTTCTTTCTTAAAGGCAGGGGGGGTAGAACGTTGTGCTAAAAAAACGTGTTCTTCCTTATCTTTCTTGGCTATGTTGCATTGACGACACGCTGCGACACAATTTTCTAGACTGTCCTCGCCCCCACGAACTTTTGGGACACGATGATCCACTTCATTCACAGGGCTAATACCGCAATACGCACAGGTATAAGCATCACGCCTTAGCACTTGCAGGCGTAGCTTCTTCCAATGAGATGTAGCTCTGTATGGCTTTAATGCCATCCTTTATTCTCCCAATGTGCTAACGCTAAACATGGCTTTCCATTGTATCTATGCTTTATGTATTCTAAATGCACATCTATTTGTCTATAAGGGTTAAGTGTGCCATACCACTTAGATCTCATTTGCCCTAGTCCCCAATGAGAATGGTTGCGAGCTTTATAGTCCCAACGACTCTCATAATGGATAAGCCAGTTATAGCATTGGAACTGTTCCCAGTTCATCTTGTTATACGCATATAACTTTATATTCATAACGTGAAATGGCTTTTGATTTGAATATGCGACACTTTGATTCGTTGCCAAAAGGCAAAAGAATAGAGCTGCCCCTAATGCTCGCCTCGCGGCGAAGGTGTCTCTCAGCCTTCGCGAGAGTCTGAGCATACCACGCTTGTCAAGGGCAAGCCTCTGACCTGCGGTTTTGTTCTCAATTGTCGACATTTGTGCAGGATTCACATTTATCTCGTTTCCCATAGATCCATAATCCACAGCCTAAACACCTATGGATTAGTTGTGGCTCAGTAGCCATTGGCTTTTAGTAAATACACTAGATCTTCAACACGGAGAACCGCTACCCAATCATCGATAGCGGCTTCTCCTTGACCATTTAGGCGCATGACGGCTACGCCTAGTCCCGTGGTCTTGCGTTGCTTGAGCTGTCGCATCGTTGCAGCTGGATCAAACTTTGACCGGCTTTTGACTTCAATATCCAAGCCTTCTATCCCTTGAATATCGCTGCCACTAGCCCCTGACCCAACTTGATGCGCGTGTGCCCAACCATGATCACGCAGATATTGTGCTAATATACGCTCGCTCTCACGACCTCTGACTTTTCGTGATTTGCTCATTAGTTTGACCTCACATGACAGGTGCGACATTCGCACGGCTTAACTGCCCCCGCAGTTATAGGCTCGTTACAATTGTCGCACACGTCTAATTGTTTATCCATTACTAACATTTAATCACCTGCCTTTTCTAACCATTCTTCAACAAGCTGATTAATTAAACCGGCTAAGCAATCTGCACAGCAGTTAATTGTTTTGCCATCTGGACAAGAATTGACATTGGCAATGACATCTTTCCAATAGATTTGATTCATCCTGCCACCAGTTCTTCATCTTCAGGTCTGAAATGCCATTTACCACTTGGATCTATGACCATCCATAAAGACTTGCATTGTTCAGCTTTACGCTTCATAGGAAGACTGCAAGTCCAACCACGATAAGCGCCGTTTTTGCCAGTGCCCTCACGCAAGACGCGAGCACCATGCTTACAAGTTGGAACAGGCTCGGTATTAAATGTCTGCTGAATAAGATCAACTGCATCCTCAAATGCGGGTGCAACGTCAGCCGGTGGCTCAATTGTTGTATCCCAGATGATTTCACTTTCTTTGTTTCTAGCACTTAGAAACTCCTTCTGCTCTTGAGTGCGAACGCGTATGGGTTCAAGGCTTGCCTTACTGTCATTAACCTTTGCCATTTCCAAAGAACTAGGGCGCTTTCCTTTAGCAGACAATCCGAGATTCGCCAAGCATCTTCCAATGCTGCTGCTCTCGCAATTCTCAACCCAAAAATCGCGATCCACACCACGATCTTTGCGAGCACCACGCGCATAACCAACAGCGGAAGGATTAATATCAAGATAGGTGCGGTAAGCGTATGCCTTAAAGATAACAATGCCTTTTTCCTCGTCATTGCTAACAAGCTCTGTAATGATTGCACCATCGGGATTCTCAGCATAAAACTTATGAATCCTTGTATCCACATCTTCATAATTCTCCAAGTTGAACATCTAATTCCTGCTTTCCTTCTTTGTAGTCGAGTTGTTCCTTAAAGCTCCAAGTCGTGCCATCGTGCCACGTTTGGGCTTCTTTAGCGCAAGTAAAGCAGTAATGCCTGTCAATGACTTTGTTGTGGACAAATGACGTAATCGTCCACACCGCTTGCGTTTGACCACGCACATCACTTGTGCCCCATTTCATCTTGCAGTAATCGCACCATACGCCACGCTTACTAGGCGAAATCTTTGCCATAATCAGCCCAGTCCGTACCGAGCGCCATCTCACCTGCGAGCGCAGCATAGGAAACCAAGTCAATAAAACTATCCCGGTTTGGAGTTTCAGCGAGCCTTGAGATTTTGACCAGCGCCATGCAGATACACACGTCCAACGGATCAATTGGTCGTCCGAAATAGCTAGCCCATAACTCAGAGATTCGCTTGATATTGATTGCGGGATGTCCGTATTCAAATCCTCGTTCATCAATAATGTCGGCTGCATCAGTCAACAAGTCTTTCGCTTTGTACGACTTTGCCCCGTGTGTATCCTTTTGCCCATCCATTCTGATAGCCCCTTTGATAGATTGATATTATTCCTGCATAGATAATCCAAAACACGACAAATAAGCCAAGACAAATCAAGGCTATTTGTTCAGCTGTAAAGTTATTCGACATCTGCGCTCACCCCATGAACATCAAGAAAGTAAGCAGCCAAAACTTCGCGGCTTAGTCTGCCGCGCTGTTGGCTAATGCCGAGCTTGTCTTTAGCGTATTTCCGAATGAAAGACGCTCTTACATAATGTTTTCCGTCCGTGTAAGCACCGGACTTCCGATCAAATCGGATTATGCCCATTTCAAATCCCCTTTCAAATAGGATTTCAAATCCTATTTTGAAGGGTTAAACCCTATTTTGTCAACGACACGCCCAAGTCAATTGCGTCAACGTGGTCATCAATTGAACGCCTAATGGGATAGATGTCATCAACCAAAACGCTTGCCTTCCACTATAAAGCTGCCGTCACGCTCAACAGGAATAGCCACAGGCTGAACACGCTTGCGGTCTATGTAAATAATCCCGAAACCTTTTTGCCAGTTCATTGTGCCCTTAGTGTAATAAGCCTTAGTTTCATCCATTAAATGACCTACTTCAAACCCTGTCAGGATACCCGTTAAAACGCCCCCTGAAGCCGTTGTAAAGGACGAAATGCCCTGCCTGTGGGTATGACCACACACCACGCTCTTTCCATGCCTCTTAGCGGCTTCTAGGGCTGTTAAACCCCCTTGTGGCTTGGTGCTCTGCTCGTCTCCATGAACCATAACCCAATCTTCGTGAAATTGGTAGGGCTTATGATGATAGGTGATGCCTAGTTCATCTAGGCGTAGAAAGCGCTCGATAGTCAGCTCAGGCAACCCGATAAGACCCGGTAGGCGCTTACTTAAGGAATTGTAGAGTCGGGCGCTGTGATTGCTTCGTGAGAGATGTTGAACTTGCAATTCGGATAAGACTTCGACAGTTCTGTCACGATCTCTACCAATACTTCCCGACCACTCATCCCTACCGGATGACCAGCGGCTAATTGTTTGGAAGTCGATTTCATCGCCCACGCATAGAACGCTGTCAGGCTTGTATTTTCGGATGAACTGTGCGACATTCTTTACGGCTTTCTTATCTTCAAAGGGAACTTGTAAATCGGAAATGACTACGATTCGCTTAATCTTCGTCCTCGTCATCCTCGTATGGATCTAAGTCTGGATTCGGGATTATCCAGTCAGGTAGGCGCATCTGCTCTTCTATGTACCAGCGCGCTCTATCTTCTCCATAACCTGCCCGCACAAGCGCTTCATAACACTCCACAATTTGTGCAGCCCAAATATCAATAGGCTTTAATGGCTCAAAACCAGCTCTACGCGCAGCACTTTCCTTGCGCTTACGCTTAGCGGCTAGTTCGCTTTTTGTGGGTTTTCTTGCGCTCATTAGTAAGCAATTCTAAGACCATGCGCTCTAACTTATCGATGCGCGACACGATGTTTGAAGCTTCCAAAATGCCGGGTACTTCATGACGAATAATGTAACGAAGTCCGCCGACAATAAGTGCACAGCACGAAAGAATGGCTGCAACAAACGCAGCCCACTCAGCGGGAGTCATCGCCTTCCGAAAGCTGTGTCGTTAGGATTGAGCCAGCGGAGAATAACCGGCAGACTCGCGACCAGAGCGGCATTGACAATTGCAGGTGCATCCCAACCCACCGCTAGATAGGTTGCTATTCCTGCTGCTAGAAAGGATCTTGCCCAACTTGCGGCGACTGCTTTTGCTTGCTCCATTTATCGGCTCTCCTGTGAGTAGCGGTATTCTGAACATACTGCGATCTTCATCGCCCTTCGCAGTAAAACTGATATGGATATGCGATTTGTGCGGATTAATTCCTCTGTACGCTCTCCACTTGTAATTCTTTCTCCAGCTGGCAATTTTACCATTGAAGATTATGTAAGAAATTCGTTTATCAGATCGGGCAAGTAGTCGAAGCTGATCAGCAAGGTCGTATGCTTCATGTTTGCTTGATCCAAGATCAGCGTTAAAGTCGTAGGCACGTACAATTTGCGAAGCAGGGTCAGGGTTATGATCGCTAACTCTGGCGGCATGGCGTGAATCACCGAGCCAGCCCTCAGGCGCGTTTCGATTTCTATCGGGGAACGCATCGTCTATTTGCTCCCGAAGTTGTTGACCGGCTTTGCAAAGTTTAGGCAAGTCCCAAAGCCTTTAAATGCTCGGAAGTTAAACCCAGAGTGGCTAACTTAGCTTCAGCTTCGGCTTTAGCTTTAATCTTTGCTTCTATTTCAGCTTGACGAGTTGCAATTTCTTCGCGCTCGGCTTCGATAATAGCGATTTCTTCGGCTGTAGCTGTTCGGATTTCATCATCAATTTGAACTTTATACATTTTGCTTCCTAACTATTCTGATAACCATAAACGCGAATTTCTCCACCAGTCATTGACCCTGAAGATGCAATAATGAAAGACGTATAAGAAGTGCTATTGTCCAAAACACCTTTGTAGTCTTGCCAATACATATCATTATGATTAGTCGATGTGTGAGCAATTGTTGTTGTTCTAGCACTTAGATATGGACTCATTACATAAATGAATGAACAAGCGCCATAAGAACTCATGCCACCAATACCAATTGAACCAGATGAAGTTGTGGCGTAAGAATTTATTGTCGAAGAAGTAAATCGCATATATGTACCGACATATTTGTAACCAGTAGTCGCTGAACCGAATTTGATATTTAAATCGGCTGAATCAGCTGAAGATGAACCACCAGTAAATGTGATTAAATAATTATCATAAGTGCTGGTGAAAGCATCGGATACAGTAACGCTGCTAACCGAAGTACCTACTGTCTGTTTTTTAATAAATGTCAACCCACCGCCGCCCGATGATGCAGTTGCCCATGAAGGAACGCCCCCGGCAACAGTTAAAATTTGTCCAGTCGTACCGACATTTAATTTGGACAACGTATTTGTCGCAGACGCGTAAAGCAAATCTCCCGTAGTATAAGTGCTCTGTGCAGTCCCGCCATTTGTAGCGGATACAGGTGTCGAAAGAGAAAGTGTTACATCACCACTTGTTCCGCCACCTGTTAATCCAGTTCCAGCCGTAACGCTAGTTATATCGCCTGAATTGGCTATCCCAACCCACGCCGATCCATTATAAACTTCAACTGCGTTAGTATCTTGAAGGTAGGAAACCATTCCTTCAGCTAAAACGCTCGCAAGCGCCGTTGTACGAGCCGCAGCACTCGCAAACACCATAACTGTCTGCTCTTGTAAATATGTGTTCACCTGAGCTGCTGTAAGCACGTCACCCGTGTTAAACAGCTTATATCCTGCACCTGCCATTATTGCTCCTTAGTAGCTCAGCACGTCCTCGCCTATTATACCGCTAATCGTGCTATCTAACACGAAGCCGGCAAGCAAAGGCTCGGATGTGAATAGGGTTGTGTTCCAGCTTGATTTTGTAATGTCGTGGTGTATGCCATTGACTAGGCTAGGTTGAGTAATGCTGGTAGATCCCGGCATTGTCTTAGTTACAAGCACTCCATCTAGCAATTCAATGTCGACCCCTGCCAGCGGCTTATTAGGATTCACATCATCGTAAAGGTTGAGCTGGATGCTATCGATACGGATTTCAGGGTCTTTGCGTGTGGCTAGGATGCCTTTAGCCTGATTGAGCGCTTCGGCGTCTGTCTGAACAAGGATGCCTTCACGCTTACCTGAATGTAAAAAGTATTTGTCAATAGAAGTCTGATCAAAAGCGTTCTGTGCCGTACCGGCCTCACGGGTAATAGTCACGTCATTTATTAAATTTGTGTCATCAAAAGCGACAACGGCATTGGTGTAAGAAATGTTTGAGCCTGTATCGCTAAAGGTATAGGCGGCAGTTGCAGGAATGGTGATTAGGTTGTTACGGCTGACAAAATCTACCCTGCCTTCAGCGTCTAGGAATATACCGCCGAACTCGCTGTTCTCTACTGTTTGCAGGGCTTCTAAGGCGTTTCTAGGCGTTCCGGGATCTGCCTGAAGGGTTGAGTCACCGGTGTCTATATCCCGAAGGCTTACAGGCCAGTCAATCGCGTCTAAAATGGCATTAACGCGAGCGCCTGAAAGTTGTCCCGCAGGTGCGCCTGTGACTGTGCTTATGGCTGAACCAGCAAGCAGTTTGAAGCCATCAACGCAGCGAAGGGTTACAGTAGACAAATCCTCGTTACCTTGTCTAAAGCCTGTGTCATATTTTTGAATAAATCCTGAGTAAAGGTAATAGTCAACGCCTGAGTAAGTTGCGTAGATAATAATTTGACGAAGCGGCACTAGATTCGGGTAATAAGCCCCAGCCGTGTTCATCGGATTCCAGTCGCCGTTTTGATCGTACAAAACCACATCTGCCGTACCAGCTTCAAACTTAGACGTAATGCGGTTGCGCCCACGCCGTATCCCGACACGGGTTACCAAATCAGTTATCTCAACAGGCAGCGTGCCTGAGCCTAAGCGGTTTGTGCCTAGTATGCCTTTCGTAGCTGAACCCAAGATTAACGGATTAGTTTCAAAAGCGGTGTCGCTATCAAAGTCAACAAAGACACGGACTTGTGGTGCAGCCATTAAATCGCAACGCTATCTATGAGAACATTTTGTCCACGCCGTTGCATCTCATATTGGATATTTGTAATCGTTTCGGCTAGGTCGCCTTCGCTTATGACTGAACCTTCTACATTCACAATGATTTCTGTAATGTTCCCACCTGATTCAGCAAGCAAGGAATCTGCAAGCATTAACTCAGCATCGGCTAAAGCAAGGATAGCGTCCGCGTGCTCATTAACCGCCACAATAGTCGCGGGATCGCCTTTTGCATACGCAGCCCATACATCCGCTGGCAGCGTACTGCTGCTTGATAATGGCTGATTCTGACCCATAAGCGCGCCGTTTATGTAGACATTGTTTGCGTCTACATCCATGCGGTCTAACTTTGTTACAGTCATTTTATCTTGGTCTAGCTTTAGACCTTTCTCAGCGAACAAAGTTTCAATGGGAATCTTTATGTTAAGAGTCTTTAATAATGCTTGGATTCTAGTGATTGTGCCCGGCCAATCTGCAAACGGATCTCCGACCATTGTGTCTAGCGAATCGAGCAGGTTAGCCAATTCAGCAGCAGCGGCTTCAGCCTTGATTAGTTGACCTTCAAGAATGATTGCACGTTTTACATCTTCATCAAGAATTGCTTGCATGAGTTCTAGGCGCAAACGTTCTACTTCGTTAATCTGACCGCCTAAAGCTGCTTGAATTTGGATTCGCTCCATATCGAAGCGTTTTTGCAAATCGTTTATAATTGCGTTTTCGCGATTCTTTTTCTTTTCTGCTTCGGCTTGTTTCTTTGTCGCAGCCAATTTAGATGCCGCTGCTTTTGCTTCGGCTTTTGCTAAAGCGTTTTGCGCTCTTAAATTAGCCGCGTTTTGTTTTTCCGATAATCTGCGTGCGTCTCCAGCACGCTTAGCATCTCCGGCACTAAACGATCCACCAAACCCGCCACCCATTACCACAGGTTCTAAGACGTATCTGCCGAGTAATTCTATTAACTTTGACAGGAATTTGACTGGTGCGCTATTTGCTAACCTATCAAAAGCAGCAATTGTTTTATCTACAAACTTAACAACATCCGCAGCAAGGTTGCCTAGTGCTTCACCTGTGTCAATAATCTTTTGCTGCAATTCTTCAATGCTAACTTTTGAATCTTCTAAACCTTTGACTAAACCTTCGCCTAGTTTTTCTTTAGCTTGGTCTACTGCTTCGTTTAGTCGTGCCATCTTCCCTGCAAACGTGTCGACAGCATCCGAAGCTGCGCCGCTGAAACGTTTTTGCAAATCAGCCAAAACATCATCAAATTTTTTGCCTTTAAGTTCAGCCGTTGTATATCCAATGCGAAGTTTAGCCAATGCAGTCGTTTCGCCTTTGTAGGCTCTTTGCAATGCGTTAGCAACTGTCTGAAGGTCTTTTCCTGTACCTAAACTAACGTCAAGGGCTGTGGTAAGAAGTTTTTGAGCTGTGGTCGCATCACCCGTTGCTTGTGATAAAGCAATGAAAGCGTTGGTAAGATCACCACCAGTTTTGCCTGTTGCTAAAGCTAATTTGTCGATAAACTCATTTAGAAATGGTGAAGCGAATCCAAGATTAACGGCTTGTAACTGAGTTGAAAGTAGCTGTGCTTCTTTCTGTGCTTCAGAAAATGCTTTGATTGAAGCCTTACCAAAGGAAACAACTTTTGCAACGGAGAAAACACCAATAAAAGTTTTGCCTAATTTAGTGAAGGCATCATCGGCTTTTCTTACAGCCTTGTCATCAAAGGTCGTGACTATGGGAAAATTAATTGCCACGCTTCATCCTCGCTATCTCAGTATTAGCCGATTTGCTTACCCGTTCCAAAACCTTTAGCACAGCCGTTTGTGCCTTGCCTTTATTTTCTACTAGCGCCGCGCCCATCAAGCGACCTTGTGTTTTTGCAGTCTGCCCCGTCTGCTGTAAAACACCTATTTCGTCATTAAGCTTGCTTATGAATTGTCCACCAGCTTTAGGGTTATTGGATCTTGATTGTGGACTTCCATAAGGATTTTTACGCCCAGCCGTTTCGATAATAGCACCAGCCGCAGATTTATTAAGCATGGAAACTAATGAAACCCAACCTGTGCGATTGGCACGGCTTTTGGCTAATGAATAAGTCAATCCACGTCTGACAACGTTAGGCACAAAAGACGGAAAGGCTCTTTTACCTTCAATGCTTGCTTTGCGCTCATAACCGGGATAGGTAAAGTTTGCAAGACCGGTAATGCTATCCGGTGTCATATTGCGAGCGACTTTTGTAATATCTTTTAATGGCGCTGCTATTTCAGCGTTATAGCCTTTTAAGGTATCGGGTGCTAATTTGCGCAGAATCTTTCTAGCTTCTACGACCCCTTTTACCTCTACTGGCATGTTCTCTTTCCCTAGCCTGTTGCTTTAAGACTTCGTAAAAGGCTTTAAGCAAATCCTGATCCATGTTAATAAATTCACTAGGCGCGATTCCTGTATGAATGCTCAGTTGAGCAATTCGATAAGTGAAAGAATCGCGCGTTAGCCATTTGGGGAATCGTCTGCCACCACATCTACGGCAGCGAGCGTATCCAGAAATGCAGCACCAAACGGCTTAACGTCCGGTGCATCTGCGCGGCGTAGACATTCCCAAGCAAGCCAATAAATATGCTCTTGCTTCTCATCTTCACGAAAGGCTTTGTGAAAACCTTTGCGAAACTGCTGCTCAAAAGCGTATTCGACAGCGGGAGTAATCTGGTGAGTAGATTTCGTCCCGTCAGCCCTTGTCACTATTAACTTTGCCATTGCCCATTTCTCCTAATTTAGAATGTACCTGAAGCGTTTACAGTCAACTTGGAATTGAGTGTGAAAGTAATGTCTTGAGTTGCCATGTCGCCTACACCGCCGTTAATTGGGGTTAGGTTGTTGACAAGAATATCAAACTCATAAACAGGGTTTGTTGCGTCCACAGCTGTTCCCTTTTGCTGAATAGCTTTGCACGCGACAGTTGTGCCGAATGCGCTATTGAGTGTTTGTAGAACGCTCGTCGCTGCTCCATCATTCAAGAATGAAACTGTGAGCGTACCGGCTTCCAAGCCCTTTACGAACTTGTGTGCGGTGTCGCCCATTGCGGTTACTTCTAGTTCATCCGCTGCATAGTTCAGCGTTACTGAAGTTACATGGTCGCTAAGATCAACAGCGTTAATCTTGAGACCAACCTTGTTATTTAAGAAAACTGCCATTTGGCTTATTCCTCGTCTTTCTTAGCGGTTGCGGGTTTTGGTGCGCTTGGAGCTACTTGACCAATCTTAGCCAAGAAAGCCTCGCGCTCTTTGTCATTATCAGCCATTTTTTAGCTCCAATCGGATAGAACG
>Ga0208784_1000640_pt1 | contig 16379 bp, 21 predicted proteins | sample DEB19_08_DNA_FD_184531 | JGI IMG/M metagenome (GOLD analysis project Ga0208784, IMG submission 184531) | Aqueous microbial communities from the Delaware River and Bay under freshwater to marine salinity gradient to study organic matter... | ecosystem: Environmental > Aquatic > Marine > Coastal ... | reverse complement strand
TCGCCCGGCATGGCAGGCGAGTTTTCCCCGATTTGGCAATCATTCCTTCGCGGGACTCAGCATCATTGCTATTTGCCATGCCCGCATTGCTCGCAGGCCGCGAAGGAAAAAGGCGAGACGTTCCCGCAGCCGGACAAGTGGCCGGTCGGATGGAGCGACGAAAGCCGCGATCCGCATCTGACCGGATGGCAACGGCTTTCATTCTCGCACAAGACGGCGCAGGTGCCGTTTGACGAACACCTGATGCCGATTGAAGGAACGAGGGAAGAAAAGACAGGGCAAATCAGTTTCGAGACAGCAGCAATATGGATAGACGCTGTAGCGCAATGGGATGCAACGCAGATGACGCGCATCAAAACCGGCTACGACTTCGACATCATCGAGACCTCGACCACGTATCAATGCGCCTACTGCGAAAAGCACATCGAGCAGCAAAGCCTCCGATGGATGCTAAACCGTTACCGTTGGGTAGCTCACAACCCGAAAGCCGCAAAAGACCGCATCAGCGCACACCTTTGGCGAGCGTATGCACCGCCCGAACTCGGCGGTGGATTCGCAGCGATTGCAAAGCAATTCCTCGAAAGTAAAGGTGACGTGGGCAAGCTCATCACGTTTCACAATTTCACGTGCGGACTCCCGTTCATCCGCACCGGAGCCGCCGTGAACATTGGCGACATCGACCGCGTGATGGCGCGGACGCCAATTCGCTACGTAAAAGGACAGCTCCCGCGACTCCCGCAGCTTCTCACAATCACCGCAGACAAACAAAAAGACCACTTGTGGTATCTCATCCGGGCGTGGGGCATCCTCGAAGAACACCCAGACAAGCCGACGTGGAGTGCATTGGTTGATTGGGGCGTTGCAATGAGCATGGAAGAGCTTTGCGTGCTCGCAGGCGAGAAACCAGACGCAAGCGGGCGCATTCGTCATTTCACTTTTACCGACCCGGCAGGAAAAGAGCACAAGTTCACCGCAAGCGCAGGACTCATTGACTCAGGCGATGACGCAGACCGCGTTTACGAGTTTTGCCTCAAACGCACGCGCATTTTCGACCCTTACAAGGGCGCAGGCCCGGCGCAGACGCGATGGAACAAAATCCGCATGGGCAAGGTTTACGATGACCAGCTCGACCTTTGGCTTTGCTGGTCAAACCACTACGCCGCCCGTCTCTACTACGATTGCGTGAAGCACGGGCAGGCTGGAGGCGAGTCAATCCACTGGTGGCTACCGGTTGACGTGGATGACGAATACAAAGCGCAACTCACGGACGAGTATCAAGAGAACGGCGAGTGGCTTTCGAGAAAGAGCAACAACCACTTGGGCGACTGCGAAAAAATGCAGCTCGTCATCTCGGAACTCGTAGAAGCTCGCTTGCAAACGCTCCGCGACGCTGATAAAGGAGCAACGAAACAGAAAACAGAAACATGACAACAAAGTGCGAAGCCTGTAATGGTGAACTCGGAAACAAAGGTCCGAAAGACGGATGGCAGTTGCCGGACGGCAGCACGGTTTGCGACGATTGCGTGAAGCGTTTCCTGAACGGATTCGCGGACAAATTGAGCGAAGAAAACGAGAAACAGAAAACAGATGCGTAACCACGACGCCGCAACAGACCCGCAAGCGAGTTATCGCCCGCAGATGAACCTCGACACGCCCGCCGACCTCATCCACGAGCCGTTCGCGGAGTATCAAGGTCCGTTGCCGACGACCCGGCAGCAATGGCACGCTCTCACGCGGGAACTTGTCGAACAATGCGTTGAACAAACAGACCTCGGCGACGGTTCACAATCGGACGCCCGCCGTGTCGCTTGCGAAATGCTTCGTCTCATCTCAGCCGACGAGGACAAACGCTTTGCCATTCGTGCGACGCTTTACGGCAGACTCCTCGGCATCGAGGGCCGGAGCGTGCAAGAAATCGGGGAGGCGTTTGGGCTGACTCGCGCAAGCGTTTCGCACACGTATCGGCAAATAAAGGCACTTCATCCGGGCATCAGCAACCCGGCTGATAAAGCTGAGGACTATTGCCAAGAGGCCGCAGAACGGCGACGCGGAAAGCGGAAAGAACGGGACGGAACAGACCGGAGATTTGTCCGCAGACTCAACTTTTTTACACCATGAACACCAACACAAACCAACAACTCACCCTCGGCTTCTACGACGACAAAGAGCTTCGTGGACTCCCGGAAACCGAAGTCATCAACATCATCCTCGCGAAGCTCCCGAAGCACGAAAGCGAAGTGATGCCGGCGGCAATGGCGAGCATTGCAATGGCATTAAAATCCTCCGCGCAACTCGGGCAGCTTCTCGAAGAGATCCACAACCGGCACAAGGGCACGTCGTGGCCGGAAGTATTCGCCAAGCTCAACCTTGGAATCTCACAATCGACGGCAGACCGATACCGGCAACAGTGGATTAACCGGGACAGGGTTTTCTTCACGGAGGACCAAACACCGCTTGCGCTCACGAACGCCTACCGTCACGCGGAACTTCTCCCGCAACCGGAGCCGACCGTGAAGCCGGACCTCCCGCCGCCGCCGTTCAAACTCACATTCACCATCAGCGAAAAGCCCGTCGCGGAGTGGGGCAGGGAATACATCATCGACTTTCTCACGCGGACAGAAAAGGTGGAGAAGTTGAGAGTTGAGGCAAAGGCGTTTATTGCGGCGGGGATGAAGTAACCTTTTGACAAGAGCACGCCAGAAATGGCGACGCTATCTCTGGCAGAGTTTACCAGCTTTCTCATCGACGAAATTGACGACGGAAACGAGTCATTCGTCACGGATTTACTCGCGTCCGCAAAGGCGAAAATCGTGGCAGGCGGCGGAGTCATCGACTCAATGACAAGCGGATCTCGAAACGGCAAGAGCTACACCATGCAAATCGGCATGGACGCGGCGACCGTCGCGAAGGCTTGCCGGGACGCGCTCAGGACTACCGATGACACGGACGGAAATCCGGTGTTCACGGTGCCGTCGTTTCAAAACATCGTCGCGTCAAATCAATGAAGCCGAAGAAGAAACCAGCCAAACTCGGGAACGGGACGCGCAGCTACGCGGAGACTGTCACCGCGAGCATCGACCGAAGCAACGTGCTATTCGTCGCGCCGGACGACTCCCGCCTTTATTTGTCAGCGTTCACGCGAAAGCGCATCGTCGAGAAAGTGCAATGGTGCCGGCAAAACTTCGGCATCGTGCAGGAGTGGGGAAAAGGCATTGCCCGGCACACCGTAGGGAAGGGTATCATTCCGGCGTTCAACACGCCCGACAAAGAATGGAATCGAGCGGCAACGCTCGCAGCGGAGCACTACCTACTCTCGCCGTCTCAATGCGACGTGGCCGGACGGCGGAACGCATACGAAATGCAGGCGCACATCGCGGAGCAGCTTGTAATCGTCGGCGAGGCGTTCGTTCTGCATTCGGAAAACCCTGACTTCCCGTCGCCGAAAAATGGCGTTGGAGAGTGCCCCGCATTTTACGCAATCGACCCGAATGACGTTGCGACTCCGCCGACCGCAAAAGTGCCCGTTCACGACGGAATTGAAATCGGCGACTTTGGCCGCGCAGTCCGCTACTTCGTGAAGCTCTCGGCTGACAATTACGCGCCATACGACGCCCGCGACGTGGCGCATATTTTCGAAGCGCACGGCACAAATCAATCGCGTGGCGTTTCGCCGCTCGCGCCGGGCGTCAACAACCTCGTGGACATCCACGAACTCAAACGGCTCGAAACCAAGACAGCCAAAACGCAACGGCTGATTTCTCTCGTGCTCAAAGGAACGAAGGCACGCGCAGGACGCGGCGCATTCGCAAAACTCTCCAATGATGGCGAGGCAGATGCGGCAGACACGCAGGCCGTCGAAAACCTCTACCAAGGTGCGGGAGCAGCAATCGCCCGACTCGGCGCAGACGGTGACGTTCAACTGATTTCCGGCAACACTCCATCGCCGCTCGTGAACGAATACGTCACCGACCTTTTGCTTCGTGACGCGGCAGCGGCAACCGGCGTGCCAATCGAGTTTTTCTGGAGCCGCGACAAGCTAGGCGGAGCAAACGCACGCGGTATCTTCGCGCAGGCGGATGCAGCTTTCTCGCTTCTAGCGGACAAAGTGATTTACGGCTGGTTCGAGAAGCTCATCATCCGATTCATCGAGTGGCGCGTTGCAAGCGGACTCCTGCCCGCACCGCCCGAAGGCTGGCGCGATGCAATAAGCTACCGTCGCCCGCGGCGCGTGACGCTCGACAACGGACGGGACGCGAAAGCGCGCATCGAGGAAATCAACAACGGGCTGGCGAATATGCGCTCAGTCTATGACGAACAAGGCGAGGACTATCGCCCGCACATGGAGCAGTGGATCGAGGAGCCGATTGAGTTTCTCGAGCACCTGAAAAGGCGAGCGCAGGAAAAAGGATTGTCCGAATCGGAAACGATTTGGATTCGCTCCATGTGGCGATCGCTCCCGCCCGGCAGCGGAGCAATGGACGCACAAGGCACGCAAACGGAATCTTCGCCAAGTCAGCACGAAGAAGATATGGCAAACTCACAGGCCGTGAAACAAAAGGCGGACGCATACGGAGTGGCAGTTCGCGCTGGCGCAATCACACCGCAGGAGGATGACGAGGACACATTCCGCGATGCGCTCAAACTGCCGAAGAAATCTCAGCCGGTAGCAAATGCTTGGCAGAAAGACGGCGGTGTCCGCAGGCCCATCACGTTACAAATTGCTGGGCAAACAACTCAACAGCTACCGGCGCAAACTGACCCAGAAGAAAACGACGCAACCGAACCATGATCAACATTCCAGAATCCATTTTCTCGCAGCCGTTGGCGATGCTGCCGACGGCAATTCCAGCATTTGTGCAACGCTTCGCAAACCTTCGCGCAAAGGCGGAAGCGATGCCGAAAAATCTCACCATCGGCGACTTCGTGAACCAGCGCAAAGATTACGCCGTGTCCGACGGAATCGCAACCATCCACGTCAACGACGTGCTCGCTCAAAACACAACCGGAATCGACCGGATGCTTGGCATGACTGATTACGGGCAGGTGACGGAAGAGATTGGCCGCGCAATGTCCGACCCGAATGTTTCCGCCGTCGTGCTCGAAATCAACTCGCCCGGCGGCAGCGCAATCGGAGCACCGGAAGCAGCGCAGGCTGTCCGTGATGGACGGCAGACTAAACCCGTTATCGCATACATCGGAGAAATCGGCGCATCGGCAGCGTATTACCTGGCGGCAGGTGCATCGGCAATTGTAGCTCAGGCAAGCGGAATGGTTGGCAGCATCGGCACGCGCATTGAGTTTCTAGACTTTGGAAACGCACTCGCGGCAATGGGAATCACGCCACACATTTTCACGCCCGCAGCTAGTGATTTGAAAGCAGCCGGAACGCCTATGCGAGCACCTACCGCAGCGGAAACAAATTGGTTTCAGTCGCACATCGAAAGTATCAACGCTGCATTTACCGGATTCGTAAAAACGAACCGGAAGAAAGTCGGAATGGATTCGATGCGCGGCCAAGTATTCACGGGAGAACAAGCGTTGCAAAACGGACTTGTGGATTTCACCGGAAACATGGCAACGGCTCGCAAGCTAGCAACTCAACTGGCGGACTATTTGACAACGCGCAAAAACAAATGAGCATTGAAGAAATCACGCAGGAACTCGAAACCGCAAACGCATCGCTTTCGACTGTGACCGCTGAACTTGAGGCGGCGAAAGCTATTATTGCCGCGCAGAAAACCGAACTCGAAACAGCGCAGAATGCAGCAAAAGACACGCTTGCAAATCTCGAAACCGCGAACGCCGAAAACACGGAGCTTTCCGCAAAGCTCGAAACGCTCACCGCTGAAAACGACGCACTGACAAAAGAGCGCGACGAAGCTAAGATTGAAGCGGCAAAGGCGCGTGAACAAGGCGCACGCTACGGAGCTAAGGCGCCGGCAGGCGGCACCGCATCAAACGGCCAGAAGGAATTTACAACCTCGGCACAGATTAAAGAGCATTACGCTACGCTCACCGGAGAAGAGCGTTTTGCATTTTTCCAAAAGAACAAGAAGACTTTGCTCTCCTAAACAGGGACGCAGAACCAACAACAACAACACACACAATAAAACATCATGGCTAACACACTCTCAGCCGACCTCGTAGTGGATGTAGTACGCGACCGGGTTCTCACAGTCCTCGGAAGCAAACTTGCATTCTTGTCCGCATACTCAACCGATTTCACCGCCGACACAATCGCGCCGAAGTCCGTTGTCCAAGTCGCCAAAGCAACCGCCGGAGCGACCGCACAAACCGACCCAAGCAACTATGAATCCGGCGACACTACGTTGTCGAATATCGCAGTTACGCCTTCCGAATTGTCCGTCTCGTTTCACCTGACGAGCGCACAACTTCAGCAGGGCTTCCGGCTTCAGAAGCTCATCGACATCAACCTCCGGCAGCTTGCTTACAAAATCGCGGATACAGCCTTGGCACCAGTCACGGGCGCAGCCGCGCTCACTGTAGCGGCAGCCGATTTCGGCACTGACGACCTCGTAACGCTCTACGCCGCCGGGAAGGATTTGGACATGAAGCACCTCGTCCTCGACGGCAGCTATGTCGCACGCATTCTCCCGACAGACCGCAACTCGTTTGCACTTGGCGAGAGCGGCGCATATGGATTCGACCGCATCCTCGAAAACAACCGCTGGACTGGCGCGCAAGCGAACGTCACCGGGTTCCTTTGCGACCCGCAGGCAATCGCTGTCGCAAGCGGACTGCCGACAATGGACGACGGAGTTGCGAACGACATGCAGAGCAACGACATTGTAACGATTGATTCGCTCGGGCTTTCCGTCCGCTTCTCGCGCTGGATTAGCCGCGCAACACGCGCGCCGTGGGCATCGTTCAACGTCATGTTCGGCGCAGCAAGCGGAGATTCCAGCCGACTGAAAATCATCAAGTCAGCCTAACTTAATCCATGAAATTCATCACGCTTGAAATTGACGGAAAAGGCTCGAAACTGGTTATAGGACCAGACCAGCCCGGCGTTGTCCACCGCAAAGCCGTGATGGACGCACGCGGAAAGGTAAAAGCCGGAAAACGCATTGCTTGCTTTTCTCTGACCCCGGTATGTGCCGCAACCGGCTCGACTGAGGCTGAAAAGCCTAAGTCAGAAAAGGAATAAAACAAAAGGGGAATCATCATGGCCGCACTTGGGAAACTGAGTGCGGCCTTTGTTTTGACTAAACCAAGAAAGAAATGGCGCGATTCGACACATTCATGGCCGCAGGATGGGAGACAAGCAACGACGTTTTCGGAACGGTCAATTTCACCTTTCCGGGCGTTAACGGGAACGTGCCGTGTGATTTCAACTCACTAGGATACACGCAGCAAGTCGAAGTCTATGGAAAGGTTGAATCATTCACAGCAACGATTGAAGTTGCAATCACCGACCTTGCGACGGCTCCTGCACACGGAGCACTAATCACCCGAGTAAGCGACGGAAAGGTTTTCCGTGTCATCGGACAAACGCAGACCGACGGCGACACGCATCAAATCAACCTTGATTCACGGAACGTATAATGGCTTACCAAACGCTCGGAACTAAACTAGAGATTGCATTCCGCGATTACCTTGAAGGTGTTCGCGCTCCGTTGTTGGATGGCGTGGACATTGTGACTTCCGTTCAAACTGAAGTTGTGAACGTGCCATATCTGGCAATTTTCACGGGCAGCATTTCGCCTTTTTCAGACCCAGACAGGCGAGGACTAATACGAGGCCCGCAGCGTTGCGTTGTTCGCTTTCGGCTAGCTGAGGAAATGACCGGACAAACAATCGACCAATACGCGGCAGAGTTTGAGAACATCATTAGCCGCCCGCGCAGGATTGGAAAAGTAAACGCACACACATCAAACAGCGCATCGTTCGTGCTCGACTGGGAAGTCCCCGGAACGGCTCCAACATTTTTAGCGGCAAACGACATCATACAACTTAACGGAACAAACCGCACCATTTCCAGCGTCTCGGCAGGCAGTGGGTATCATTACAACATTACGCTTACGGAATCCGTAACGCTTGTTGCGAATCGTCCGGTGTATATTGAAAATGTCTTGAAACAAGCGGCAGAATACACAGACGTGATTGCAGAAATAGGGCAGACTGGCGGGAGTTACAAGCCCGCAACTGGGTTGACAATTTTTGGCATGCGGTTCATTGCGGCATCACCAAACGTAGAGGAAAACTTGCGTATTCGGGACTACGAATTTGAGGTGGATGCTCTGAATTGTAACGATTTGACATAAGCACGAAAGTATTATGGCAGACGTTACCCATTCTTTCGGCTATTTGAAAGCCCTACCGCTGACCGGCGCAAATATTACGCTTGATTCGCAAGGTGCGGCACTAGGCACAACTTACCGGATCGTCGGTCCGTTCACCTACACTCCAAAGTATCGCAACAAAAACGAGGACATCAACGAATCCGGGAACCTTGTCGGGGAACGGCGTTTTGATTACGAAGAGCAGCTTTCTTTCTCAATCAAAGTCCCATCCGCGTTCTCTAACACGGCAGACTTGACGCCCGGCTCAAAAGTGACACTTGCCAGCGTTACGCCTTCGCTCTACAACGGCGATTACCAAATCGAAGATTGCACGCACACATACACAAACGATGACGCGGCGGTTTTTGCTCTTACGCTCAGGCGCAACGCCAACTTGACGGTGACGGCACAAAACCCTAGCTAAAAGACTTCTGTTTCCCGTGAGTTGTTCATGTCTCACGGCGATCATAGCCCGATTCGGTTTTCTGTTCACCGGGTCGGGCTTCTTTTTTACAACCAATGACATTCGCCAAATTCAGCCGATATGAGATAGCACACACCGCACAATCGCGTGCGGACGCTGGCGAGTTTTCGTGCATGGGTCGCGTATTGCGTCCGTTGTCATTGTTTCACGCGGAGCTTTTGAAAGAGGCACTTGGAGACGACTTCGTTTTCTTGGACGACCTAGCGGACTTTGCGCTTCTCGAAATTGCAACCAAAATTTGCAGCGAAGAAAAGCCGTGCTTAGACCTCGGCATTCCGGAGACTGATGAAGAGTTTGAAGCGTTCCGCGTAAAATGCGAAGCGTTCGATTTGGACAAGGAAAGCGAGCGGTTTGGAAGATACGTGCAGGCCTGCTATTGGTCCGGACCTCGGCTCCGCGACGTGAAATCCAGCGGCACGCCAAAGGAACTAAACGCGCCATATCCGCACATTGTAATCAGCCAATTACTCCGCATGACAAAAGGCGGAATATCGTATGACGATTTGCTATACCGTTGGCCGGTTTCGCAAGTCCTCTGGCTGTATTGGAGCCTTCGCGAGTTGTATGACGACGTTTCGCACATCGCAGAAACCGATGAGCCGATTGAAAAGACGGCGGAGGAAATCGAAGCGGAGAACCGCATTGCAAACCTTGTAGGAACGGCAATCGCAAGGCAGCAAAAGAAATCCGCTGGAATCGTGGACGATGCAATGCTCGCGGAGATCCAGCGCGAGACGGACGAGTTGATTAAGCGCATCGAAGCGAAAGAGCTAACGGAGGTTCCGGCATGAGTGACTTGCAAGTAAGAGGCGACGTTTATGCCGCCGACATGCAAAAGAGTCTGCGGACCTTGGCTGAACTCACAAAAAAAGACGTGAATCAGCTTGTGAAAGACCGTGCGCCGACTATGGCGCGTTACTTGGCAAGCTGGACGATGCCGGTTGCAAACTTTGGTAAGAACGCGGAAGGCAATCCTGACGGCGAAAGCCTAGCCGCTCGCAATCTCGGGCAATCGGCTGTTTCGCGTGACATTGGCCGCGTGTATCTAGGACCGGAAAAACTGAAAAGTTTTTTGAAAGGAAAGCGCACGCCAAAAGAAAAAGGCGGCGTTTCTATCTCATCGCTTTTCACAAGGTTCGTGAGCGAAGGGCGACTTGATAGAGCGCAAAAGATAATACGCACGCAAGCTGAGTTTGCGAGCGTTGACGTTATTCCGTGGGATGGTGGAAAGTGGCACCAAAGCAACAGATATACGGGCGGAAGCTATGGCGGGCGCGTTCGTAAAAATGCACGTCAAAAGATTGTAGCTGACTCGCAAAAGCTGCGCGAATACGTCAGGCAGAAACGCGAGCAAGTCGGATTCACAAAGTCCGCATGGATAACAGCCGGACGCATGGCGGGCGGAAAGAACGGACTACGCGCAAAGTGGATCACGAAACACAACGCACCAGCGCACGGAGCGTTTAAGATGATTGGCGCAATCGGTGAGGCGGTTCTTTCCAGCCGCGTTCCGTGGATTGATAAGAAATTGAACGAGACGGGAGCAATGGAGGCATTTGACCGTAGCTTCCGAAAAGAAATAGACACCGCAACACGAAAGATAGTAGAGCGCGAACAGCGCAAGAAATGACATGCCGGGATTAACTTACACACTCAAAGCGGATTCACGCGGGATTGAAAAAGGAATGCAGACAGCGCGACAGGCTGTCGAAAAGTTCCGTGCAGATGTTCAAAGGCCAATGCAAGTCGGAGGGCCAAAGGGCATTTTCGGAGATGTTCTCGGCGGCAATTTAGCAGCGGAAGGAATTAAGCGTCTGGGCGGAGCAATGGCAGACGCGGCAGGCAAGGCAGGGCAGCTTGTTGACGCGGAGGACCAAATCGGAATCACGGCTGAAGAACTAAGCAGGCTTGAAAAGGTTTTCATGGGAAGCGGCGTTTCCGTTGAGACGTTGCGGAAATCAATGTTGAACCTAGTGCAAGCGCAAGCGGCAGTGCGCAACGGAAGCGAGGACGCTGCGAAGAAATTCGCGGAGCTTGGAATCACAACGTCAGAAGTGATTAACAGCAACACGCTTGACCTTTTCTTCAAGCTGTCAGATGGCGTTCGTGAACTTGGAGGGGGAACACAACAAACGGCGGCGGCAATGGATATCCTAGGCGTTAAAAACGCCAAGCTAGTCGGCGGAATGAAAGCCGGTTCCGAAGAAATCAAGTCCGCAATGAAGGAAGTAAGCGGAGTTATTGAGCAGGATAACGCAAAGGCACTTGATAATCTCACTGACAAAATCGAAGAAGTTGGAACGGCGGCAAAGGACGGATTGATTAACCGTGTCGGTGCATTTCTTTCGGGAGCTTCAAAAGGATGGCAGGCTTACAAATCCGATGTTGAGGCTGCGAAAAAAGCAACGGATGAAATCGCTGAAAAAATTGATGTGAGCAAAGCCCCGAAAGATTTAGCGGAGGCGAAAAAAGCATCAGACGCAGAAAAGAAAGCAGCATGGGAAAGGCGCAAAAACGCACTGGACGAAATAGCGTCTAAAAAGGCGGCGATAGAGGACGAAAAAACCCGCACGGAAGCAGCGGAGCGATTCACAAAGGCGCAGCAAAAACAACGTGAAAAGCTGGAAGAGACACTTTCACTTGATCAGCGCATGGCATTGGCTCGCGAGCGCGTAAGAAAAGCGCAGGACGAAAAGAACAAAGCCCGCGAGGGAACAGCACAAAGGCAAGTTGCGGAGGCAGACCTAGCGGAAGCACAGTCAGGTCTACAAGACGTGCAGGATGAACAAATACAGCGCATCATGGGAGGCTCTACAAGCGCAGCGGCGGCACAGCGCGCAGACCGAAGAGAACAACGCGCACGGGCACGGGCGAAACGCATTCTGCAAAAGCGGCAGGACATTAGAGACGCAGACGCGGCGGCGCGTGATGGCAAACAAAAAATACCGCCTATGCCACTCCCCCCAGAAATGCCAAAGGCTGAAAAGACAAAAGATAGCGATGAGATTAAAAAGCAGACTAATTTGCTAGATCAAATCGAGAAGGAAATGACAAAGCTCAACCAGCGTTTGACCGTAGCGTAACATTATGGACATTCGACACGGGACTTTAACAATTTTACCGCAGGCCGGACCATCATTCACGAGGACCAAAGGCGGCGGGTTTGACGAGGGGCAGCGGGTATATAAAGTCGCATCGTCTAACGCTAGAACGTATCTCGAAAAGGTATTCAAGCCGGGACGCAGTGACAGGGACATTGCACAACTCGCCGGACTGATTAACACAGCGCACGGAACGCCTCGCGAGGTTTTCAAATACATGTGCGTAGACTCGGCAGACATTACGTATGACGATGGAAGCACGGCGCACATCACGGCGAACTTTCTCGGGCTTCTCGGCACACAGCCGAAAGAGCCGACGTGTATTCGTTCAACTACGTATCAGCAAAAGGCAACGATTAAGCCGGGGACTAATTACGTCAGCATCATTAACGAACCGAAACCGACGCTAAGCTACGTTTTCTGTCTCATCGGCAAACGGCCTAGCTTGGCGCAATCTGGAGAAGAGGTAGTCAATCCGCTCGGCACACAATCCGTGGAAAACGCAGCTATTGAGACGGCTTTTAATGGCTTCTATCCGGCACTCACTCCGCTTTTTCAAGGATGGGTGAGAACCGATTTGAACATCCGATGCCCCGGCGATATTGCGGAAGGGCACGTTTATGAAGTAACCACAAGCCTGCAATGGATTGTAGTGCCAGCCTTGGAGTAATATGGAAAAACCGCACTGGCAGGATATCGACGTTAAAAAGACATACGTGCTAAGCGGCGCTAGGTTGAAAGACTTGTTGCGCCGTTCGACTGACGTGAAAGATTTGCAAGGGCAAACCGAAGTCATAGAGAACCCCGACGGCAGCGTTTCCATCGGGCTTTCGTCTCAGCGGCTTTGTTACATCATCGCAAACGGCGCAGTTGTGCCAGCGATGATTCCCATCTTAATCACGGTTGAACCCGACCCGCCAGCATGAGAGTTCCTCACTTTTTACCTACCGACCCGGCGCAGGCTGTTTCGACAATTCAGCCGCCCGACCCGATGGCGTTACTATTCCCGTTTCGCGGTGAGTATCAGCCTACCCTTGACGTAGCAACGGGACTCACGCGATGGCCGAAAGTTGTCAACGTGCAAAAGTGCGTCCGCTGGTATTGGCGAGTTCGGACGTGGAACATGCAAATCACCGGCACCGACCCATCAGACGGTTTTCCAGAACAGAACATTGAGCTTTTCATCGCGGACACGCTGATACCGGACACGGCTCCCGAATATATCGCCGACGAGCGCGATTTGTGCGACGGATACGAGCGATCACCCTACGGACACACCATCACATCAGACGCTTTCGGGAACCAAGTCGAAATCGACATTAGCGGCGACACGCTGCAAATCACGCCGACGCTTTACCTGTTCGGAGCAGATGGACAGTATCCTCCCCAATACAAGATGACGGCAACGACCCCGCCGATTGACGACGCGCAGATGATCCCGCAGATAGGTTTCTTCATTAACGTCACTTGGACAGGCGGAGCTGGTGGAATCATGTCTGGAAGGACATACGAACACCCCGATGCTGGAACGTATGGCGACAGCACAATATCCATCGACGGCGAAGTGATTCCGATCCGATGGGATAGCAGTGGGCACATCGGCGACATCGAAATCTACCTCACGCCGAAGACATGGTGGCCATACGCGCTCGCCGACGGAACTCACCCGATTTACGACGCCGCAACCGGCGCACAACTTCGCAGCGTAATCACAGGCGAACTCCTCTGATTTTTTGACTAACCGAACACAATAGCCATGCCTTTAATCACTTGGGACCTCGACAACAATTTACTGGACTTGTCCGGACTTGATACAAGTTTCCAAGACAAGCTCGAATTGCCTGCGCCAAGCGAACAGACCATCCGCATCGGTTTCTATCGGCAGACCTCTGGCGATGCCCGGCAGTATCTCGACCTAGGGGCGGACCCGTCCATCGAATTCCTTATCAAACCGGCAACCGGCAACGGACGATTCGATGCGTCGCCCGTCGTGGCGTCGCCGACGTTCACGCGGACAACCGTTGACGACCTCGGGAACTATTTTTACGAGGGCAGTTTGAATTTGGCCGCGCCTGTTTTTCTAAAGGCACTTGGCATCAATTCAGGCATCAACAAAGAAGTCATAAACATCGAATGCTCGGCGTGCGTGGCTGGCTCACTTGGCGGGCGATACATGGACATTCACGCGATGCCAAGCGGCAACCCGGTTGTGTATCGCTGCTATTATACGACGCCGGCAATCAACGTGCAGCCGGATGCTACAGGCGTTACGCTCGTGGAAATCCCGCTTTCCGATGAAGACCTGACAGCCGACGAAGTGGCGACGGAAACTCAGTCCGGCATGTATAGTGACCCGAACATTTACGGAGCCGGAACAAGCGTAGGATTCAACACCATTTCCGTCACCGACAATGCCGTGCTCATGACGGCATCGACGTTCTCGCGACTCGGGGCGCACGACCCTAAGACAACGGGATTCACGATTACCGTTGTGACCGCAGGCGGATACCCTTCCGGCGACACAGACGTGACAAGCGCAAGCTACAACGGGCAACTCGTTTACCTCGACGGCACCGCACCGCAGTTGTCACCGTTGTTCACGATGCAGTTGAACAACAGCCTGTATCGTGACGGACAGACGTTCCCGCCCGGTGTTGCGAGCAGCAACTACCGGACAGGCAGCGTGACACTTTCTGCGAGCGACACGGCAACGGTGACATTTACGAGCGCGATGCCGACGAGCGATTACAAAGTCACTGAAGCAATCGTGCGCTACACGGGCGGCGGGGCGGCAGGATTAAAGCTATGCGTCGCCGGAATCGAAGACAGAGCAACAACCGGATTCACCGTTTATTTCAACGGGAACGCGACGACTGACTACACTTTCGACTACACCGTGACGGCTTAATTTATGGCACAATTCCCTTTAAAAAACGGACTCCTACAAGGCACGCTCGACGGCACGCCGACAAGCGGGACGGTTGACCTTTCGTCGCTCACGTTGACACTACCGGTCGGCACTCCTGCAATGCTGCCCGGCATCAGACTTTGGATGGACGCTTCGCAACTGAAATGGCAAGGCTCGGCAGAAATGGCGGATGCGACATCACTCGACGCTTGGCGTTCTATATCGAAGCTGTCATTCAGTTCAGCAGACGTGGCTTTCACTGCGGCATCGACAGCGCGACCGCTTTACAAGCAAAACATCCAAAACTCTAAGGCGGGCATCCTTTTCGACGGATCGAACGACCTTATGACAGGACCTACCGATTGGTCAAATGTTTGCTCGCGCAATGAACACACGGTAATTGTGGTATGCAGGCCTACTGCGCTTGTCTCCACTGGTAGCGGAGTGACATATAGCCGCCCGCAGTTGTTTGCATCAATCGCTGGATATGAAGGCATCAGCGTATCTCCCTCTGGAAGCTCAAATATATTTACCGCATGGGCATATGACAGCGCAGGGGCAAGGACGGCGAGCACCGGCACGCTGGCGGTGGGAAGCATGGCACTCGTGGAGTCGTGGCATCAGGGCGGAGTCCTTTCAATCTCACTCAATCAGGCGGCGGCGGTGACGACGACGCTTAGGGAGACGACAACCTCCGGCAGCACGATGCAGATGGGCACTTCCGGAAGTGTAGCGTTTTTCACCGGCTACATTTTTGAGGCACTGTTTTTCGACCGCGCCTTGACGACACAACAGCGCACTGCACTCGGAAACTATTTGCGAGCGAAGTGGAGCTTCTAAAATGGCAACTATATTGAAATCAAATCCGTGAATCCTACGTGGGCGACAAACCCTGCGACGTGCATTTTCGGCGGATATATCTACATTGAAGCGTAAAGCCTATGGAACAATCACTTTTTGAAGCGTTCAAATGGGGCGGATGGCCCGCCGTGTTCCTCGCCGTCGCAATCGCGTTTGGAAAGTGGTATTGCACAAAAAAGCTGGAGCAAGATGCCAAGTTCCACGACCAGCGACTAAAAGAGCTTCACGCATCACAAGAGGCACTCGGCTGCGTTGTGGATGCCGTTGTCGCCGTCGTTTACAAGTCAATCAACAACGAGGAGGCTGCGCGTGTGATGGCAGACCTCGCCGCGAAAAGACTGGAAGCCGCCCGAGCATCTGCCCGAGTAGAGTCGCATCAATGACCCGATGAAATCAGCACTACTCATTGACGACGACCAAGGAGTAATTGCGAGCGTATCCACGTCGCTGATTGGCTTTGCGAAAAAGCAGACGCACACTGTGACGAAGGCGATTGAGGCTCTGCAAGCGCACGACTTCGACGTTGTGTTTCTCGACTTGAAACTGCCGGACTCATCGCCCGAACGAACGCTGGAAATGCTGCCTATGCTTCGCCGTCTCGCCGGGGATGCTGCATTCATCCTCATGACCGGCTACCCGTCCGAGATCGGCAACGCGAAGTTCGCCGTGGACTGCATTCTTCAAAAGCCATTTCACTCCGGACACGTGCGCGAGGCGCTCGA
>Ga0208784_1000639_pt1 | contig 16379 bp, 7 predicted proteins | sample DEB19_08_DNA_FD_184531 | JGI IMG/M metagenome (GOLD analysis project Ga0208784, IMG submission 184531) | Aqueous microbial communities from the Delaware River and Bay under freshwater to marine salinity gradient to study organic matter... | ecosystem: Environmental > Aquatic > Marine > Coastal ... | reverse complement strand
TGGAATAATAAGAGGGTGAATAGATCCACCCCGTTCTAAAGCAAATTTTACAAAACTCATACAATCATTATGATTATTTTTGGTATTTATTCAATTATATCACAGGTTGTTTGATTTTTTAAGGACTTCAATTTCGTTTTTGAGAATGTTTATATGAATTTGTTGTTCCTTAATTGCTTCAATCAGAAGAGCACTAATATTTGCATAAGCGACAGATTTAGTACCATTATTTTCAGAAACTAATTCTGGTACTATTTCTTCAATCTCTTGAGCAATTACACCAATTTGATGCCTTCCTTTAAGATCTATTCTATCAAATTCTACTCCTCTCATTTTTAAAACTTTATCAAGAGAGTTAGTAAGTGTCTTGATATTAGTTTTAAGTTTGATATCAGAGTTGGAGTTTACATCGCCAGTTACAGTAAGAGTTCCTGTAGTTCTTTCAAATGTAAATCTAGTTGTAGTACCATCTCTTATAATAAGATCTCCTACATTAAGATCCATATAGTTATTAGTACCATCGTGGAACAATTCCCAATCAACACCAGTACCAATTTCTAATTCAATATTATCGTTTAATCTTGGGTTTGCAGTAAATGTTTTAGCACCACTGAATGTCTCCGCACCACCTAAAGTCGCTAATGTTCCTGTGGTTGGTAAAGTAACATTAGTTGATGCAGTAACTGTTAACGTTAGTGGAAATACACCAGATGTTGTAAACGCACTTGCAAACCCAATGTTTGCATCAGGTAGAGTAACAGTTCTATTAGCAGAAGGATTATTGGAGAATGCGTGATAGAAAGTACCTGCAGTATTATAAAGTCTAAAATCATTAGCACCACCAAAAGCAAAACCTAATGTTGCTTCACCCCCATTCGCAGCGGTCCAAATTTGTAATTGACCACCACCAGAAGTTCCCTCTGCAACAGCAACAACTCTTACTTTATCTCCTCTACCACCAGCAGTTGAATCTTGACAGTTAAAAAGTATACTCCCAAGTTCAGTTCCTGCAGAAGTTGCAGTATTTGATGACCCTAGACGCAATCTTGGAGTTGTTCCATATGCTTGAATAAATGTATTTCTTACGGTTGATACGGTATATTGAAAACCAGAACCTACCGTACTGAATGGTGATGCTGATGTAGCACTTAAAATATCATTGGGAAGATAATAAGAACCCTCTCTAGTTAAAGTTACTGAAGTTACAGTTCCCCCAGCACCAACAACAATATCCGCATATGCAAGAGTTCCAGTACCTCCAGTTAATGGAACTTGAGAATAAGTACCTGTAAGATATCCAGATCCTCCATTTGAAATGATACCGGTAAGAATTGGACCTCTATCTGGACTTATATTAGTACCAACACTCATTTGTCCAGCAAGCATAGCATAAGTTTGATTAATAACAAATTCTTCAGTACCACCACAAATAATTTCTATTTGATCTGAGTCAGATGCTGTAAATCCGGTATTAGTATCAGTAATAAATGCTAATCCAGGAATTGCTGTTGTGCCTGCTGATACTAGTGCTTGGTCTGGATCAACTCTAAAAGATGTTGAACCGTTTGTTACAATGTCAATTGTATTAGTAACTCCAGCGTGAATTCCGTTTGATGCAGATCCAAACCTAATTCCAGGTGCTGCCGTTGTTCCTGCAGATACTGATACAACACTGGCACTCAAAACATTAGTACTCGCATTAAAACTAAATGCTGTTGCAGTACTTCTTGCTTTCGCTGTTTGATTACTTCCAGTTGCCCCAACCATAACTGGATATAATGTTGCAGTTGTTGTATCATCAGCAGCGTTGATTGTTGTTGAAGGTCCAGTAATACCTTGAATACCTTGTGTTCCTTGAGAACCTTGAACACCTTGAGTTCCTTGAGAACCTTGAAGTCCTTGTCTTCCTTGAATACCTTGAATACCTTGAGTTCCTTGTGTTCCTTGAAGACCTTGAGTTCCCTGAGATCCTTGGATACCTTGAGTTCCTTGTGTTCCTTGAAGACCTTGAACACCTTGGACATTCGCATTAGAACCTTGAACACCCTGAACACCTTGGAGACCTTGTGTTCCTTGAGTTCCTTGAGTTCCTTGAGTTCCTTGAAGACCTTGAGTTCCTGTTGTTCCTTGAGAACCTTGAAGACCTTGAACACCTTGGACGTTCGCATTAGAACCTTGAACACCTTGAGTTCCTTGAGGACCTTGAAGTCCTTGTCTTCCTTGAATACCTTGAATACCTTGTGTTCCTTGAAGACCTTGAACACCTTGGACGTTCGCATTAGAACCTTGAACACCTTGAACACCTTGAATACCTTGAGTTCCTTGAGTTCCTTGAAGACCTTGAACACCTTGAACACCTTGAACACCTTGAGTTCCTTGAGTTCCTTGAAGACCTTGAACACCTTGGACGTTCGCATTAGAACCTTGAATACCTTGAGTTCCTTGAGAACCTTGAAGTCCTTGTCTTCCTTGAATACCTTGAATACCTTGTGTTCCTTGAAGACCTTGAACACCTTGGACATTCGCATTAGAACCTTGAACACCTTGAAGACCTTGGAGACCTTGTGTTCCTTGAGTTCCTTGAGTTCCTTGGATACCTTGAGTTCCTGTAGTTCCTTGAGTTCCTTGGATACCTTGAGTTCCTTGAGATCCTTGAACACCTTGAAGACCTTGTGTTCCTTGAGTTCCCTGAGAACCTTGAATACCTTGAGTTCCTGTAGTTCCTTGAACACCTTGGAGACCTTGTGTTCCTTGAGTTCCCTGAGAACCTTGAACACCCTGGAGACCTTGTGTTCCTTGAGTTCCCTGAGAACCTTGAGTTCCCTGAGAACCTTGAACACCCTGGAGACCTTGTGTTCCTTGAGTTCCTTGAAGACCTTGAACACCTTGAGTTCCTTGAGTTCCTTGAACACCTTGGACGTTCGCATTAGAACCTTGAACACCTTGAGTTCCTTGAGATCCTTGAAGTCCTTGTCTTCCTTGAATACCTTGAACACCTTGAAGACCTTGAAGACCTTGAACACCTTGGACGTTCGCATTAGAACCTTGAACACCCTGGAGACCTTGAATGCCTTGAGTTCCTTGAGAACCTTGGAGACCTTGTGTTCCTTGAGTTCCCTGAGAACCTTGAATACCTTGAGTTCCTTGAGATCCTTGAACACCTTGAAGACCTTGTGTTCCTTGAGTTCCTTGAACACCCTGGAGACCTTGTGTTCCTTGAGTTCCCTGAGAACCTTGAATACCTTGAGTTCCTTGAGTTCCCTGAGAACCTTGAATACCTTGAGTTCCCTGAGAACCTTGAACACCTTGAAGACCTTGAAGTCCCTGAGCACCTTGAAGTCCCTGAGCACCTTGAGAACCTTGAAGACCTTGAATTCCTCCAGTACCTTGAACAGAAGCACCTTGAATTCCTTGAACACCCTGAATACCAGTAGTACCCTGAGAACCTTGAATACCTTGAGTTCCCTGAGAACCTTGAACACCCTGGAGACCTTGTGTTCCTTGAGAACCTTGGAGACCTTGAATACCTTGAGTTCCCTGAGAACCTTGAACACCTTGAGTTCCTTGAATACCTTGAGTTCCCTGAGATCCTTGAAGACCTTGAACACCTTGAGATCCTTGAAGACCTTGAACACCTTGGACGTTCGCATTAGAACCTTGAAGACCTTGTGTTCCTTGAGAACCTTGAAGTCCTTGTCTTCCTTGAATACCTTGAACACCTTGAACACCTTGAAGACCTTGAACACCTTGGACGTTCGCATTAGAACCTTGAACACCTTGAACACCTTGAACACCTTGGAGACCTTGAGTTCCTTGAGTTCCTTGAGAACCTTGAACACCTTGAAGACCTTGTGTTCCTTGAGTTCCCTGAGAACCTTGAATACCTTGTGTTCCTTGAGATCCTTGAATACCTTGTCTTCCTTGAATGCCTTGAGTTCCCTGAGAACCTTGAACACCTTGAAGACCTTGAAGACCTTGAAGACCTTGTGTTCCTTGAGTTCCCTGAGAACCTTGGAGACCTTGTGTTCCTTGAGTTCCCTGAGATCCTTGAATACCTTGAGGTCCAGTGATATTACCAACATCATCCCAATTTGATCCATCCCAAACCCACAAATGACCAGTATCTTGTGTTATATAACCATCACCAATATTACCTCCATATGGAGTTGGCAAATTGGAAGAAGAAGATACGCTACCAACAATAGTAACAGAAGATCCATCAGTTCCTTTTATACCCTGTAGACCTTGAGTTCCTTGAGATCCCTGGAGACCTTGAAGACCTTGAACATTTGCATTAGTTCCTTGGAGACCTTGAATACCTTGTGTTCCTTGAGAACCTTGAACACCTTGGAGACCTTGTGTTCCTTGAGTTCCTTGAACACCCTGAACACCCTGAACACCTTGAACATTTGCGCTAGAACCTTGAACACCTTGGAGACCTTGAGTTCCTTGTGTTCCCTGAGAACCTTGAATACCTTGAGTTCCCTGAGAACCTTGAATGCCTTGAGTGCCTTGAGAACCTTGAACACCTTGGAGACCTTGTGTTCCTTGAGTTCCTTGAGAACCCTGAACACCCTGAAGACCTTGTGTTCCTTGAGTTCCTTGAGAACCCTGAAGACCTTGTGTTCCTTGAGAACCTTGAACACCCTGAAGACCTTGAGTTCCTTGAGATCCTTGAATACCTTGTCTTCCTTGAATACCTTGAGTTCCCTGAGAACCTTGAATACCTTGAGTTCCCTGAGAACCTTGAACACCCTGAAGACCTTGTGTTCCTTGAGTTCCTTGAGATCCTTGAATACCCTGAAGACCTTGTGTTCCTTGAGAACCTTGAACACCCTGAAGACCTTGTGTTCCTTGAGAACCTTGAACACCCTGAAGACCTTGTGTTCCTTGAGTTCCCTGAGAACCTTGAACACCCTGGAGACCTTGAGTTCCTTGTGTTCCCTGAGAACCTTGAATACCTTGAGTGCCTTGAGTGCCTTGAGAACCTTGAACACCTTGGAGACCTTGGAGACCTTGTGTTCCTTGTGTTCCCTGAGAACCTTGAACACCTTGGAGACCTTGTGTTCCTTGTGTTCCCTGAGAACCTTGAATACCTTGAGTTCCCTGAGAACCTTGAACACCCTGGAGACCTTGGAGACCTTGTGTTCCTTGAGTTCCTTGAGAACCCTGAACACCCTGAGAACCCTGAACACCCTGAGAACCTTGAATACCTTGAGTTCCCTGAGAACCTTGAATACCTTGAGTTCCGTGTGTTCCTTGAGAACCTTGAATACCTTGAATACCTTGAGTTCCTTGTGTTCCTTGAAGACCTTGAGTTCCCTGAGAACCTTGAACACCTTGGAGACCTTGAGTTCCTTGTGTTCCCTGAGAACCTTGAATACCTTGAGTTCCCTGAGAACCTTGAATGCCTTGAGTGCCTTGAGAACCTTGAACACCTTGGAGACCTTGTGTTCCCTGAGAACCTTGAACACCTTGGAGACCTTGTGTTCCTTGAGTTCCCTGAGAACCTTGAATACCTTGAGTTCCCTGAGAACCTTGAATACCTTGAAGACCTTGTGTTCCTTGAGAACCTTGAATACCTTGGAGACCTTGGATTCCGGCAGAAAAAGGAGAACTCCAACTAACTCCTATACCAGTAGATACTAAAATGGAACCAGCAGCACCTACATTTCCATAAGAGTCTCTAAGTCCAGAACGTAACCTTACGTTTCCATTTACATCTAAGGAATCTGTTGCATTTGTAGTTCCGATACCAACTTTCCCAGTAATCTCTAATACAGTATTGTTCTCCGTATAAGAACTAATACCAATTTTTAAATTTTTCTGACGATTACTGAGATATCCTTTTGGCATTGTTTTATATTAGTTAAGTGTTTCTAATATACTTGCAATAAATTCAAGATTAGTTCCATTACTTCCAGAAAGAACTAATTTGTCTCCACTTTCCAGTACTAATTTTCCTGCAAGAAGATTTGCAGTATCATTTGCTGCGATAGGATACTGCTTTAACATTCTAGTATCAGTAGAAGTTCTACGATGAACTAAAGTTACATCTTCTGAAGTTGCGCCAACATTTGCAACTTGAGCTAAAAGAACAACTCCAGTATATCCAACAGGTGCAGTGTAAATAACCGTTGGACTTGTAGATACAACTGCAGTGACTGTCTGAAAAACATTAAGTGCTAAAGCCATATTTTAATCTCCTCCTAATGCAAGAATAAATGGAGTCATAGTTGAAAACAAACTCTTAGAATAGAATGTTCCACTAATTGTTCCTGTTTGTTGATTAATTACAACACCATCACCAATTCTAAAATTACCTGATTGGTCAGTGGAAGTAAATACAACTAAACCACCATTTCTTGCATCAGTTTCATTTGCTTGAATAGGAACACCACCATTCTGAGGAAGAGCAGTTGCAATATTTGTTCCAGAACCAATGTATTCAAGAGAATGTCCAGATGCTAATACTCTACTCTGTTTATAAAATGGAACTTCAGTACCAACTCCTACATTATATGGGACATTATCAGTAATTGTAATTACATAAACTCCAGATGAAACTGGTGATGAATTTTGAATTGCATAATAAGTAGGAACAAGGTTTGCAGTCCCTGTTGCAGTATTTATCCCAACATCAGGAGAACTAAAAGTAACTTTTGGTGTTGTTGTATAACCTCTTCCATTTGATATCATTTCAACATTTACAACTAAACCATTTTTAACTTCTGCAACAGCAGTCGCAGGAATACCCCAAGAAGTTTCTGGACTTTCAATAATTAATTCAGCATTTCCAGTATATCCAGTTCCACCTGAAGTTATTGTTACACCACCGATCGTATAATAAAGACGATCAAAGTAAATAACTTGTCCATCAAATGGTCTTGAAACATTAATTTTTGCAGTTCCTCCGCCATAATAAGTATGTGGAAGTGTAGAAGTTCCAACATAAACACTAAATGTAGTACTTGCAGCAGAAACTGTAGGAAGTTTATTTGCTCCTGTTATATTTCCAGCACCCAAACGAGTTGTAACAATACCAACAAGATTATCAATAAATGACTGAACATTTGCACAAGAATTTGGATCAGTATTAAATCCAATAACTGGATCTACCGCAACTGTTAAATCTTTATTAGTAAGATTATTTGTAATCGCAAGTTTCATCAAGTCTCTTGCAGAAGTAAACCCAACAATTGTTTGGGGAACTTCACTTGAAATACCTACAATTAAAGCAGATTCATCATACTTAAAGTATGCTCTCGTTGCTTCAATTGTACTTCTGCTTGTAAAATCTCTAACATCAAGAGATACTGCATCAACAATATATCCAATATCTCTCTTACATTTGTCTGGACTTGGATTTACAAAACCAGGATATACTGAAGCAATACCTGCATATGCAGTATTAATAATCTCTTGACGATTCGCTTGAATTAAATTATATGCATCATAATATCTACCAGGCGCAACAGCAACGGGTTCAAAAATATATCCTTTATTTCCTGAGGGATAAGTAACAATTCCCGGACCAGAAGGACAAGTAAATCCAAGTCCAGAAAGAGAAACCCCCATTCCTATAGCAAACTTATGTGCAACATTAGTTGTTGCAGTCAGTATTCCAGATACATTATCATACCTTGCACTTGTGATATTCAGAGTAGGAACATTTAAATCAAGAACAAAAGTGTCTGAATTAGCACTTGATGCTGTGGTAACAATACCTGTATATTTAAGTGGTCCAACTCCATCAGCAACTAAAGCATAATTGCCAAATGAAGAGTTTGAGTTAGTAAGATCACAAGCAGCACCAGTTCCACAAAATACTGCCACATCATCACAAATGGTAAAGAGTGAAACTAACTGAGCATAACCTTCATTTGTAATTGAGACTCCAATACCACCTTGATTGTATTGAGTATAAGAGTCAAGAACCATAGATTTTAATGGTCCTATACACTTAGAACCATCAATCTTTAATCCAATACTGTTTGGAATGAAGTTTGTACAATTCTGAATATAAGGAGACTGACTTGAAAATCCAATTGTATTTGGATTAAATGCAAAAATTGCTTTTCCAGTATTCAAAGAACCAGTAAAAGACATTTCTGCAATATAATTTCCTTCTAAAACATAGAAGAAATCTTCATTTGAATTTTGTGGAGATACTGATACTTCCCTTAAACTATCACCAACAATAGAAACTTGTTTTGGTACTATTAATGGGTTATTTTCTACATAAGATCCAGTAGAAACTTTAATAGTTGTTCCTGTTGTTGCTGCTGTGAGGGCTGCTCCAATTGTTCTTTTTGCATCTCCAAGTTTGAGTCCTGAGTTTGAGTCTGATCCATTTTCTGTGACATAAAGGATATTTTTAACTGTTGGTCCTAAATCTGTTCCTTGGATTCCTTGAGTTCCTTGGATTCCTTGAGTTCCTTGGATTCCTTGAGTTCCTTGGATTCCTTGTATTCCCCGAATACCTTGAATACCTTGAATTCCTTGGATACCTTGAGTTCCTTGAATTCCTTGAATACCTTGGGTTCCTTGAATACCTTGTGCAGCAAAAGCACCATCAACACCTTGAACACCTTGAAGTCCCTGGACACCTTGAAGTCCCTGGACACCTTGAAGTCCTTGAATTCCTTGAAGACTATATGCTTCTCTTGTTAATTTAAGAGAAGGTGTATAACCAGCCGTTACATTATATCCTTCGGCACCTACTGTTACAGAAGATCTGCCAGAAGAACCTGTAACTACATTATAACTGGTACTTCCAATTGATACTGAAGGCATTAAATTGACTCACTAGGATTTACAAGCACCATACCATCAACAACCTTACTCTTTTTCCCTATAGAGGAAGTTACAATTACATCATAATAATATCTTCCTGCCTTTAAATTTGCGGTTGTTGTATTTGCAAGAGATACTACAACTTGACCTGCTGCAGAAACAATACCAACAGTAAAAGGAGTGGATGCAGCAGAATCTGGAAACTTGCGAATCTTTGCAGTTCCAGTATGTCCAGATAAATCTAATGGACTTCCATCTGGATTATTAACAGTAAAAACTTCTTGATAATCTGTTCCTTGTTCTATAACGATATTAACTGCAGCGACAGCCATTTGCTTCTAACCATTTTCAAATTATTTATGATTCAATAGTAGATAAGTCTTATATTTATCAAACTTTCTTTTTAAGTTCTTCTATTTCAGCAGATAATTCTTTAACTGCTTCAATTAAAAATCCAATCAAACCATTATAATTTACAGACTTATTTTGTCCATTATTTACAAGGTCTGGTAAAACTACTTCTAACTCTTGTGCTATGACGCCATAAGATGATTTGCCATTAGTTTTCCAATCAAAAGAAACTCCTCTCAAAGAATTTACAGTTTCTAATGAATTATTAATTTTTTTAATATTAGTCTTTAATGTTTCATCGGAAGTTGAATTAAAATCGGCAGCTTCTACAGTAAATGATGCATTTAAATATGAACAATTAATTGTTCCTGCAGTAAAATCTCCAGAAGCATCACGGGCAACAATTGGGAAATTTACTGGATCATCATTTGTTGAACTTGCATTAACAGATATTGTTCTTGCAGCAGATCCATTATATGTTGTACCGCTATTAAGACTTAAATATGAACCTACACTTAGAGAATTTAAATTAGATCCAAGAGAAATTCCAGAAATTGTAGAATTTGCAAGATTTGCGTTTGTAATTCCAGCAGTTCCTGACAGGTTAGAATTAGTAAGACCACTAATAGTATTAGACCCAGCAGCAATTGTTTTATTTGTAAGAGTATCTGAAGTATCTCTTGCAACTAAAATATCTGTTGTTGCGGGTAAAGTTAAAGTACCCGATGCAGTTGCAGATGCACGTAGACTTGTAGTTCCTGAAGTAGAACCATTAAAATTAGCACCAGCAGATCCAATTGAGGGTGTTGTTAAAGAAGGTGAAGTTAACGATTTATTTGTTAAAGTTTGAGAATCTGTTGTTCCTACAATATCACCTGACGGAGGTGTTTTGCCTCTTAAGAAATCTGAATTTAAATTTGTAACAACATTTGATGAAGAGACAACAAATGGAGATGATCCAGAAGCAGTTGTAACTGTAGATATGAATCTACTTGCAGTAACATTTCCAGATACTGATAATTTTTCAGATGGACGACTTGTTCCAATTCCAATATTTCCATTTAAACGATAAATAGAACTTCCAAGACCAATAAACCAAGTCTGAAGATCTGGATTTATTAATTGAACATCGTTTAAATAAAAAGAAGATGCAGTAATAATACCCGAAGTATTAATATTAGAAGTTGATACAATACCCGAAGCTAAAGTAGATATTCCAGAACTAGAAGAATATGAAGAAATATTTGATGTGGTTGCAAATCCAGAGGAAGTAGCATAATCAGCATTGCTAACTGTTCCTAAATAAGTTCCAGAAAAAGAAGAGGCAGTTACTTGTCCTGTAAAGTAACCATCACCAACAACGCTTAATTTTGATGTTGGATTTGCAGTTCCTATTCCAACAAACGGAGTAGCGCCCGCATTTGTTGCAATTCCAATGTTTTGAGTTGCATTATCAATATAAAGAAAAGATCCAAATTGTGAAAGTTCCCTATTTCTTATAATAGACATTGCCTTCTCCTTATATTATTATTTAGAATTTGCTTCAAGAACTTTCACTTTTTCTGATAATTCTTTAACTGCTTCAATCAGAAGTGCCGTAATATTACCATAAGCAACAGATTTAGTACCATTATTTTCAGTAACCAACTCCGGAACAACTGCTTCAACTTCTTGAGCAATTACACCAACGTGAGATTTTCCTGGGTTATCAATCCACTCAAATTCAACACCTCTCATAGAAAGGACCTTTTCAAGAGAGTCTGTGAGTGTCTTAATATTGGTTTTGAGTTTAATATCTGAAGTGGAATTTACATCTCCAGTTACATCAATTCCAGTAGAAGTCGTTGCAAGTTTTGCTCCGTTTGTAGCATCTCCAAAATATAAAGTAGTTGCACCACCCCTTGTCATAACAATATGATTTCGGAATGCACTATTTGCATCATTTACAAGTCTTAAATGTGCTGCAAAAGTTGTAGTTCCATTATCAGTATAAAAATCAATATATTTGTTTGCAGAAACACCAAAATTAAGTTCTCCGCTGTTGATGATTACATCACCTGATTGAGTTAATCCTCCAGAAAATGACTGTCCATTTTCCGAAGTTAAAAGCCCCGATGTAAGATTAATATAAAAAGGTCTTAATGCATTCCAAGTTCCAGATGGAGAAACTCCTGCGCCAGAAAGTAAAATATAATAACTTGCAGTATCATTTCTATGAATAACTGTTGGGTGTGAAGTAGCACCATAATGCAGTAAGATTTGATTATTAGCAACATCAATTGTTTCAACTCCGGTTGCTGATATTGCACCTGTTGTAACTGTTGAAGAAGTTAAGTTTCCACCAACAGTTAATTTTTGAGTTCCTGGATTAAATGTAAATGGCGTAGAAGCTGCTGTTCGTATTAATGGAGATGAACTTGAACCAGTGACAAAAACTGGGTAATAATCTGCAGAAGTAGTTGTTGCAGTTGAATTCAATAAGTTTGCTGGTCCAGTTAATCCCTGAACTCCTTGGGTTCCAGTACCAGTAGGTCCTTGAATACCCTGTCTTCCCTGAATTCCTTGAATTCCTTGAGTTCCCTGAAGACCTTGAGAACCTTGACCATCATTACCCTTTACACCTTGAGTACCTTGAGTTCCTTGAGGACCTTGAATACCTTGAGTTCCTTGAGGACCTTGAGGACCTTGAACACCTTGAACATTTGCATTTGATCCTTGGATACCCTGCCTTCCTTGAACACCTTGAATTCCTTGAGTTCCTTGCAGACCTTGTGTACCTTGAGTTCCTTGCAGACCCTGAGTTCCTCCAGTACCCTGAACAGAAGCACCTTGAACACCTTGAACACCTTGAGTACCTTGAGCACCTTGAAGTCCCTGAGTTCCCTGAGATCCTTGAGAACCTTCAATTCCTTGAGTTCCTTGAGGACCTTGAGAACCCTGAACACCCTGAACACCTTGAGTACCTTGAGGACCTTGAGGACCTTGAAGTCCTTGCCTTCCTTGAATACCCTGAGTTCCTCCAGTACCCTGAACAGAAGCACCTTGAACACCTTGAACACCTTGAGTACCTTGAGGACCTTGAGCACCTTGAAGTCCCTGAGATCCTTGAAGACCTTGACGACCTTGAATTCCCTGAGGTCCTTGAATTCCCTGAGGTCCTTGAAGTCCCTGAGATCCTTGAGAACCTTGAAGACCTTGAATTCCTCCAGTACCTTGAACAGAAGCACCTTGAATTCCTTGAACACCCTGAATACCAGTAGTACCCTGAGAACCCTGAAGACCTTGAGTTCCTTGAGCACCTTGAGCACCAGTGATTCCTTGAGTTCCTTGAGCACCAGTAATTCCTTGAGTGCCTTGAGAACCTTGAACACCTAAAATACCCTGAGTACCGGTAGTACCCTGAGATCCTTGAAGACCCTGAGTTCCCTGAAGACCCTGACGACCTTGAATGCCCTGAGTACCTTGAATACCTTGAGTACCTAAAATACCTTGAGTACCAGAAGTACCTTGAGAACCTGTAATTCCTTGAGTACCTTGTGTTCCTTGAGGACCTTGAATTCCTTGAGTACCTTGAATTCCTTGAGTACCTGATATACCTTGAGATCCTGATACACCTTGTATCGAAATACCCTGAGTACCTTGTAATCCTTGAGAACCTTGGAGACCTTGAGGTCCTACGATTTTACCTACATCATTCCAAATACCACCACTAAAGACCCAAAGATTACCAGTATCTTGTGCAATTACACCGTTTCCTGTAGATGGAGGATACCAAGAATATATTGTATCATTCGCAGTTAATGTGGTAGATCCGGCACCAGTTGTTTTTGATGGTACGGATCCAACAATACTAACAGATGTACCAGAATTTCCCTGAATACCTGTGAGACCTTGAGTTCCAGTATTACCTTGAACACCTTGAACACCTTGAGTACCTTGAGTACCTTGAGTTCCTTGAATTCCTTGACGACCTTGAATACCTTGAGTTCCTTGAATTCCTTGAGACCCTTGAATACCCTGAGTACCTTGAATTCCTTGAGAACCCGATATACCTTGAGAACCCGATATACCTTGAGAACCCTGAGTTCCTTGAGAGCCTTGAATTCCTTGAATTCCAGTAGTACCTTGAGAACCTGCGATTCCTTGAGTTCCTTGAGTTCCTTGAGCACCTGCAATTCCTTGAGTGCCTTGAGCACCAGTAATTCCTTGAGTGCCTTGAGGACCCTGAATACCTAAAATACCTTGAGTACCAGAAGTACCTTGAGAACCTGTAATTCCTTGAGTACCTTGTGTTCCTTGAGCACCCTGAGAACCTGTAATTCCTTGAGCACCCTGAGAACCTGTAATTCCTTGAGTACCTTGTGTTCCTTGAGCACCTGCAATTCCTTGAGATCCTCCAATACCTTGAGATCCAGAAGTTCCTTGGAGACCTTGAATTCCAGTAGTTCCTTGAGATCCACCAATACCTTGAGAACCTGTAATTCCTTGAGTACCTTGTGTTCCTTGAGCACCCTGAGAACCAGTAACTCCTTGGGTGCCTTGAGAACCTTGAATACCTTGCAATCCTTGAGATCCTTGAAGACCTTGAGAACCTCCAATTCCTTGAGAACCCGTAATTCCTTGTCTTCCTTGAAGACCTTGTGTACCTTGAGAACCTTGAACACCCTGGAGACCTTGAGTTCCTTGTGTTCCCTGAGAACCTGTTAACCCCTGAGATCCTTGAATTCCTTGTGTTCCTCCAGTTCCTTGAACTGAAGCACCCTGAATACCCTGAATACCTTGAATACCTTGAGGACCTTCAGATCCTTGTATACCTTGAGTACCTTGTATAGAAATACCCTGAGTTCCTTGAAGTCCCTGAAGTCCCTGAAGACCTTGCCTTCCTTGAGTTCCTTGTGTTCCGTTATCAGTCCAATATCTTGTTCCGTCATCTAAAGATGCTAATACTTGACCACTAGTAGTAGGTATGCCAAGATATCTCTCTGTCTGTTCAAGAGAGATAAATTGACCGTCTGCACCTATAACCTGACCGCTATTTAAAGTTGCCATTTAACTTACTTTGCTGATTCAAGAATACTGATAACAAAATTCATCGATCCATTCGAAGCTCCCTGAACTTCTATTTTATCTCCAACTTCTAAAACTAAACTACCACTAATTGGACTTAAGGCATCGGTAGTAGGAATTTTTGCGTTTTTAATCAATTCATATCTCGATCCTGATCTGTTATGATAAACAGTTACTGTTGCAAGTCCAGAAGAGATATTTGATATAACAGAATATAAATGAATAGAAGCAACTCCATTAGGGACAGTATAAGCAGTTGTTATACCAGTTGTCACCCCAGTTCTATAAGTCTTATATGTGTTAAGTGCTAATGCTCCAGCCATTTTTTATTTTGCCCCTAATGCGATAATAAATGGTGTTACTGTATTTAGAAGACTACGTTCAAACGATCTTCCTCTGATAGTTCCTGTTGCCTGATCAATAACCAAATCTTCACCAATTGCAAAATTTCCATCTTGATCCGTACTTGTGTACACAACTTCACCTCCATTATTTTTAACAACTTCATTTGCTTGAATTGTTACCCCACCTTTAGAAGGTCTTGCATTTTCAATTGCATTACCTGCGCCAATATATTCAAATGAGTGAGATGAAACAATTTGCAAACTTTGACGGAATAAAAATACTGTTGTTCCAATACCAACATCATTATTTAAAGTTTGTGCTAACGTTACTGTAGATACTCCAGATACTGGTACAGTTGCAGAACGAACTTGATAATAAAGAGGTCTTGTAATAACTTGACCCATAGCAGTTGTTCCTGCTCCAATAGGTGGATCAAAAGTAACATAAACTCCATCAACTGATCGATAATTTCTACCATTTCCAACAATATTAACCGCAGTTACTTTACCATCAGTAATTTCAGTAAATGCATCTGCTTTAATTCCAGATGGACCGGAAGGTGTACGATTAGTAGGATCGGTAAGTGTTGGGAAATAAACTCCGGGTGGTTCAGTATATCCAGATCCTGGATCAGTAATTGTCACTCCAACGACTTCATAATACAACTCATCAAAATATAACGCTTGTCCAGAGTATGGTCTTTCTTTTCCTACTCCACTAATTACGACAGTTAAATCATCTTCTAAAGCATTAACGTTTACTGTTCCAGTATAATGATAACCAGATTTTGTTGAAGGTAAACTTAAACCATCAGAAACTAAACCATAAGTACCAAAAGATGAGTTTGAGTTTGTAATGTCACATTGACCACCACTTTCAGTTACTATGGCCTCATTGCAGCAAATTGTAAAAATTGAAACTAACTGTGCATATGCACCATTAGAAATTTTAACTCCAACACCACCTTGATTGTATTGTGTATATGAATCAACACTCATCATACCAGTGATTCCCATGTCATCTTTATCACCAGGTTCGGCATGGAATCCATCAACTTTCATTCCAATACTATCAGGAATAAAATTAGTACAGTTACGAATATATGGACCTTTTATTACGTTTCCAACTCCCTGTGAAGGAATATCATTAGGATTTGTTGTGCCAATACCAGAATTTCCTGGATACATTAAATTAAATGAGGTTCCTATAGCAGTTGTTCCAACACCAATAACAGTTGTAACAACACCGACACAAGAATAAATTGCAGAAACTACATTTGCACAACTATTAATATTTTGATTTCCATATGCACCATCAGGCTGAATACTCAAATCTTTAACTTGAGTAAATTCAGTTTGGTAATTACCGCCGGTTGTCTTAGCAAAAGAAACATTGTTGATACAAGATTTTGCAATTCCTGCAGCGTATTGAATAGTATCAATTGTTTCTGTTTTAACTCCTACAATATGCTGAAGAACACCTCCATTATAATAAGAAAGTCCAGCACCCACGCACTTTGAGTTTCCACCTCTTGTAATATCATGACAGACTGCTCTAAAAATATCTTTGATATCATCTTTACAAGAAGTATAATCCCCACTTGTCAGCGTAAATGCGGGAGATTTGTAATCCGTGCTCGTTAAATATCCAACTGCCTCGGATGCAATAAAGTCTAAATTATAACGAATCATCCTCGCTGCATCAAAAAACCTATCTGATGCGACACCAACAAGAGGTTTAAATGCAACCACTGCAGCGCCACTAGTCGCTGCTTGCCCTTGGAAAGATAAATCGGTTAAATGATTACCATTTGATACCCA
>Ga0208784_1000631_pt1 | contig 16455 bp, 17 predicted proteins | sample DEB19_08_DNA_FD_184531 | JGI IMG/M metagenome (GOLD analysis project Ga0208784, IMG submission 184531) | Aqueous microbial communities from the Delaware River and Bay under freshwater to marine salinity gradient to study organic matter... | ecosystem: Environmental > Aquatic > Marine > Coastal ... | reverse complement strand
TCTTAGATGAACGTTTCTTTGCAGATCTCTTCTTAGATGAACGTCTTTTTGCAGATCGTTTTTTAGCTGAAGACTTCTTTTTAGAAGATCTCTTCTTAGATGAACGTTTCTTTGCAGATCGTTTTTTTGCAGATCGTCTTTTAGAAGATCTCTTCTTAGATGAACGTTTCTTTGCAGATCGTTTTTTTGCAGATCGTTTTTTAGCTGAAGACTTTTTCTTAGATGAACGTTTCTTTGAAGATCTCTTCTTAGCAGATCGTTTTTTAGCTGAAGACTTCTTTTTTGAAGATCTCTTCTTAGCAGATCGTTTTTTTGCAGAAGACTTTTTCTTTGCTGATCGTCTACGTTTTGGTGATTTCATTTTTTTAGAACCAGATTTTTTGGCACCACCAGAGTGTGAATTACGTCTAGCACCAAGTCTAATATAATATTGTACTAGATCTAGGTAACCATCTTCTTCTGCTAACTCTAATATAGTCTTACCATCACGGTTTCGTGCATTTATATTAGCACCTCGACTAATAAGATATTCGAAAGTTCTATTATCCGTGTATACGGAACTCAAAAATAGTACAGTCCAACCACTAGCGTCTTCCGCATTCACATCAGCACCATGATCAATAAGATATTTAACAATATCAAATCTTTCAGCTTTTAAAGCATACATTAGCGGAGTCTTACCTCCAAAACTCCTTTCATTCACATCAGCACCATTTTGAACTAAACGTTTTACTGATTTAAAATCTCCCATTAAAGCTGCGTCATGTAAATTATCATAACGGTCTTCATCATCATAATCATCATCATAATCATCATCATAATCAGAATTCATTCCACCAGAGAGTGTTACTCCATATGGAGCTGCACCAGCTGATCTTCTACGTCTTGGTGATTTCATTTTTTTAGAACCAGATTTTTTGGCTCCACCGAACAAATTATTGATAAAGTTTTCAATCATTTTATTTATACTATAAGCAAATATTTTTTTTTTATTTAATTTATAAATAATTATAAATTAAAAATTAAAAAAATAAATTCATAATTTTACTATTAACTTAAATTAATTTAAGATCGTTTAGCTGATCTCTTTTTATAAGATCGTTTTTTAGCTGAAGACTTCTTTTTAGAAGATCTATTCTTAGATGAACGTCTTTTTGCAGATCGTTTTTTAGCTGAAGACTTCTTTTTAGAAGATCTCTTCTTAGATGAACGTTTCTTTGCAGATCTCTTCTTAGATGAACGTCTTTTTGCAGATCGTTTTTTAGCTGAAGACTTCTTTTTAGAAGATCTCTTCTTAGATGAACGTTTCTTTGCAGATCGTTTTTTAGCTGAAGACTTCTTTTTAGAAGATCTCTTCTTAGATGAACGTTTCTTTGCAGATCGTCTTTTAGAAGATCTCTTCTTAGATGATCTCTTCTTAGCAGATCGTTTTTTTGCAGATCGTCTTTTTGCAGATCGTTTTTTTGCAGATCGTCTTTTTGCAGATCTTTTTTTAGATGAACGTCTTTTAGAAGACTTCTTTGAAGATCTCTTCTTAGCTGATCGTCTACGTTTTGGTGATTTCATTTTTTTAGAACCAGATTTTTTGCCACCACCAGTAGCACCTCTTGACCTAAACCATTCATGATCTTCTGGGTATACTCTCATTAATAGAGTTTCACCTTTACGGTTTCGTGCATTTATCCTAGCACCCTTACTAAGAAGATAATCGAAAAATCTGTCGAACTCTTTACCAACGTATACAGTACACAAAAATAGTACAGTATTACCATCATCATCTTCTGCATTCACATCAGCACCATGTTCAACAAGATATTTAACAACATTGAAGTTCTCACCCTTTAAAGCATACATTAGCGGAGTTATACCAACATAGCCTTCTTCATTCACATTAGCACCATTATCAACCAAACGTTTTACTGTTTTAAAATCACCCATTTGAGCTGCGTTATGTAAATCACCACTCACACCATGCATTTTTTTATACTATAAGCAAATATTTTTTTTTATTTAATTGTAATTTTATTAAAATAATAAAAATAATATTAATCCCAATACTTTGAACCATATGATATAAATATTTCATTAAATGGTTTAATATTACGTGAAGCCCTTGCATATACTTCATTACCCCGTATTTCAAAATAACTATTGTTTCTAAATTTTGAATTATGCGCATCATTTATATTTCTTATAATAGTACTTCTTAAATCCAAACCATCCCAACATTTGTTTTTATCTAGATCACAAAAAACATAATCCCAACATTTTAATTTTTTACATCTTTTTTCCAAGGTTTCTAATGATACTTCATTATAAGGATAACTATATTTTCCTATTATATCACCTTTTTTAAATCCATATGGCCCAACAAATAAGCCATTACCACCATTACGTATATTTGATTTTGCTATATATACATTATCGATTAACATAGTATGTAAATGACAATATTCTGGATATAATTCTAATTTTAATTTACAACGTATATTTGTATCTGGATTAATATAACCACATTTACTCGTTTTATTTATTTTTATTTTAGATCGTTTTTCATAATTTTTACGTTTAGGGGATGGGGATTTGTGTTTTACACTTTTAAAATTTCCCCTTGTAAATTTAGGGTCTGGATTCTTAAATTTTTTAGGCATATTATAAATAATCAATAAAAAATTTCTATATAATATATATTTATATACATATTTATATATACCTTTTTTATTGATTTAAATTAATATGATAATCTTAATCTTAATTATAATTATTTTTTTAATTACAAAAAATTTTGAATATTTTAATCAAGATCCTTATAAAAATTATATTTCAGAAGAAAAATTACAAGATCAAACATATTTAACATTTTTAGAAAATGTATATACAGAATTTAAAGACAAAACAAAATCAATTGATAAATTAACAGACCAGACTGAAAATGATATATTATCTCCTGTTTATAAAAAATGGGATACAAATACACCTAATAAATTAATTTATAAAAAAGAAATTAATAAAAAAGGTGAATTATCTCTAGATTGTACAGCATTATCAAATCATTTATGTCAATTTACAGATCCTAATTTTTATTTATCTTCTGATAGAGTATATGCTCCACCACCTTGGTTATTAAAAAGTTATAAAGATTTAGAATACCTAAAACAAACAAATTTAAATTGTTTTAATCAAAATTTTGCTTGTTGTAAAAAATCATTATCATAAAAAACTATACATTTTTATATTATTATATAAAATTTTTTTACATACTATATTATATAATAAAATGGAATTAATATACGTTTTAATATTTATTGTTGTTTTATACATTATTTATATAAATATAGAAACATTACAAAATACTAAAAATATCAAAATTGATGTTCCATGTAAAAATTGTAATATATGGAATCATGTAGATGCAAAAACAAAATGTAATAGTGTTTGTCAAAAATTTGATATTGATAAACCATATACTTTCACTGGAAAATGGGAACAAAAATCTGATAAAAATGATTCAAATTGTGAATGTAGTAGAATAAGTAAATATAATAAAAATTATGTTGGATGTGCATTAGGTAAAAATTGTTTTTTATGGAATAATTCCGATGCAAAAACAATTTGTCCAAAAATGTGTAATCAATATTTACCTAATAAAAATGCAGAATGGACTGGCAATTGGAAATCTACTTCTATAAATTCGTCTGCTTGTGAATGTCAATATTATTAAACTAATTGTTCTGAATAAGATTCTTGACTATATTCTGGACTAGCTCCTTGACTACTAGAATCTCTTAAATTAAAATATAAACCAACTATCATAAATATTAAACCAAAAACAACACCAGCTATTCCACCAGCTTTATTTGCACTTTCAATTGGTGGTTTACATTGTTCTTCACCTTGACTTCTTCCAATAAACCAATATCCAACCAAAAATATAACTATTCCAACTGTAATTAAACTTGTACCTAAAAGACTCATTTTATATAGTATTTATATATAAAAAATAATTATATAAATATTACATTAATTAATTAATTTATATTTGAAATATTCTAAAAAAGTATTTTGAAAAATTTTGAATTCAGTTTTATTGTTTATAGTTAAATTTTTTAAAATATTTTTTGAAGAAACTACTTTATCTGGCAATTGGTGAAATCTATCATTAAAAGTTTGTTTAAATTTATCTATCTTTTCACTATTATTTGACATTATATAATTATAAAAAGAATCACATTCTTTTGTCATTTATTGTATTAATAATATTTTTTTTTTATGTATTAACCTAACGTATCCTAATATTTTTTAATATATATATAAATGATAATAATTCTTGTTTTTTTTGTTTCAATTCGTTAATTTGTTTTTTATTTTTATAATAATCACATATTTCTTTTAAATATATATTTTTATTTAAAATATTTTTAATAAAAAATTCTACTTTTTTACAATTTCTATTTACATATTTTTTATTTATACATTTATTTATAGTTTTTACATCATTATTTAATATATATATATAATCAAGTACTAGTGTGTATAATTCCCAATAATTCATCTTTGATCTACATATTGGGCATTTAACAGTTTTATATTTTAAAATTATATAATCATCTTGCGTTATTAATTTTGATGTTATATACATAAAAAAACATCCAAAATGATAATTATGATTACATTGTAATATAATTTTTGATATATTTAATCTTACTTTTATATCTTGATTTTTATTTATGTTTTCTTTATTTTCGTTTATATCTTCCAAACAAAAAACACATTCCTTATTATAAACATGCTCAATATTATTATCAGTTATAATAATTTTCATCACGCATATAATTCTAACAAAAGTTTATATTTATCTAAAATAGATGAAATACAACCATTATTCACTTTTTTTTTACATAAAGGACAATCTAATACGAAACCATCACCATCACTACTTTCTATAATTTCACTAGATTCTGTTACGTAATATGATTCTGATTTATTTTTATTTTTTTTTTGTGGTAATGGTGGTGTGGTTTCTAGAGATTTTTCTGAGTTGATTTCTATATCTTTTATTGAATTATTTATATACTTAAAATATTCTACAATACTTAAATTATTACTTGACAATCTAGATGTTTTACTTGACGATCTAGATGTGTTACTTGACGATCTAGAAATAGATGTAAAATTATTATTATTTTCATTTTGATTTATATTATCGATATTAATATTTGAAAATATATATTCATTATAATTAGATTTTATATATTTTGTAAAACAACATAAATGAAAAATATGATTACAATTTAAAAGTAATATTCTCGTATTAAACCAATCTAAATTTAGACCTTCTACATTTTTCCCGTTTTCATTTTTATATTGTTCTGTTAATTCTACATTTTCTAAAAATTCATTTAAACAAAAACAACATTTTTTTTGATTATAAGGAATATTATTTAATATTTCATGTAAATCATGATTTTTATCGTACAATGATAATTCTTGTATTACAACACATCTATTATTTTTTATATAAAACCCAATCATCTTATTGATTATATAAAAAATAATAAAATAATAGTTTTTTATGATTTTCAGTGTAATTTTCCTCCGGAATGTTTCTTTTATAATGGACACCACACACTTTGCCATGGATTTTTAGCACCTTTCATATAAACTATATCAGAAGGTAATGGGTAAAAAATTCTATATAAATTTTTATAAAGTGTTTGATTAACATATGCATCAGTCATTGATCTAACTTGACTACTTGGTCTTGCAGCAGTTTCACCTAACATTGGATCTGCATATTTCCAATTATTATAAACTAAATTAAAAAGTCTATTAATAATAAATGGTTGAGCTGATAATGGATTTTTAGTTGTTGATTGTGAATCAACCATACTCATCGCTCTCATCATATCATGATCTTCATGTACTAAATTATGACAATGAAACATATAATCACCTTTATGTGGTCCAAATCTTGCTAAAACATAAATAATTTCACTTGGACCTAAATAAAATACATCTTTTGGTGACCATATTTCATTTGTTCTTAACCCAACTGGTTCTATACCACCTGGTATTTCACGATCTCTCCGTAACAAAAAGAAATCTACTAAATGCATATGAACAGGATGAAACCAACCTCCACCACTTTTAAATTTCCAAACTTCCCATGTATTTTGTCCAACATCACTTGCCGCAATTTTTGCTGTATCCCATGTTTCACCATTAATTGTCCAATGACCATTTGTTCTTCCAAATACCATTTCTCTATGATATTGTTCAGCCATTGCCATTGCCATTGCAGCATCACGATCAGGTTTTGTCAAAACATTAAATACAGGTTTTAATGGATCAGGTGTTGTTTGTGTAGTCAAAAAGACTGGAGGATTTGGTTCTAAAGGAACAGCTGAAAAACTAGCTCTAGAAAGTAAATGTGAATGACAAAAATAAGGAACGTTTTTCATAATTTTACTATCAAAATCATTCCAAAAATAAATTGTTCTACTACCATAATTTGCAAAATTACACACGATTTCGTATCTTTCAGCTACACCTATAAGTAATCCTTCTACTGGAAATGCTATATGTGAATTTCTAAACCCACCATCCGTTGCTATAACTCTACATAATCTTTGAGATATATCATTTAAATTATGATCTTTAATTTTAAAAAGATAAGGTCTTGATACAGCAGCATTTAATAATCTAAATCTATACCATTTAGGTTCTAAATTCATTTGAGGAAATGGAATTCCATTAATTAAATTTATATCACCATAAAGGTTTTCCTTATGATCTTCAAAAAAACTATATCGCAATTGACATTTATTATCTAATACCTTATCAGATAAAATCATATGAAGTTCTTCTATATCTTCTAAATTCCATGGTTCACCACAACCACCATCTTTGACTTTTGCTGATGTAATTTTAAACCCAGCTAAACCATAATATGCATTATCCGCAGTTATATGTAAAGCATGATCATGATACCATCCTGTACCAGCTCTATTATTTGGATATACATAATCTTTTACTTCACCATAACACGTTTCATCTTCTGCCCACCCATCAAATGGTGCCAAACTAGCAGATCCATGAAAATGAACACTTATAGGTCTTCCTGTTCTGCCATTTACTGATAAACATGGATTGTAACTTCCTTTAAAATATCCTGTTACACTATTAATTTGATTTTTAAATCTAACCAATGATTCATGACCAGCAGGTACTCTAATAGTTGGACCTGGTATACTTCCATTATATGCTAAAAACCATGTTCCTGGATGTGCTCGACATCCTTCTATAGAATTATCAAATGGTCTTAATTGTAATTGTGCTATATTTAAATCATAAGACATCATACAATGACCATCACCTCTACATAATTTATTTTTTGGTTCTGCATTTTTTGGATTTTTAAACATATCTATAAAAGGTGTAATTTTATATGGTGTTCCTAAAAATCCACCAACATTAATAGTAATACCATCTCCTGAAGGGCAAATCTCACTCTGTAAACCAAATGGTGATACTGGAATTGTTTGTGAATAAACATTTTTACTTAAAAATAAATAATTTATTAAAATATACATTTTATATACTATAATTTTTTTACTTTTAAATTAAATTTTTTATAAATTTATATATTTCTATTGCGTTAATTTTATATAAAATATTTGTTTAAGAAAAACAAGAAAGATGAAAAGTATATTAATCACACTTCCTTTATATATGTTATCTAATCTTTCTAATTTTAGTTTAAGTTATGAACCTTGGAATATTGTAAAGAATATATTTGGTATAAATACAAATATAAAAAATCATGAAATAATAAAATGTAATAGCAGTTATAATAGTTACTTAAATTGTAAAAACGATGAAGAAGTTATTAAAATATTTTATCCAAAAGGTAGTTATTCACCTAGTAAATTACCAGTTGGAGGAATAGGATTTTTTGCTAGTCCTAAAAAAATATTTATGGCAAATGAAGTTATTTTTAAATACCAAGTTTATTTTGATGATACATTTGAACCAGTTTTTGGAGGAAAACTTCCTGGATTATTTATAGGTAATGGAACAAAAAAGGAAAATATGGTTGGCGCATCAGGTGGAAAACATCTGAATACATCTAGTTGTAGAATAGCCTGGAGAAGTAATTTAACAGCAGAAGCTTATGTTTATCTTCCAAATAATCAACACTCTAATTTTTATAATATTTCAAATTTAGTATTAAACAATGTATATGGTCATTCATTATGGAGAGGTTTATTTCAATTTTATAAATATAAATGGAACAATGTATCAATTAGATTAAAAACAAATAGTTTTATAAATAATTTACCTAATTACGATGGAGAATTAGAAATAACTATTAATAATATTAGTCAAAGTTTTAATAAATTACTATGGAGAACTGATCAAGAATATAATATAAATGCTATAGTATTTGAAACGTTTTTTGGAGGAAGTCAACCAAAATATTCTACACCGAACTATACATGGTCTTACTTTAAAAATATACAATTACAAAAAATTAATTAAATAATAAATTATTATTATTTAATTTTTAAAAATTACTTTTTGATTTTAAACACTAGCCATTTCAATTTGTGAACGTCTTTTATTTTGTTCATAATTATGTGTAACCCATGAATACATACCAATATTATACAACATTACTGTAAATACAATTACTGTAGTAAAGAATGTAAATATTTTATTTACAATTAAACTTAAAAATAATTTATGATATTGATTTCTAAGATGACTATTAAACAAAGAATATATCATAAAACAAAAGACAGGAAATACTAATATAACAATATATGCTAGTAAATTTAAAATTTGTTGATCATAAAATCTTGATAATAAATATATAAAGTATAGTGTATTAAATAATCTGAAATAAATTAAAGATAATCTTAAAACATTTATAAAATTAAAAAAACGTAATACAAAATTTATATTTGGTGCAATAATATTTATTAAACTATTGAAAAACATATTATTACACCAACGTTTTCTTTGATTTATATAACTATTAAATGAATCTGGTGTAATTGTATAAACATGTGCTCTAGTATCCATTACTATTTTTGCTTTAGAATTTGTATAAATTAATGAACTTGTAAATCTTCTGTCAGTTCCTATATTTTGAACACTAGATTTAATTAAATCCTTTTCACTACTTGTTTGAGAATATATAGTCATTGCCTCTGCACATTCAGATTGAATTTTATACATTGTATTACATCCTGGTAAACATAACACCTGATTAAATAAATCTTCATTTGTTCTTCTCATAAATTGACCATATAAATATTGATAGTTTTGTAGCCAATTCCAAAATATTTTACCGTAATTTTCATCTACATTTACAATACCACAACAAGCTGTAGCATCTCTAGTTTTCATTGTATCTAATAAATACATTATATTTTTGTCAGAAATCAATGTATCACCATCTGTAGCATAAATATAATCAAATTTATTTACACCAAATAATTCTTGTATATTATATAAAATGTCTTCTCGTAATGATCTATTCTCAATATCTATATTATATCTAGTATGATTAAAAATATCATTAAATAAAATTATAGAATCTTTTTTACCCACATTTTTATATTTTTTAATTAAAATCAATGGTTTGTTATTTCTTTGACCATATGTAATTTTAATTTCAACATTATAATCATTCCATGATTTATATACTCCATTACTTTCTTTAGTAATAGAAGTAAAAATATCAGAATAATCATAATAACCATCAGAAACAATTGTTGTTAATAAATAATTTGACCCTAATTTGTTTAACATTAATGAATCTACTGTTCGTTCCACTTGGTCAAATCGTTCTTTACAAACAGGAACAAATGCTACAATTTTTTCAACTTGGTCTGATGGATCAAAATTTGGCTCAGAAACACCCCTTATAGCTTTGTAAATCATATTAAAAATAAACATTACTGACATTAAGATATCAGATGATTTCAATACTAAAATAATATATAAAATAACTCTTAAACTGCTTGTATAATAAACTAATACACATCCCAATGTATTTAATACTAATATACCAAAAATAAACATGTATTTTTTAAATAAAAAAACTTTATCCTTTATAAAATCATTTTTTTCATTTAAATAAAATCCAAAAAAAATACCAGTAATAATGACAAAAATAACCAATCCAATAACTAAAGCTGCTATTTCAGAACCTGTTAACATCGTTACACTAGACACACTTGACTCAAGTGAAGCATCAAATACACTTTCACTTGACTCTGTTGACATACTTGACATAGTTGACACACTTGACACAATTGATACACTTGACGCAGTTGACATACTTGACGCAGTTGACACACTTGATTCATTAAATTTAAACATTTTATTTTTAAAAAATTAATAAAAAATTTCAATTCAGTTTTTTATTAATTAATATGAAATAAAAAAAGTCCAATAAAATTTACATTATATAAATTTTATTGGACTTTTTATTTTTTTGTTATTTTGTTAAAATACATGAACCTTTCCACCCATTCTTTCGTAATAATCAATTACTTTTTTATCATCTTCATCCATATTCAAATTAACAATTACTAAATGATATTTATTTTTTATAAATTCAACTCTGAAATTTTCTTTATCTAAAAATTTTATATTTATATTACTATGTAAATTACTTTGGACTAATGGATCATAAATTTCTACATTAGTGTTTTTGATAAGTTCTTTGTATAATTCATATCCTGGAGAATTTGTTAATAAACTTTCACCAGTTTTAAATCCTATTCCAACAATTAATATGTTTTTACTATTGTATTTATCTATTAATTCAAATGCTTTCTTTTTAGGACGTTTTTCCATCAAATTTGTTGCATATTCCAAAACTGGCAATGATCCATTCTTCATTAAATAATACGGATTAACTGGAATACAATGACCACCTACACCAATTCCTGGATAAAATGGCATAAATCCAAAAGGTTTAGTTGAAGATGCATTAATCATTTCTTTAACATCTATACCTACTTTTTCACACATATCTGAAATCTCATTTACGTATGCAATATTTACCATTCTAAAACAATTTTCATACAATTTACACATTTCTGCACATTCAGTTGAACTAACTGGTACAATAGTTTTTATAACTTTACTGTAAATATCAACACATTTGTTTAGACTAAGATAATCTAATCCAGACACAACTTTTGGAATAAGTTCCATTGGAGGTTCAGTTCTTCCTGGATCAACTCTTTCAGGAGAAAATCCTACAAATATACCTTGATCTCTAAAAAATCCAAATATTTCTCTTGTAGCACCAACATAAACAGAACTTTCAACCATAATTAAAGAACCACTTTTTACAATAGTTTTCAAGTTATCTCTAACAGAATAAAGACAACTTAAATCAATTTGTTTGTCAGATTTTACCAATGTAGGAACTGAAACCAAAAAAACATTGCAACTTTCTAAATCTAGATAATTTGTTTGAAAATGCACCCCTTGATATTTATTTTTTAAATATTCAACTCTTTTCTCCGATAAATCTACACCTATAACATCATAATGTTTACTAAAAGTATTCATTAAATGCTCGCCTACATATCCTACTCCTAAAATACAAATTTTAATTTCATTTATTATATTCATTTTTAATATATAAATTATTCTTTTAAATCATTTTATACATTTCAATTTTTATTAAAAATCTTTTAATAAGAAATTACATTATATTTGTTATTCAGACGAAAAAATTACAGTATCTAAATTAGTATTTTTATAATTATCAGTCCTTTTATTTTTTCTAATAATAATATCCGAATCATACATTAATTTTTTTGTACCTAAACCTATTCCACCAAGTAAACTACCTAAAACTACTGATAACACAATTTTTGAATCTGTTGGAATTTTTTTTAAAAACATTTTTTATACGTTTTTATAAATTTAAAATATATTGTAATTATTCAATTTTTTTAAATTATTTTATGTACGATTTTATTCTTTTAAAAATTTTTTTTAAATATTTTTCTTTATTTGTAAAATTTGTAATTAAATCTTCGTCAAAATGAAATATTTCAACTAGACCAGGTTGATTTAAAATATTATTATGAGATGGATAAAAAATATAATTATTTCCAAACTTATTATTTTTATTATCAAATACTCTTAATACAGGGTGTAATAATACAGCTTTACTCTCTGAACCTAATTCACTTTGAGCAGATCCAATTTTTTTTAAATCTGATTCAGTATGATTTCCATATTCTAATGTTAATATAAATATATAAGTATTTGTTAATTGAATTTTTGTATTACTTAAACTTAATAAATAAGATAATGGAATTTCTTCATAATACAAAAATTTATCTGTATCTTTAAAAAATACATCACATAATTGACCGTGCATTTGATATAAGGCTGATGAAATATTTATACGTTTAACTATATACAAAGAAACTGATGATATTGTATTAAATAACAATGGTATAAAATTTGTATAATTAATTTTTACAAAATTATCAATTAAATATCTAAATCCATGTATAAATCCACCTGAACTTTTTTTATAATCAAATGAATGCATTAATGAACCTATAAAAAATAAATTATTTATATTAGTGCTTTCATAATTTCCATAGATTTCAGGGTATTTACGATATATTTTAGGTTTGGTAGAAATATCAAATATAGAATCATCAAACAACCATCCTGTACAATTAATTATTTCATGAAATCCAATATTAGGTTCCATATAATAAGGACAATGACATTCACAATTTTTCTCTATATATAATAAATTATTCTTGTGCTTTGAAATAGCTATATTCTTTTTATCCCTATCAAATGCATCAAATGCATTTAAACTTTTTAACAAAAATGTATCATAAAAATTAAAATATTTACTTCGTAAATCTCCTGTATAATGAGTTGATATTGCTGGTATTGGATAATGACCTCTACCAAGTATTACTATAGTAGAACAATATGGTGTTAACATATTAGCTAATTCAAACGCAGAATTACCTTGTCCTAAAACAAGTACTTTCTTGTTTTTGTAATAATTTAAATTTTCAGATTTTAAAAAATAATTAATAGGATATTCTGAATAATGTTTTGAATATAATTCTACATTTACAATATTTGGAATATTTGGTTTTGATAATCCAGTCGCTATAACAAGATTTTTACAAGACCATATATTATCTTTATCACTTGATAAATAAAATATATTATCCCTTTTTACAATATTTTTTATACATGTATTATATGTTATATTTAATTGATGTTTTTCCGCAAAATTATTAAAATATTCTACTAATTCATCTCTTGAAGGATAATAACTATTAGAAAAATCTTTCATTTGAATCTCAAAATTATTTAATAACGAATTCCAATCATGCCTTAAATTAAACTCTTTATTATTATATCCAGTGTATTTTTTATTTATTGATATAAGTTCATTTGAATGAGGATATTTACTAAAAAAAGATCCTGGTGAGCTATTCTTTTCCAATATAAGGTATTTCTCATTTATCTGTTTTAAAAAATATCCTAATTGCAAACCTGAAGGACCACATCCTAATATAATTGTATCTACAAAAATAGTCATAAATAATTAAACTCATGAAATATATAAAAAATATAATACAAACGATATATGTATAGTATAAAAATTATCAAGTAAAAGAATATTTTTCTTGTAATCTTAAAACAGCCTGTTCTTTCATTTTTGCTTCAATATCTAAATTTATTTTAGTCGTTTCCAATGTTTTTATTAATGCCAATGGTAAATTTTCAACATAATCTGAATGTGCTCTTCTAGCTGTTATCGAATCACTTATTTTTACACCTCGCTTAGATTCAGATAAATGAAATAATGGAGTAATATCCCTGGATTTCCATATATCCAAAACATCATTTGTTATTTTTATTAAAGCGTCTTCATCTTTAATTGTTCCTGGATTAATATTATGATGATGATAATCAAGTACTACAGGAATTTTCAATAATTTAGATACTTCAAGTAAATCTTCTATTGAATAAGCCATTTCACAGTTTTCTAACACAAGTCTTGATCTTGAACTTTCAGATAATTTATAAAAATTTTCTTTAAAACGTTGTAATGCGAGTTCTTTTCCACCATTTTTTGAACCTCCATGAATAACAATTACACTATCCCTTCCACAATTCATCATATCTAATATTTTTGCATGAAGATCAATGTCAATTACACTTTTTTCTACAACTGATTCTCTATGCGATGTTAATTGATTATATTGTCCTGGATGAAAAGTTAAAGTTTGATTGTAATGTTTTGCTATTTCTCCAATTTCTTCTAGTCTCGATCTAAATTGTTCTAAATCATAAATAGAATAGAAATCTGGATGACTTGCAAATGGAAACATTTCACTAGACATTCTATATAAAAAAATGTTGTTCTTGTAATTCCATCTAAAAATAGCTGGTAAATCATTTATATTTTGCCAAGCTAATTGGTAGATATATTCTATACCTTTACTATTTACAGTATCTAAACGACAAGTTCTAGAACAAAAAATACCAAGATTACGTAATTCTGTATTAATACAACAATATCCCATATTTAAATTGTTTAAAATCATTATTATTACACAATTAATAATAATTTATATTTATAATTCAATTATTTTAATTTAAGAATAAGCTGGTGGTGATGTATGACGAGCTTGAATTTTTTCTAATAATTTTTCAGATTTAAGTCTTGAAATATCTCTTTTAGCTTTTTCAGCATAAAGATTTTTAATATCTTGCTTTTCTTTAAATTCATCTATTTTAGCTCCTATATCTGATCCTATTGATTTAACTCCAGAGCTTACTTTTTCACCAATTGATTTAACACCAGAACTTAATTTCGCCCCTAATGATTTGAATCCTGTACTTAATGAAGCCGCTGCTTTAGAAGCAGTTTCAGATGCACTTGTTAATAATTGTTTCATTTTTTCTTTAGATGAGTTAATTGCATTTTCAACTTTACCTATAGCTTCTTTAATTTTTCTTTTACGTTCTTCACTTTTTTCAGCAGCTAATTGAGCTTGTAATTCAGCTAATTCTTTTTTCTTTTCAGCTACTTCCATTTCTAAAGCTTCACCAGCTCCACCATACATACTTAAAAGAACTCCCATTCCTCTCATACGATAATGAGATTTAACTCGTCTCTTTTTAGCAGAAGACTTCTTTTTAGCAGATCTTCGTTTAGCTGATCTTCGTTTAGCAGATCTTCGTTTAGCAGAAGACTTTTTCTTAGAAGATCTCTTTTTAGCAGATCTTCGTTTAGCTGAAGACTTTTTCTTAGAAGATCTCTTTTTAGCAGATCTTCGTTTAGCTGAAGACTTTTTCTTAGAAGATCTCTTTTTAGCAGATCTTCGTTTAGCTGAAGACTTTTTCTTAGAAGATCTTCGTTTAGCAGAAGACTTTTTCTTAGAAGATCTTCGTTTAGCGGATCTTCGTTTAGCAGAAGACTTTTTCTTAGCGGATCTTCGTTTAGCGGATCTTCGTTTAGCAGAAGACTTTTTCTTAGCGGATCTTCGTTTAGCGGATCTTCCTTTAGCAGATCTTCGTTTAGTAGAAGACTTTTTCTTAGCGGATCTCTGTTTAGCTGACCTTCGTTTAACTGATCGTTTTTTAGCAGAAGCTCGTTTTTTTAGAGAAGTGTATTTTGGAGAAACTTTTTTACGTGAACTATATTTTTTTGCAGAAACTTTCATTATATTATTATACAATAGTACAATAAAAAATTTTTATATATTTTAATTAAATTTTATTATTTAAAAAAATAAGATTATAAGATAATATACAATATTAAATTATGACAATTTTTTTAATCGGTATGTGTTATGCTGGTAAAACAACAATTGGAAAATTTCTATCTCAAAAATTAAATAAAAGAGGAATAGATTCAAGAGACATTTTTATGACTAAATTTAATATGTCTGAAAATGAATATTTAATAAAATATGGAAAAAGTAAATTTCAAGAAGCTGAAGAATTATCAATATCTCAAGATTTTGGCGATTGTATTGTATCATTGGGTGGCTCTGCTATTTATTATACTAAACAAATCCAATATATTCTTGATAATTATACAGTTATTTGGTTAGATGCACCATTAGATGTTATATTAAAAAGAAAATCTAATGAAAATTGGGAAAGACCAATTGTTTTTCCAGATGGCATAAAAACATTTCAAGATCTATATTATCAACGTAAAGAACTTTATGAAAAATATCATACAATTAGAATACCAATTAAAGAAACTGATTCTATATATGATGTTGTTGATAATATTATACTTAGATTAAAATTATCAAAATAAAATAACGGATATTCATGTAATTAAGCCCAAATGATCTTAACATTTGGGCTTAATATTTTTATATTTTTATATTTTTATATTTTCTGTGT
>Ga0208784_1000629_pt1 | contig 16514 bp, 9 predicted proteins | sample DEB19_08_DNA_FD_184531 | JGI IMG/M metagenome (GOLD analysis project Ga0208784, IMG submission 184531) | Aqueous microbial communities from the Delaware River and Bay under freshwater to marine salinity gradient to study organic matter... | ecosystem: Environmental > Aquatic > Marine > Coastal ... | reverse complement strand
GACCATCATGACGAGACGGATCAAAGCGTCACCGAGGTGACGCTGTCGGCCGACGGCCGGCGCGTGACGCTGCACGTGCCCGGCTTCTCGACCACATGGTCCTATGCCCTCGAGTGGAACGTCACGGCGGCCACCGGATCGGCCGTGCGGGGTGTGCTGCACGGCACCATGCACTGAAGAAGCATGGAGCACGATTACGCTCGGCGACCGTTCCCCCGTACGGGTGAGTCACCCGACGACAATCGGGTGATGACAGTATCTGCCCTCGCTTCCATACTCCCCCGAGGGAGCGGGGGAGTCGCCGATGGCTGCGTCACGTGCGGCTTCCTTCGACGGTGACTGGCCTTTCTCAATCGCTCTGGGGGAGCACGCGATATGAAACCTCGCTCGACGATTCCCTTTCGCATCGCGATGGGTGTGGGCGTGATGATCGCTTCGGCCTTGCCTTCGGCCTCTGCGGCGACGTTCACCTGGGGCGGGCCGAAGATCAGCGGCACCACCACGTTCCAAGGCGGCGTGCAGAACTGGAACGACCCAGCCAACTGGCTCAGCGACACGAGCGGCACCTTTCCAAACGGCATCGACGCCGTGGCCCAGACACGGGTCAACTGGGGAGCGTCTCCCACGCTGATGCTCAACGAGACGATCACCCTCGGCCGGCTCTCACTCGGCGACACGGCCATCACCTACTATCAGATCTTCATTCAGGGCAACGGCGGCTCCTTCGTGTTTGACTCGGTGAGCGGCACGACGACGGTCACCAAACAGAGCCAAGTCAACAGCGGGGCCACAACCTCCGCTCGGATGGATGTCGTGTCCGCCGCGATGGCGATCATGACACCGGTCTTTGAAAACAACATTCTCAACACGACCGGCATCGGCCGGCTCACTTTTTCGGGAGACGTAACGGCCGGCAGCGCGGGCCTGAAGATGATCAGCCATGTCAGCACCGCCACCGGAACCGGGTCGAGCTTTCTGAACTACTCCGGAAACATCACCGATGGCATCGGCCAGATCGGGATCCTGGTGAATCCGACGTCGGCGGGCGGGATTCCGTTCAAACTCACCGGCACCGGAAACGCCTTCACCGGGCCGGTCACCATTCTCCGTCAGACGCTCGAGGCGCTGCCGATCAGCGGAACCAACGGTGCCCTTGGCACCGGAACCCTGCAACTGGGTGAGAGCGACCCCGGCGCCACCAACTCGGCAACGCTCAACCTGGGAGGCTCGCCCGAAACCCTGACGGAGCACAATCCGATCGTGGTTCCGAACGGAAGCAGTGGGGCACGCCGGATTGCGCTGATCGGCGACCGGAGCGACGTGCTCGGTTCCTTTTACTCGGGCAACCGGATCATGGCCGGCGAACTTGACGTGCAGAACTCCGGTGGCGTGACGCTCGCCTGCGGGGGCACCGGAAGCCTCACCTTTTCCAACGCGATCCGGGGCACCGGCCCGATCACCATCAACAGCACGGGCTCGGGAAAGGTGATCTTTGCCGGGGCCGGCTCAACGCACTCGGGCACGGTCACGATCCAATCCCGCGAGCTTCAACTGGCCGGCGCATCGGCGTTGGGTGCGAGCACGATCGTGCCGGTTGCCGGCGGCACGATGGCACTGGCACCATCCCTTCAGGCCACCGTCGGTGGCCTGGCTCCCACCGCCGGGGGCCTCGTCGATGTGGGCACTGGTTTCGTCACGGTCACCAGCGGCCTCTCACCCGTCGATCTGGTGACGGCGATTGTGGCCGGCCGAGGTGACGGCTCTTGGAACGGTTCGGCCGGGATCACGTCGAGCGCGGCGGCGCTCGACCCCAACCGCGCTGTCGGCTGGCTCGAGAACGGAGACGGTTCGGTGAGCTTCGCCTATGCCGCCGCAGGCGACACCAACCTCGACTGGTCGATCGACCTGCTCGATATCGGCACCTATCTGGCTGCCGGCAAGTATGACACCGGCGAGCCCTCCGGTTGGTCGGAGGGCGACTATACCTACGACGGTTTGGTCGATATCACCGATGTCGCTCTCTACCTCGGCACGGGACTGTTCGACACAGGGCCCTACAATCCGCCGGCCGGAAACAGCGTCGGCGTGGCCGCCGTCCCCGAACCCCTCGGACTTGGATCGGTCGCCTTGGCCGTGATCGTCTGCGCGATGGTCGGCCGAAAAGCCCCGCGGAGCGAGCACGCGGTGCCAGCCGATCACTGGAGGCGCGCTGGACTTCCCCCGAGCGTCACCCAAACGGGTGACGCCCAAGGGCCTTATTTTGGGTGATGGCCACTCCGGTCGTGGCATGCAAAACTGGTAGGGTTTGGAAGGGCTTCGGGAACGCACGCGCCGTTGTTGCGGAGAGTGACGCCCTCTGACGGTATTCACAACCACGACACCCTCGTCTCGCGGGAGGACAGCAATCATGGTGACACCACGTGAACAGCGACAACTGGCGGCCGGGCTTGCGATGATCATCGCGATCGCAGCCTCGTCGTCTTCGACTCTCGCCGCCACGCTCTACTGGTCGGGCAACGGCACGTCCCAGGGAGGCAGCGGCACCTGGAACACTAGTTTGGCCCGTTTTGGAACGGTGGGCGGCGGCCCCTATACGACGGTCTGGAACAACACCACGAACGCCGCCGACACGGCCCTGTTCGGCGGATCAAACGCCACGGCCACGCTCGGCGCCGACATCACGGTGCGCCAGCTCACGTTCAACAACGCATCGACCGTGGCGGGGGGCGGGTTTAGCCTGACCACGGGCGCGACGAACAGCCTGACGATCGCGGCCGGCGGAAGCGGCCGGACCACGGGTGGCACGGTGAGCGCCCCGATCGTCGGAAGCGGCGGGCTCACGATCAGCAACACGGCTGGGCCGATCGTGCTCACGGGAAGCAGCACGTATTCCGGTACCACGGTCATCGGCGTGGCCATCTCGGGCGTGCCCATCCGGCTCACCCTCGGCAATGGCGGCGCCTCCGGCTCCATCGGGTCTTCATCCGGCATGCGCATCGATGCGGGCAGCATCTTTCAGACCAGCCGGAACGACACGATCACCCAGGGCGTCAACTTTCCCTTGATCACCGGCGGCGGCTCATTCATCAAGGGTGGCGTCGGAACGACGATCTTCACGCTGACCAACTCCTACTCGGGCTCCACGTCGATCGTCAACGGCACTCTGCAACTCGGAGACGGCGGTACGACCGGCGGTATCGGGCAATCGTCGGCCATCACGGTCGCCAGCGGTGCCACGTTTGCCGTCAATCGATCCAACAACACCAACCAAGCCAGCAGCGGCGCCGGCTTCCGAGCCATCGACGGCGCCGGCGGCTTCACGCAGGCCGGCAGCGGCACCACCACGCTCGCGGTGACCAACTCCTACACCGGCCCCACGAACGTGCTGGCGGGCATGCTCAACATCACCGGCACGCTAGCCAACACGGCCATCACGGTTTCGTCCGCTGCCATCCTCGCCGGCACCGGCACGACCGCGGGCACCATCTCGTTTCAGTCGGGATCGAAGTTTCTCTTCAATGCTGCTTCGCCGCTGAACGTGGGAGGAGCCGTCACCTTTGCCGACCCATCGAACTTCAGCATCGCCGACATCGTGGGCCTCACCAGCAGCGTGGCCGAGGGCATCTACACGCTGATTGCCGGCACGGTCGATACCACGGGCCTGGCCAACCTGGGCTCGGGCAACGCCTACGACCTCGGCAGCGGCAAGAGCGCCTATTTCCAGTCGGGAAGCCTTCAAGTGGTCGTCGTGCCCGAGCCGTCAGTCTGCATCGCGGCAGTCTCCGGCCTCGTGACGTTTACGATCGCACGACATCGATGGCTTGCCTCCAAGCCGGCTCGCCCGCTGCCCGCAGACTGACTGTCCACCTGGCGACCACGACGCCGGGATCCTTGTTCACCATCAAAACCTCCGACGAACGTCGTGAGGATCTGCCATACCCTGAAGGAGTCGATCAATGCCGATGCGCCCATGGACGATACTGATGCTGATGGTGATGCTGATTGCGACCGCCATCGAGGCGACGAATGTGGCATCGGCCGCCTCGCTCTACTGGTCGGGAAGCGGTTCGGCCCAGGGCGGCTCCGGCACATGGGGGACCACCCTCACCACGTTTGGCACGGCGGCGGCCGGCCCCTTCGACCTGGTCTGGGACAACGCCCTGAACTTCGGCGACACGGTTCTCTTCGGCGGTCCAGCCGGTGTCGTCACGCTCGACACCGAGATCTCGGTTCGGGGGCTTACGCTCAACAATAATACGACCATCACGGGAACGTCGCCGCTCAATGGTGGCGGCGCGGCCCTGGTCGTCAGCATCGGCGGCGGCTCCAATCGCGCGATTGGCGCAACCCTCACCGCCCCCATCATCGGCACCGGAGGGCTGAGCGTTTCCGGATCACGGGGCCCTCTCGTGCTTGGCGTGGCCAACACGTTTTCCGGGACGGCGGCGATCGGGGGCGGCAGTGCCGCCGGCACCACGGTCGTGCAGATCGACGACCCGGCGGCCCTCCCCACCACGGCCAACCTCAACCTCAAGAACGGCATCGTGATGCTGACGGCCACGAGCGGCAACTTCTCGCGATCGATCGGCACCGGAAACAATCAGGTGCAGCTCAATGGCGGTGGTGGCTTCGCGGCCTCCGGCGGGGACCGCACGGTGACGCTCGGCGGCAGCACGATTTCGTGGAACGGAACCAACTCGTTCGCGAAGACCAGCCCCTTCATGCTCGGCCACGCGTCTGCCGATTCCACGATCACCCTGACCAACGCCCTCAATCTGTCCAACGGCACCCGGACGGTCCTGGTGGGTGACGGCTCGGCGGCCATCGATGCCGTGCTTGCCGGTCAGGTGGGCGTCTCCAGCGGATCCAGCGGCAGCCTGACGAAAACAGGCGACGGAACGCTCGCACTCCCCGCCAACAATCTCCTCAACGGCACGGTCGCCGTGAGCGGTGGCACGCTCCAACTGGGCAACGCCGGCACGACCGGCGCACTCGCCAACGCCGCCGGCATCACCGTCTCCAGCGGGGCCACGTTCGCCGTCAACCGGACAAACGCCATTTCTCAGGGAACCGGCTTCCCCGCCATCACGGGAGCCGGCGGGTTCGCGCAGGCGGGGTCGGGCACCACGACGCTCACCGCAGCCAACGCCTTTTCCGGACCAACTCGCGTGAAGGCGGGCGTGCTCCGACTCGCCGCCGGCGGATCGATCGACGCATCCTCCCGTGTCACGGTCAGCGCGGGTGCCGTGTTCGATGCCACCGCGGTGGGCACCTACATCGTGCCTGCGACGCAGACGCTCGCCGGTTCGGGCACCATGCTCGGCACGATCGTGACGGGAAGCGGTGCGACGATCTCCCCCGGTGCGAGCCCCGGCACGCTCACGTTCGATGGCAGCCTCACCTTCGGCGGTGGCGGCAACTACTCCTGGCAGATCCTCTCGGGCACGGGCACCGCCGGCAGCACCGGTACCTGGGATCTGGTGAACGTGACCGGCGGTCTCTCGATCGACGCCACGTCTGCCGACCCCTTCCACGTCAACCTCTGGACGCTCTCGAGCATCACGCCCGACGTGAGCGGCTCCGCGGCCAACTTCGATCCCTATCAGAACTACACCTGGACGATCGCGTCGGCCGCCGGCGGCATCACCGGCTTTGCCGCTGACAAGTTTGCGATCGCCACGTCGGCCACCAACGGAACGGGCGGATTCGCCAACGCCATCGGGACCGGGTCTTTCGGCATGGCCCTCGACGGCAACAACCTCAACCTCGTCTACACCGCCGGTGCGGCCCCGTCCGGGATCACGATCAACGTGGCCAGCGGCACGCAGACCCAGACCCAGGCGGGCTACCCCACCCTCTCGGGCACACAGCCGCTCGAGAAAACCGGCGCCGGCACGCTCGTCTTGGATCAGGCCAACACCATCAGCGGCAGCACGAGTGTGCAGGGCGGTGTCCTGCAACTGGCCAACCTCCAGGCCTTGCAGCTGAGCACCGTCGTGCCGGTCGCCGGCGGCACGATGGCCCTCAGCCCCTACCAGGTGGTGACCATCGGCGGACTCCACCCGAACGCCGGCGGTCTCACCGACGTGGGGAACGGCCTCGTGACGGTCTCGGCCGGCCTCTCGGCCGCCGACCTGGTCACCGCCATCCTGGCCGGCCAGGGAGACGGGTCGTGGAACGGCACCTCCGGGATCACCTCGAGCGCGGCGGCGGCTGACACCGCCCTCGGCACGTCGCGGGCGGTCGGATGGCTCGACAACGGCGACGGCACCGTCACGTTTGCCTACGCCGCGCCGGGCGACACCAATCTCGACTGGAGCATCGACCTGCTCGACATCAGCACCTATCTCGCCGCCGGGAAATACGACAGCGGCGAACCCGCTGCTTGGTCTGAGGGCGACTACACCTATGATGGCCTCGTCGACATCACCGACGTCGCCCTCTACCTCGGAACCGGACTCTTCGACGTGGGACCCTACAACCCACCGGCGGGAGCGAACGGGGTGGCAGCCGTGCCCGAGCCTGTGGGCCTGGGCGTGATCGCCCTGTTCATCGCGGCGGCTGCAGTTCGCCGCCGCTCGAACGACCCCCGCTGAACGACGTCGAGCGACGGCCTCGGCCGGCGCGGCACCCGACACGACCACGACCACGCTTCGTTCATGCGAACACTTCTTCCTCCGTGCCAAGTGCTGGTGCTCGTGAGCGCCTTCGCGTGCACGGCCATCGCGGCCCCGCTTCCGCGCACGCTCGACTTCAATCCCGACTGGCGATTTCTCCGCGACGATGCGGCAGGCGCCGAAGTGGTGGGGTTCGACGACGGCGGGTGGACGGCGGTGAGTTGCCCGCACACCTGGAACGACACCGACACCTTCGACGACTTCTCGGTCGGCGGCCACACCGGCGAGACGAAGCTCTGGACCGGTTCGGCGTGGTACCGCAAAACCTTCGCGCTCCCCGCCGAGGCCCGCGACAAACGCGTGTTCATCGAGTTTCAAGGGGTGCGGCAGGTGGCCGACGTCTGGCTCAATGGCCACCATCTCGGCCGTGACCTGTCGGGATTCATTCCCTTTGGATTCGATCTCACGCCCCACCTTCGAGCCGAAGGGGACAATGTGATCGCCGTTCGTGCCGACAACCGCTTCGATGCCCACTTCTCCGGCGAGACACCGTGGCATCACCCCAACTGGCACCCGCCGCACGGCGGCATCGTTCGCGACGTGCGGCTCCATGTCGTCGATCCGGTTCATGTGACGCTTCCCCTTGGCTCCCACCTCGGCACGGAGGGGATCTATGCGTGGGTGGAGTCGCTGTCGGGCACCGAGGCCGTCGTCGGGATCACGGCCGAACTTCACGATCAGCGAAGCACGCCGGTGGAGGCCGATGTGACGTTCGCGCTCGTCGACCGGGAGGGGCTCACCGTCGCCGAGGCCTCCACGACCGCACCGCTGGCAGCCGGCGAGCGGCGCAGGGCCGCGGCGAGCCTGCGGGTGACGGATCCGCACCTCTGGGAGCCATCCTATCCCTACGTGTATCGCGTGCGGGTGAGCGTGGCGGTCGATGGCTCGACGTGCGACGTGGCCGAAACCCCCTTCGGCATCCGGGCGTTTCGATTCGACGCGGCGACCGGATTCTGGATCAACGGCCGTCCCCTCAAGCTTCACGGCTGGGGCCAGAAGCCAACGGGCGAGTGGGCCGGACTGGGCGCTGCGATCCCCGACTGGCTCACCGACCACACGCTCGGGCTGATGAGGGCCGCCGGCGGCAACTTCCTGCGATGGGGGCACTCGGCGGGGCCTGCCGTCGCGGTGGACTCCGCCGATGCGCTGGGGCTCGTCACGATGATGCCGGGCGTGGACGGCGAACGTGACTGCACCGGCGCGGCCTGGGCGACGCGCACCAAGGCCTTTCGCGATCTCATCATCGCCTACCGGAACCATCCCTCGATCTGCATCTGGGAGGGGGGCAACTACAACGTCAGTCCCGCGCACGCGGCGGAACTGCGGGCGATCGTCGATGCCTGGGATCCCCATGGCGGCCGCGGGTTCGGGTTTCGCATGTCGACGCCCGACATGCTCCCCCATGTGACGATCGACATCGGCACGATCGGCCGTGGCCGTGGCCTTCCATCGCTGCCCGTGGTCGAGGGTGAGTATGACCGCACGGAGGCACCCCGTCGTCTCTGGGATCGCTGGTCGCCTCCCCACTTCGGCCACCTCGGCAAGAACGAGCAGAAGAACACCTACCGGGTTGATTCGGAGGGGTTCGCGACCAACGCCATCCGGGAGTGGTGGACCACGTTTGGCAGCGACCCCGCCCACTGCGGCGGGGCGAACTGGATCTTTTCCGACGGCACGCACGGCAGCCGGCAGGTGACCGACGTGGCCCGAGCCACCGGCGAGGTCGACGCGGTGCGTCTCCCCAAGGAAGCCTATTGGGCCCTGCAGGCGACGTGGGACGACGCCCCTCGGGTGCACATCATCGGCCACTGGACCTACCCCGAGGGCACGACGAAGCCGATGCATGCCGTCGCCCGGGCCGACTCCGTGGAACTCTTCGTGAATGGCCGCAGCCTCGGACCTGGCGAGCGAAGCCACGACACGCTCTTCACCTGGGCCGACGTGCCGTTCGAGCCCGGGGAGGTGAAGGCGGTTGCCCGGCGTGGAGGCGTGGCGATCGCCGAACAGGTGAAGCAGACGGCCGGCCAGCCGGCGGCCGTGCGGCTGACGCCGACCGTCTCGCCGAAGGGGTGGCGTGCCGACGGCTCCGATGTCGCCCTCGTCGACGTCGAGGTGGTGGATGCCGCCGGCCGTCGATGCCCGATCGATCAGGGACGGATCGACTTCACCGTTGACGGCCCCGCCGTGTGGCGCGGCGGCTACAACAGCGGTCGCGAGCGAAGCACGAACCTCCTCCACCTCGAGACGGAGTGCGGCATCAACCGGGTGAGTCTTCGCGCCACCCGCGAACCGGGGGGCGTGACGATCTCCGCCGCCCGGGACGGCCTCGTGCCGGCCACGCTTCACCTGGAGTCGGTGGCATTCGAGGCGCCGGCAGGCATGGCCACGTCGGCCCCACCCCGGCTGCCGTTCGAGCTTCCGGCACGACCGCCTGTCGATGCCACGGCCCTTGCCACCATGCTCGCGGCGAGGGATGCCGCCCCGGCAGCGGTTGCCTCGTCACCCGACGGACGGCTGTTTGCCACCTTCGCCTACACCGGCGAGGGCGACGGCGGCGGCGAGGTGCCACTCGCCCGCAACATCCTCGCCTACTCCGACGACGCCCTGCTCTACCTCGAGAGGGTTCCGGAGATGCTCGAAGGCGCCCACCTGATGCGCACGGCGGCCGTCGATCGAGCCTATTGGGCGAACGACTATCTCGTCGCCACCGCAGCCTGCGAACTCGACGTGTTCGTCGCCCACGATCCGATCGCGCCGCGGCCGACCTGGCTGGATGACTACCGCGACACCGGCGAGCAGGTGGTCGTGAAGGATCATTCGCTCCGGCTCTTCACGCGTCGCCTGAAGAAGGACGACGTGCTCCGGATTCCCGGCAACGTCGACCAGGGTGCGCAGCCGGGCAAGGCCTTCAACTTCCTCCTCTTCGCCCGAACGGCTCCGCGCGAGGAGCCGTGATGCCCGCGTGCCGCGGCATCACTTGGCCGCCTCCTTCACCTCGGCGAATCGACGTCGGAGTTCGGCAAGCCGGCCCGCGTACGCCGGATCGTCAATCACGTCGTTCATCTCCTGCGGGTCGCGCACGAGATCGAAGAGCTGCTCGCGGTCATAGTCTGGCCAGACGATGTATTTGATGTCTTTCCGCACGAGTGCCTCCGACGACGGAATCCGGCGAATGTTCGTGATCGTCGGATGCTCGTAGAAGAACTCGGTCCGCCAAGGCCCGGCGCCTCCGAGGTAGAGCGGTGCGAGGTCGCGTCCCTGCATCGACGGAGGTGCGGCCACGCCCGCGGCCGCGAGAATCGTCGGCGCGAGATCGACATTGAGGGCGAGTTCGTCGTTCGTCGTCCCGCGTCGTTCGGGGGGCATCCGGGGATCGGCCAGAATCAGCGGCACTCGGATGCTCTCCTCGAAGGGATACCATTTGTCGGCCAAGCCGTGTTCCCCGTGAAAATACCCGTTGTCGGTCGTGAAGATCACAAGCGTGTCGTCGAGCAGACCCTGCCGCTCGAGTTCGTCCACGACCGCGCCACACGTCGCATCCACCTCGGTGACCAGACGGTAGTAGTTCTTCATCGACTCCTGGTAGTGCTCCGGCGTGTCGAATCGCCATCGCCAGCGAATCCGCCCTTCGTTCGCGTCGGTGGCGAGGAAGTCGGGCAGGCGCTGAAAAAACGCGTCGCCCGCCGTCGGCGGCTCCGGGATCACGGCATCGCGGTAGAGCGACATCGATGACGGCTGCGGAAGGTACTGCCTCGGGTTTTCGTCTTCGGCATGAGTGGCAAAAAACGACACCGTGAGACAAAACGGCTTCTCGCGTGGCCTGCCCCGCAGAAACGACAGGGCATCCCGCTCATTTTTCTCGGTGACATGGATGGTGCCGCCTTGTTCGTCGGGCTGCCAGTGGGTGCCGCCGTAGGCCCTGCCCACGTCGAAACGGTCGCGTGGAAACGCCCCGCAGTGCCATTTGCCGATCAGTCCCACATGAACGTCGTGGGCCCGCAGCAATCCGGGAAACGTCTCGCTCCAGGGAGTTGCGAACGCGTCGAACGCCCGGTTGCCATGCCGTGACATCCATTGCCCGGTGAAGAGACTCGCGCGGCTCACGCCGCAGATCGACGTCGTGACACAGGCGCGGGTAAACCGCACCCCTCGCCGGGCGATCGCGTCGATCCGGGGGGTTTTCACGATCGGGTTTCCGGCACAGCCGAGCGTGTCGTGCCTCCAGTCGTCGGCGTAGAGCACGACCACATTCAGCGGCCGGCCAGCGGCTGGCGGCTCGGCCCATCCCGATGCCGGCATCAGCCCCGCCAGCGCGAACACCAGTGTCACGAACCGTTTCTGAATCACCGCGACCGCCTCCTGTCGTTGGCCGTTGGGAAGGAGGGACGACCTCCTCGCCTCCAGTCTTGGTGGCGACGCAGGCGGTGCCATCACCCGCACGGGTGAACGTTTGCCGAAGCGGCCACGATCGCCTACGTTGAGATGCACGTTCACGCCGACAGGGATCCGCCGCGGTGACCAGCCGATCGACCATCCGCCGCCACATCCTCGTCGGGATCCTGACCCTCGGCGTCCTGCCGCTGCTGCCCGCCATGGCCGACGGTGCGAACGGCACCTCGCCACCGGCGATCGTGAGCCGCCCTCGAGGCCCCCGATCATCCCGATCGACTGAGCCGTGGTTGCCGGCCGAGTGGGGCGTGGGAGGCTACATCTGGTCGTCGCACACCGCCGACAAGCAGACCGTCCATCTGTGGCGTGGATTCGAGGTTCCGCCGAAGTCCACCGTAACGAAGGCGAGCCTGCGGGTGCTGGCCGACAATGGATTCGTCGTGATGCTCGACGGCCGACGGCTCGGCATGGGGAGCGACTATTACTACATGACGGAATACGACATCTCCGAGGTGCTCCGCCCTGGGCGCCACACGATCGCCATCGATGCCTTCAACGAAACCCATCAGGCCGGCGTCGTGGTGGGGCTCGACGTGCTCGTGAACGACGCCCCTCCGATCACGCTCGTGTCAGACACCTCGTGGCGGGTGGTGCCCGATTCCGCGAGCAACTGGGAGCGCCAGCTCGACCCCGATCCATCATGGCCCCACGCCGTCGAGGTTGCCGCGTTCGGCTCGCTCCCGTGGATCGACCCGCCGCTGCGGATGAACTCCGTCCACGTCAGCCCCGAAGAGGAGCCTGCGTTTTGGAGGCGTGGCTGGTTTCAGGCGCTCGTGGCCGCCGTCGGCGGCACGGCGGCGGTGGCCAGCCTCATGCTTGCCACGCGGCTTGTGGCGGAGTCACGCGCCCGCGAGATGCTCGATCGGGAGCGGGCCCGGATCGCCCGCGACATCCACGACGAGCTCGGCGCCGGGCTCACGCAACTGGTGCTCGAAGGCGAAGTCGCCCGCACCGAGCTGCCCCCCGCCTCGGAAACTCACGGCCGGCTCGAATCGATCTGCAGCCGGGCCCGAGCCCTGGCGGAAGCCATGGACGAGCTCGTCTGGGCGGTCAATTCCCGCCGCGACACGCTCCGCGACTTCGTGGCGTTTGCCAGCAAATACGTCCGCCGGTTCCTCGAACCGACGACCATGCGATGCCGGCTCGACATAGCCTCCGATCTGCCCGACGTGGTCTGCGATCTCCCGGTTCGCCGCAACCTGCTGCTGGCCGTCAAGGAGGCGGTCAACAATGCGGTGAAATACTCGGCGGCCTCGCAGATCTGCCTGCGGGTTGAACGACGGCAGCCGATGCTCGTCGTGGCCGTCGAGGACGATGGACGAGGCTTCGACCTCGAGGCGTCGCAGGAGGCCGGCAACGGCCTGGCCAACATGAACGACCGGCTCCGCACCATCGGCGGCACGTGCCGCATCACCACAGCCCCCGGTGCCGGCTGCCGCGTGGAGTTCGAAGTGCCGCTGGCTCGCTTTGCGAAACGTGCCGAACCACCATCCGCAGGTGCCGACCTGCTGGCCGCCGGCCGGCGGCCCACCGCCGCCAGGCACAACACCCTCTCGGAGCCCCATCCATCATGACCCGCATCTCGTCCGCGTCGACGACGCCCGCGATCAAGCCTCCCTATCGCGTCGCGCTCGTGGAGGATCAGCCGGCCACCCGCGACAGCTGGGAGCGGCTCGTCTCCTCGCTCGATGATTTCACCTGCGTGCAGACGTGTGCCAGCGGTGAGGAGGCGCTGCGATTGATCCCGATCGTGAAGCCTGACGTGGTGCTGATGGATGTCTACCTCCCGAGGATGTCTGGCGTGGAGTGCACGGCACGGCTCAAGGCGGCGAACCCGGGGCTTTTGATCGTGATGCTCACCGCCTGCGACGAAGACGACATCCTCTTCCTGGCGCTCGAGGCGGGAGCCGACGGCTACCTGCTCAAGCGGACGAGCCCCGACGACCTGCGGGCTGCGCTCGTCGACGTGCTCAACGGGGGCGCGCCGATGACGGGCGAGATCGCAAGGCATGTCATCGAGTCGTTTCGCCGCACCCGGTCGACCGATCCATCGGTTGGACTCACGCCCCGCGAGGAGGAGACGCTCGTGCTGCTCACGAAAGGCTACGCCAACAAGGAGATCGCGCACCACCTCGACGTGAGCATCGAAACGGTCCGCACCCACCTCAAGCACATCTACGAAAAGATGCACGTGCGTTCGCGGGCCGAGGCAGTGGCCCGATACATGTCGGCCCGTACGGGCGGCATGGCGTCCGACAAGCGATCCTCGGTTGAGCCGAGGCCCCCAAAGCGGTGATCTGGACATCACCCATCGCGGTGAGGGCCTGGTGCGTTTTGCTCCAGAGGCTCCATGGTGCTGGCGCACATCACTCCAGCTAAGGTGGTGCGTTTCGCACCAGCACCTGACCCGCCTGGGTTACTCGGCACTCACCCATCCGGGCGATGAGCGCGCCTGTCGGCATTTCAAGAAATGCGTTCTTCCTATGTTTTTTGGGGATTTCGTTCGTGATCTCCAGAAGGCGTTCACTTATGGCACGCCACGTGCAGATGCATCGGGGTGAGGGAGCGGGAGTTTCGCGAGTGGTACCCAACCATCGGACGACTCGCTGACGACCCGTCCCTTGAACTCACTCCTTGACAGAGGACTCATCGCCATGAAACTTTTTCTCCACGCCCGTGCCTGTCGATGGGCCATGCTCATCTCAACGATCGCCATCGCCGCCTCATCGTCTCCGTCCTTCGCCGCCATTCTCACCTGGTCAGGCAACGGATCGACCCAGGGGGGCAACGGCACGTGGGACACGACGACCGCCCACTTCGGCGGTAGCACCTACACGACGGTCTGGAACAACACCACCAACGCCGCCGACACCGCTCTGTTCGGCGGCAGCACCGCCGTCGCCACACTCGGTGCGAACATCACCGTCCGCCAACTGACCTTCAACAACGCCTCGACGGTGGCGAAGGATGCCGGCAATCTCTACTCGCTGACAGCCGGCAGCGGCAACAATCTGACGATCGCGGCCGGCGGAAGCAGCCGCGGCACGGGTGGCACGGTGTCTGCCCCGATCATCGGCACAGGCGGAATCGTATTGTCAAACGGCGCTGGACCGATCGTGCTCACCGGCAGTTGCACCTACTCCGGCACTACGATCATCGGCAATACAAGTCAACTGAACCTCGGCGCCGGCAGCTCCATCGGATCATCATCCGGCATTCGCATCGACGGCACCTTCGCCACCAACCGCTCCGATACGATCTCCCAGGGCACCAACTTCCCCTTGATCGCCGGCGGCGGTGAGTTCATCAAGGCCGGCAACGGCACAACGATCTTCACGCTGGCAAACCCCTACACGGGCCCGACCACGATCTCGGCCGGCACGCTCCAGATGGGGAACGGCGGCACCGGGGGCAGTCTCGGCCCTTCATCGTCCATCTCGGTGGGCAGCGGAGCCACGTTCGCGATCAACAGGTCCAATACCGCCAACCAGGCAAGCAGTGGCGGTGGATTTCGGGCCATCTCCGGTGCGGGTGGTTTCACGCAGATGGGCAGTGGCACCACCAATCTCACGCTCAACAACACCTACACGGGCCCCACGAGCGTGCTGGGCGGAGCGCTTAACATCACCGGCACGCTAGCCAACACCGCCATCACGGTCTCGTCCGCTGCCATCCTCGCCGGCACCGGCACGACCGCGGGCACCATCTCGTTTGAGTCGGGATCGAAGTTTCTCTTCAATGCTGCTTCGCCGCTGAACGTGGGAGGAGCCGTTACCTTCGTCGATCCAGGCACCTTTGGCGTGGACGACATCATCGGCCTCAACAGCAACGTTGCCGAGGGCACCTACACGCTCATCGCGGGCAACGTGACCACTGCGGGGCTTGCCAACCTGGGCCTCGCCAACGCCTACGACCTCGGCAGCGGCAAGAGCGCGTATTTCCAGCAGGGCAGCCTCCAGGTGGTCGTGGTGCCCGAGCCTCCAGCGGTGGCGATCGGGCTTGTTGGCGCCGTCGGGGGAGCGGTTCTGGCTCACCGCCGCCGGCGGCTGGCAGGAAGAGATCGGAAATGATTCCGTCGTGCTCTGGTCGAATGAATGCACACCCTGTCGTGTGATGTGGGCCGCGTGGGCCCCCTGGGTCGGCCCGTACGGGCGGCATGGCGTCCGACAAGCGATCCTCGGTCGAGCCGACGTTCCCGAAGCGGTGAGGATGTCGTCTCGACGCGACGGGCGTCCGGTCGTGGCACATTCCGACGCCACACCTCACCCCTTCAGGGGAAAGCAAATGACCCCCTCGGGCGATGGTGGCACATTGGCCGCCGTGCGATGATTTCCTTCGGGCGACGCCATGGGGGCACCTTGGGGCCTACGTGCCACGACACCCCCGCATTCGCCCGCCCTTTTTGAAGATGAGTCGTCACATGCACGTCGCCGCAGCCTCCGCCCGTGATGCCCTGATTCGGTCCGCGCCGGTCATCCTGGCGATGCTCGCCGCCCTCACGGCCGGGTGCGGTGGCGGGCCCACGATCGTGCCCGTTTCGGGAACGGTGACGATCAACGGCAAGCCCCTCACGGGACGTTCGGGGTTCGTGCGGGTCGTGCCGGCCGGCTTCCGGGCCGCCACGGGTTCCATCAACCCCGACGACGGCACCTTCGTGCTGACCACGCTCAAGCCCAACGACGGTTGCGTGACCGGCACCCATCCCGCTGCCGTGATCGTCAACATCATGGTCGGCAGCCGGCTCGTCTGGCTGGTGCCGGAGCGGTATGGGGATGACGCAACGTCGGGTCTCACCGTCGAGATCACCGGCTCGACCAGCACGCTGAACCTCGATCTCAAAGGGCCGCTCAAGGCTCCCCCAAAGCCGACCGCAGAAGACCTTCGTCTCCAGGAGGCTGGCTAGCGATGGATCGCCTTCCGAAGATGCTTGTGCCCGTCGTGATGGTGGCCATGCTCGTCATGCGGGCATCCGCCAACGACGTGCCCCCGGCCGCGGTGGCCGCGAGAGCCGCCGTTGTGGAGACGCCCGAGGCGCCGGTGCGCACGGTATTCGACGCCGACGGCCGATTGTTTCTCGATTTTGGAAAGGCGGCGTTTGGATGGCTGCAGATCGAGTTTGGCGAGCCGCTGCAGCCGACGGCCCTCGTGGTGAGGCTCGGTGAAAAGGCCGTCGAATGCCACGCCGTCGACACCGCCCCGGGCGCCTCGATCGTGTACCACGAGATTGCGGTGGCGGTGCCGGCCGATGCGACGAGTGCTTCGGCGGTGCCCTCATGGGCCCCCACCCACGCCAACTGGATCGGACATGACGTCGGCCAGAGGGAGGTGGCACCGTTTCGCTATGCGGAGATCACCGGCCTGCCGCGCGGGATCGACGAGCCGCGGGTG
>Ga0208784_1000625_pt1 | contig 16588 bp, 16 predicted proteins | sample DEB19_08_DNA_FD_184531 | JGI IMG/M metagenome (GOLD analysis project Ga0208784, IMG submission 184531) | Aqueous microbial communities from the Delaware River and Bay under freshwater to marine salinity gradient to study organic matter... | ecosystem: Environmental > Aquatic > Marine > Coastal ... | reverse complement strand
TCTAATCCGTCAGGCTTGACAAACGAAGTTGGTGGAACAACCCCTGGATTATGGTCTTACCATATTGCAGGTAACTATGGTTGGTCAGCATATGATCAAGGTGTATGCTCTACACAGTATGGAAATGCTCCTTTATGGTACGGTGCATGTTGGGACGGAAATCCTTGGGGAGGGAATGGTGCAGGTGGTCATGCAAATAATTATTTTTGGACTGGATCAAGTGGAGATTATTATGCATATGGGGCAATATACGTAAAATGAAACCTTTAGTCAATAGACTTAAAATTATTAAAAATATAAGAGTGATTACGTCTGATAGGCATTTTGTTTATAAATTTGAATGGTATAATAATGATGACTTGTTACTATTTGAAATAAGGCAGATACAGGCTTCAGATTTAAACTTACCTTTAGAAAGTTACAATATTCAAGAACTGGTAAACCATAAAAACCTATGTTGTTTTAGTATAGATATCAATACCTTGTTTATAGAAGAAGTCGAAGTATAATGGCCACACTAAAAAACACCACTATAAACGACACTGGCAATTTAAGATTACCCGCTGGTACTACAGCACAGCGTCCAGGAACACCTGTTGTGGGCGACATTCGTTATAATACTACAACTGGTTATGGAGAAATATACACAGCGAACGGTTGGGCTATTTTAGGACAAAGTCCTCCAACAGTTTCAGGTGTAAGTCCCTCTACATATAATGGGAACGCAGGTACAGAATTTACTATTACAGGTGCTAATTTTACTAACGATGCTATTGTAAAATTTATCACTAACGATAATACAGAATATGCTGCACAGACTGTAACTTTTGTAGATTCTACAACCATACGAGCCACTACTCCTCAAGATTTTACTGTAGCACAAGAACCCCTAGATGTTAAGGTCGTTCAGGCTGCAGGATCTTCAACAAAGTTAGATTGTATTGATTGCGGCGGATTACCTAGCTGGTCTACAGCCGCAGGCACCCTAGGAACATATGACTATGCTAACACTACAGGTCAAAGCGTTAATATAACAGTTACAGCCACAGACCCGGACGCAGGTGATAGTGTAAGTTATAGCATAGCATCTGGGTCTTTACCTTCTGCCTTATCTCTTAATGCTAGCTCGGGTGTAATATCGGGGACACTGGCAGAGCCCGGTGCAAGCACAGTAACTACAAACTTTACACTAAGAGCTACAGATATAGCAGGTAATACTAGTGATCGTGCATTCAGCATTGTTAGAAGATGGTTAGACGGATCTTCATCAGCCCAAGCATCTACAAGTGCCGCTGATATATACAGTTTAACAAGCGGATCTGCTGCTAGTGGTGTATATTGGATTAAGCCAAGCGGATATGCAACTGCTTTTCAAACTTATTGCTTAATGAATAGTTTCGGTGGATTCCATTGGATGTTAATGTTTCTGGTCAGGGATGCCAGTGCTTCATCCGCATTTGCTTATGATGCTAGCTATTGGACAACAAGAACCCCGATTAATGTAACTTCAGGTAATTTAAACTATATCAGTAATACTAGCACAGATGTGGCCACTGATATTGTAGCATCATATGCTTTTAGATATTTGGCCTGTAGTTTTTATGGTAGAGATTCTAATCTTACAACGTATCTTATAGGTAGTGCTACAGATAACACTACTCACTTACTCACTGCTTATACCAGTGTTGGGTTGACTATGTCTAAAACTGGTGCAGGGTCGGATGCTGATTCTGTAAGGGATTATAGTTATAGCTTAGAAGGTGGAGCTGCAACATCTGGATACCCACAATGGGGTACTCCGGGAAATCAATGGAGATACAATCAATCACAAAACTACAGCAACGGATATTCATATGCTAGATTTGGACAGGCTATGGCTACAGAAAACTATCAAAGTTATTTCTATAGCAATAATGGTAGAGGTCTCGGTATTAAGTCTACTCTAGGTGGAGGTAGTTATGCTGCTACAGCAGGATTTGGCTATGTTAATTCTAGAACCAATGCAGGTGGCTCAAGTCCTAGCGGATCTATAAACAATTCTAGTAAAGTAGAAATTTGGGTGAGATAATATGGCCACACTAAAAAACACTACTATAAATGATACAGGATTCCTACAATTACCTGTAGGTACAACTGCACAACGTCCAGCAAGCCCTGCAAATGGTTATATGCGTTATAATACTACTACAGGATTTGGTGAAATTTATAATGCGTCTGCAGGACAATGGTTAAACTTTGGATTATCTCCTACTTTATCAGTAGAGTATCTTGTTATTGCTGGTGGTGGGGGAGGCGGAGGAGACGGTGGGGGAGGCGGCGCAGGTGGTTATAGAACTTCAACAGATACGGGAATTACAGTTAATACTTCATATACCGTGACAGTAGGGGCAGGAGGTAATGGAGGTAGCAGTAATAGTAATGGTAATCAGGGCAGCGATAGCATTTTTTCAACTATAACCTCTACAGGAGGTGGCGCTGGTGCCACAACTGCAGGAACTAGTCCGGGGGGCAATGGTGGTAGCGGCGGAGGTGGCAGCAGAGGACCTAGTGTAACCTCGGGTGGTTCAGGTACAGCAGGACAAGGAAACAATGGTGGATCTGGTGTCTATGCCTCTCCAAACTATGGATGCGGAGGTGGTGGAGGGGCAGGTGCAGTAGGCGGAAATGGGTCTTCAGGTGGTGGTGGCGCTGGCGGTGCAGGTTTATCTAGTTCAATTTCTGGATCAGCAGTAACATACGCAGGTGGCGGCGGCGGCAATAGCTATAACGGAGGAACAGTAGGATCTGGCGGAAGCGGTGGAGGTGGTGCAGGAGCTACAGGTAGCGGCACCGGGGGACATGCCACATCCAATTCGGGCAGCGGTGGAGGTGGTGGTGGAGGTGGATCAGGTACATCGGGAGCAGGTGGTAACGGTGGGTCGGGAGTTGTAATACTTAGATATCTTCAATCATATTCAGCAGCATTTAGTGCCGGATTAACCGCAGCAACAGTAACCACTGCAGGATACAAAATTAGCACAGTTACAGGAGGCACAGGAACTGTTATCTTTACAGCGGGGTAATTATGTTTACACGAAGCACACTGCTGTAAATGATACAATATCTGTAGTTTAATAAACTAAATATAACATGCGCTTCAGAGAATTTACAGAGGATATAGAAGGTCTTACTCATCATAAACAACAAATGATGGAGATCTTCAAATTATTTTTACCTATCGCTATGAAAGTGCTTGAACTTGATCATCTTCCTCGCATGATATTTCAAGCACACATACATGATGAACATCAACCTACATTTGGCAAATATGTAAACGATGAACGAGCATTATATGTAGCCCTAATGAATCGTCATCCTAACGATATATTACGCACTGTAGCACATGAACTCTGTCATTTCAAACAAGATACAGAACATCAACTCAACCCAGAAAGTGGCATAACTGGTAGCCCAGAAGAAAATCAGGCTAATCAAATGGCAGGCATTATCATGCGCCATTTTAATAAACAATACCCACAATACCTCAACGCCAAACCAATTACTACATAAAAAACCCCGGAATTACCCGGGGTTGTTATTATATGGCTATGCCCTTATATTTTTATTTTCTGCCGCCTGTGGCATTAACGAAATCATACATCTTTTGTGCTGTTTCTAGAACTTTATCTAGTCCTGGAAATTCTGGCATGCCGATTGAAGTAACAATCTGACCTGTCTTTTCATCACGCTTAACAGAACTTTCCCAGCCCTGCCATTTGTAAGTATATTCTGCTTGAACTAGATCTTTGGCCATTGCTAGAATATCTGTGCGGATTTCATAGCCATTTTTATTAAATTTAACTTCGGGTAGTTTCATATCTGGAATAATTTTATCACTGAAATTTGACATAGTATTTCTCCTTATGTGTGTATGTCTTATGTTAGGCTTTTTGTGCTGCACGACTTTGTGCAGACCAGGCATCCCAACCGGCCTTAAACCAATCGATGCTAAATGGATTTATTAATTTTTCTATTTTTGTATGTAGTACTTCTCTACCACATGTTGAAATAATATTGCTTGTGGCTTCTACAGCCGAGTGCAAAAATTTAGTTTGTGCGTCAACATAGATAATCATATCTGCTTTGATATCTGGATGACGTACATATTTTTCTACAAATTGCCTCTTGGCATTTTGTACACTGTCGATGAATAGTAAAGGTTGATTAAACATTATGTGTCTCCCTGTATGTAATATTTTACTAGATTATTTATAATATGCAATCTATTTGAATAAAAAAGTACAGGTAAATCCTACTACAATAATCAATACTGACCACAATCCTAATATTTTATAATACTTTGTTAAAGGGGTACCGAAATAACTCTTACCTACTGCTACACATTTATGCGCAGGGCTTAGTAAGTATCCTGCATATTCTAATGCAAAGAACCATAAAAAATATTGTTGACCATATAACTGTGTTAATAATACTGCCATGGCTACAAAACGTCCGCTTGATCCTAATAGTAAACTACTGCTAAATGCAAGTCCGGATACTAGTAGAAATCCTTTTAGAGTTTCTAGATCAAAACTAGATTCTTTTATGTAGGCAGTAATTTCTTTTTCATAACCTTTTACATAATTGCCAAACACAATAATTACAGCGACTATAGCAATTACTTCCCAATTTACATAGAACAGCAGTTTCTTAATATCCCATGTTCTAGTAATTAGGCAATAGTACAGAGTAAGCAGACCAAAAGCCCATGCTACATCTATACCTTTTATAGTGGCTGCTATGGCTGCTATCATAGGAACTACATTTCTGACAATTTCGCTTATCTTGAAATTAAAATCAGTTATCGGTGTAACGACAACATCTGTTTCTTTTACAGCATACAATATGTAAAGTATAATCAGAGCGATGCTTGCAACCAGCAAAGGCCACATGATCTGCATGAATGCCAGCCATGTTAGACCAAATGCTGCTATAGGCACTAGCACAGTGGCTTCTAATGGACTCCAAAGATAGTAGTGATGTGTGCTTAAATAATCTACAACACCGTAGTGTTCTCTACCTGCCTGTCCACGTTTAGGAGCCACAGTATCCAACATGCCCGCACTAACAGTGACACGACCAGATATAGGCAATAATCCGCCCACAGCACTTAATATAGCTATCAGTGCTCTATTACTTTTTACAACCTGTTTAACATAATAGAAAAAACTATTGAATAGTTGATTATCTTTGATTAGGCCGACTGCCATAAAAACAAAAATAATCATGAGCAGATATTCTTGCCCTTTAAGGAAGATCATACAAAGTTAACTCCTATACTAATACGTTCTCCAAATGTTTTTTTAATTTCCACTCTATGGGACAACCAAGCTGGCCAAAGCATCAACCTTCCTTCTTTGGGAGGATAAAATACACATTCTTCATCTGTACCATCTGCTGGCCAATTTCCTATATACATATGGGGATTGGGATTCTTAAATCTTAATTTCGCATCAACTCCATCACTTTTATGATAGTATACTCCTGCTACTCTAACGCCCGGATGAACATGTTCATGATAAAAACTACCTTTATCAAAGAAATTAAACCAAGATCCATCTAATTTGAGCAGATTCCCTTTATAATTTAAATTGTGAGCGAATGCATGAACTGCCTGCACTACAAAATCATTAAAGTTGGATAATTTAAATTTAACTATATCATTTACATGTTCATCGTCATCGAACCTAAAAGTAGATTCTATTCTACCTGTGTAAAGAGACAAAGATTTATGTTGTCTAATATCAGGTAATGCTGTTTCTATTTCTTTATTGATAATTTCCAGTTCGGTAGGAGGCAAATCTACAGCAAAAATTGGAGTAGGGAATACATAATCTATCATAGAGCACCTATCATACGTTCATATGCTTCTTTTATCTTTGATCGATTAAGAATAAATCCGAAAAAATTTAGATACTTACGTTTGGTTAACCATTCTTCATCTTGTTTATTCATGTCTCTAACAATAAAGTCTAAATTACGTTCAGTTATAGGAATAAGTTGGGCAAGAGGAGTTCCTGCCTTAATCATATGATTACCAGGACTTAGATTATTCCAATACCCTTGCACATTAAGTTCGCTGCTGACTCCTGGATCTAAAATACCTATACAACTTTGAAAACTAAAATCATCTGGGTAAGGTAGAGGAATCATAAGAAATTTAACTCCTTTAGGTGCAATCACATGCCATGGTGTGTTAATTTTTAAAATACTTTTTGTAGCCCATGGAGGTTTAGGAATGAATTTGGTTATAGGAGCGTTCCAAGTTTGTTCTTGCAGTGTATCTTTCTCCAACAGAGTGTTTAACTGTTTATCTGGAATAGTTAACCTGAATTTCAATCCGTCAGTTTCTAATTCTACATCATGCCAGGCTGGTATTATAAAACCAGTACCAAATGTATCAAAAATTCCTGGACATTTGTATATGTGCATTTCTTTTTTATCTTTATTTTTAAGATAATCTTGACGGGCAACATAGGCCCATTTTGGTACAACTTCTTTAGCCGGTTTGATAGGAAAGGTTTCCGCCAGTCCTAATACTGACGAAAAAAATACAATATTATTCATTAGTATTCCAGTTCTTCAGTGCTCATAGGAGCATGAAATCTAATATTCATTGCAATGTTTACCCTATGATGGTCGGAAAAGTTATGTTCTACTTCATGAGGAACCCAAGCAGGCCATACCAGCAAGTCCCCATTTTTAGGGCTAAATGTTATTGGACTTGTAAAAGGTGCATACGGATTGCAACCTTCTGTTAGATTAATAGGATTGTAAAAAACAATGTCGCCTGTGCCCGCAGCGTCAATATAGTAGACAGCCACATAATGCCATAACTTATGTTCGTGTAAGGCATTTTTTCCACCAGGCTTATTGATATTAGTCCAATACTTAATTTCACTACCTTTAAATGTTTTGGTTTTTTTTGGATAGATAGGGTCAGTCTGCTGGTAGTGATAACCTGCCTGTGTTACGCTGTCCCTTACTTCATTGATTAGCCAATCGATATTATCATACAAAAAATAACTACGCCAACATCCTCTATTAGTCCATGCGATTGTTTCGTTATTTTTTTCATGTTCTGCCCAGGCTTGATCAAGTAGAGATTTTCTTTGTTCTTCAGTTCCTACATTAGCCTTGTAAAATAAGTCTGCATGAACAATTGGTAATCGTTTAATCATTTTTCACCACAACTATGTATAATCCATTCCACCATTGATCTGCACTTTCGACCTGATTGAGCATCATTTTACTATATATGGGCATTAGGTTAGATTCTGCAATACCTTCATTAGCACCTTGAACAACTCCGTCCCAGTTAGCATCATCAAATATAAGGATAGCAAACTTATCTAAACAATCTTTATAATAGTTTACAGCTCTACGAACTGATTCTTTGTCATGCGGACCATCATAAAAAAATAAATCTATGTTTTTAATATTTGTCTTATCTGCTGTAAAACAATCGCTGTCCACTACAACAGCGTCACTACGTTTAATATTATCTATGAAAATATGTTTATCATTATTTGGCATTTCAAATAAGCCTGTTTCAGGTTGTAGATTTTCACTCCAGTTATCTACAAAATGAACAGCAATATCGGGATTCATAGCAACTGCTGTGCCAGTAGCGCCTAGAGCGCAGCCCACCTCCAGATAATTTTTACAATGAAAAGACAATCCGTGAAGCAATTGTTGAACCCTGGAACTGGTTAATCCAATAGTATTAATATTAAGTTTAATATTAACGCTATCCACAAGTTCTTTTGTAACAGCCAATACTAATGGGTTAGTTTTAATATTGGATTTTGCTTCATAAATTTTATCGCAAAAATTACATTCCCAGCAATCAAACTTACAGTTTTTAATCTTTTTACGCCAAGCATAAATGGGCTTTTCAACTAAATTAGTTTCATTAATATATTCATCAAATGTATCAAATAGAATTTCTTTATCATTGGCAAAATTTTGTATGATAGATATAGTTTCAAATAACTTAGTAGAACTTTCTCTACCATGCATTTTAATAACATCAACATACTGTAATAATTCGATCCAGTCTTCTCTCCATGGAGTAAAGTTTGCTGTCTTTAAAGGAGTGCTAGCATCTTCTTTATCCCATTTCGGACAACTTACTCTGCTGATAGGATCGTTAAAATACTGAGGGGCTGTTCCCAGTCTAGAATTATTAAAATGAAAGTGTTCGTCCATTACCGGACATCCGCCTAAACATCCTTCATTAGCCAGCAATGATAACTTAATGTTATATTTTGTTTTAACCTTAAGCATTTTTTCAAGCATATCCCTGTCACGCATTAAATCTCTGTCTAGGTTAACATAATGATAACCTGCTTCTGCTAATTTTGCAACTTCTCCGGCGGTGTTTGGATTTCTTAAAATAGTGTTTTTAATATACAACTCTGGAAATTCGGATTGAATCTGCTTTGTCATCATCCAATGTGTATGTGGAATGGTGGCTGACCTAATACCAGCAGCATATAATTGGCGAAAATTATGAATAAAAAGATCTAGGTTGCGTTGATCAGGTCTAACTAAAGTATTGTTAAATGTAGCACTTATAGGAATGCCAAGTTTTTCTTGAATTTCTAAAGCAGTTTCTATTGCTGCTATTTCACCTTGTACAAATACATCCCCCATAGCGTCCTGAATAAAAGGAGGCATCCTACTGGTAAAATATAAATCATATATCCAGTCTTTATAATCTTCTAAAAAACTAATAAAAAGATTGAATTGTGCAGAATTTAACTTTGGGTTTATTGGTACACTAAAAATTTTCATTTATAAATCATATTTGCTTGACTCTGTTATTCCTAGATCCTGCTGTTGATTAGCAGGCATGTTATAACCAAATCTATTATGTATGAGGATATTTAACGCCTCAATACCTGCACATGATTTAATTTCGGTTTCTACCAGTTGTTTTTTAGCCAATAATGTTGCCACTTCTTGATTATATGCTGCAATAGCACTTATAACTCTATTTGCCATTTCATTAACCGTTATCCCTCTACTCTGCGCTAGAGATGTTAATAGAGGAGTAACAACAGAATTATCTGCTACATATGCTTCGGCTTCAGATCGCTGTTGTGCCCAACTTATTTCTTCTAATTTAGAAACAGGTAAATTGATTTGCGAAAATCTTTTATCATAAACATCATCTAAAATTTTTCTTAGTAATGCTTTCATAAAAGCAGCACCATTAGCCTTGTCCGTGTCAGTAAGGTAATATTTCACCTTAGTGCCTTCGGGTTCATCGCTACTTAAAATATTATTGAGCTGTTCGTTAGCTGCGGTGCCTGCTCTTACACTGAGATATCCACTGTAGTTTCCTGCAAACTTCCAACCCATAGCTACTTCTTCAGTTAACACTGTGGCTTTTAAATGTTCATATTTCGCAATATCTTTAATGCTATCATCTAAGAAGCCAACAACATAATCTTGATATTGTCCCGCTCTACGAACTAATCCTAGTTCTTGGTCACTTACTGATTTGAATAGTAGGTACATCGCCAGTTCCTTCCTGTGATAGATATAATTGTTTAGACAATTCAGTTACAGGCGCAGATGAACCTAACTTTTGAATATTTTCATTTATATTGCTAAGTAGGCTATTGGTACGCATCTCATTTCTGACAAAATAATCACAGGCTATCTGCATAACCTCATATTGCTGATCAGTTTCTAGCATACTAACTGCTTCCATGTTGCCAACTCCTGCACGCCCATATGCTATCATGTCTAATGCAGTTTGTTTGGCCAACCTTAATGTCCAATAATGTCTTTCTAATTTCTCTGCTTCTACAGGGTCATCGATAAGATCCATGATCCTGCGACCATCTTCCAGATATGCCTCTGGTGTAGCATTAAATTCATCTATTAATTTGAGATACATATCACGTTCTACATATGCATCACGCAGCCTAATAATACTTTTATGCTGCATTCTCTGTAACTTTACAATTTCTAAATCATGAAGTTTCTTTTGAGCAACGCTCTCGGTTTCTGCTTTTAGCTCCTCTTGAACTTCTATTTCGAAAAATATCTTTTGAACTTCATACTCCATGCCCTCCACTGCTGCTTCTCTAGTGTTTAACTCTAACAAATATTGCTTAATTTTAGCATATGGCGTTATTTGCGCATTACCAATGAAGTTTTTTACTTTAAATTCCGGAACTACCCATTTTTGGTTTAAGGATTGTGCTATTAGGTTTTTTTGATGCTCTGTTAAAAATCCTGTATTTGTCGTTAACTTGTCTGCTGTATAATTAAATCTCTCTGCGGGAATGTTAACCTTTCCACACACAATGTCCCGAACTGCCCCCAGGGACACCTGTTCTAACTGATCCTGAACCGAGTTCGTATCCGGTTTCTGTAACATAACTAAATCTCCATCCTCTATTATTTTGTCCATTTGTGCAATCGTACATGCCCATCAAATATTGATGATCTTGGCCCATATCATAGTTTTCTTCGCCACTATCACCAACAGGTTTTCCTGTAGTTCCTAAGTTTACTTCAGTAGTAAGGTTCCAACGTCTAAGATTATAGCCACCGCAATAAGTTCCTTCGTTGCCACAATATCCTCTACTAAGTTTACTGTTAATACCTTTTTGTTGACTACCACTACCGCTAACAGTTCCAGAAGTATTGACTGTCATTGTACTACCGCTTGCGAAACTATATTTATGAGTAGCATCTCCCCAGGCAAATGCTTTTAATTCATCGCTGATAGTGGCTACGCCACTTTGCATACTGTCGCCACTCATACTGGTCTGGCCAGTAGCACTCATAACTTCTGTCGTGCCGTTAAAAAAATCTATACCAGAATTGCCACCCCCAACTAACCAGGCATAAGTCTGTTCTTTAAAAAAAGTACCCACATCATTACGTGAAACTGTCATGTTCCAATTAGTATTAGTGCCTGCATTAGTTTCAGTTGCAAGATTAAAAGCACTTGTAGTCACGCTGGTTCCTGGCCATGTATTATCTGTAGACCACAAAAATCCTTTGGTTGTTGTGCAAAAACCGCTGGTATAAGCGCCCGCATAACTTAACAAATCGCCTAGATTTGTCATTACGTCAGTGGCATGTACCATACGATTAACATTACGCCAAGGACTAGAATCCTTATAACCACCCATAACATAGCCTGTTGTTATAATTTGTCTATAGGTAAAGGCTGTTCCAAAAGGCTGAGATTCGTTATCAATAGGTTTCCAAGTATTTCCTATAAAAACTTCCATTGCACCAGCAGTAGCATTATATATTACTTGACCTTCTACTGGGCTGGCAGGTCTAGTTGCGGTGGTAAATGTAGGAACATTTATTCCTGCATTATCAGCATACTTGGTTGTGTTATAATAAAATGCCATCAGTTATCCTTTCCATGCACAAGCGCCCGAACTACCACCTGGTACACCTGTTCTAACAGAACCTGCTCCAAGTTCAACTCCAGAATCTGTAGCATAGGTAAATTTCCATCCTCTATTGTTTTGGGCTCCATCGTAACATCCGTGCATATACTGGCGTTCCTGTCCCATATCAAAGTTTTCTTCACCACAATTTCCCACAGGCTTGTTAACATCTGCTCCTGCTGAAGTTTCAGTGGTTAAGTTCCAACGACGTAAAACATATCCACCATTCCAATTACCATTTCCTCCACCATAACCTTTACCTACTTTAGAACTAATACCTTTTTGTTGACCATGAACACCTCTTACACTGGACGCACCGTTGTCAGTTATACTAGATCCTGTGCCTGTAGCAAAAGTAAATTTGTTTCCCGTGCCGTCATTCCAGGCAAATCCTTTAAGTTCATCACTAAATGATCCTAATCCTTGGGTGCCGCCGCTTCCTGAATCATTAATCGTGCTGGAAACACCAGAAGCACTCATAACTTCTGTAGTCATATTAAAAACGTCCATGGCATTAGATCCGCCGGATCCCCCAACAGTCCAAGCATAATAGAATTCTTTCCATAGGTTACTCAGATCCCCTCTGGCCACAGTCATATTCCAATTTGTGTTTAAGCCTGCGGAAGTTTCTGTTGCTAAGTTAAAAGCACTGGTAGTTACGCTCGCCCCTGGCCATGCTGTTGTACATGACCATAAAAATCCTTTTGTTAAACTAACACATCCTTTAGTGTAGGCACCTGGTTGACTGAGCAAGTCGCCTAAATTAGTGCATACATCTGTAGCGTGATTTAAACGATTCACATTACGCCATGGACTAGAATCTTTATACCCACCCATCACATATCCTGTGGTAATAATTTGTCTGTATAAGAATGGTCTGCTTTGTCCAGTTTCTAAATCAACTACATTTTTCCAAAGTCCTGAATCATAGATCTCCATTCTGTTAAGAGTAGTATTATAAATCACTTGTCCGTCAACTGGGCTAGCTGGTCGAGTGGCTGTTGTTAACACAGGAACACGTAGGCCATTTAAATCCCCAACATTGGTATTGTTTACATAAAGTGTCATAGTATTATTTCCATACGCAATGCCCAGAACTCCCTCCAGGAACACCCGTTCTAGTCGATCCTGCTCCTAGTTCACTACCGGATTCTGTTGAGTAAGTAAATCTCCAGGTTCTATTGTTTTGTGCTCCATCATAACAGCCTAGCATATATTGTTTTGTTTGTCCCATATCAAAGTTTTCTTCTCCGGTATTTCCTATGGGTTTAGCCACAGTCCCTAAACTGCTATCAGTGGAAAACTGTATCCTACGAAGGTTATATCCAGCATTATAACTACCCTCGTTACCAAACCAACCTCTGCCTATTTTACTATTAATTCCTTTTTGTTGAGCATGAGTTGTTAGATCCCCTGGCTTGTTCGGAGCATATATTCTAAAAAGATTGTTTGTAATTTTATCATCTGGAGGAGTCGCAAGATATGCCCCAGATAAAATGTTGTATGCCATGCCTGTGCTAAACACAAACTTACCTGCGCCATTATTACCATATACATAAGCATGTTCTTCACCGCTTATACCTGAACTGCCTGTACCATCGTAATATCCAGTATAAGTTAATCCAAAACCCGATGCAGGTGAAACTAGTGTAAGCATAGTTTCATTAGTTAAGTTAAATTGATCTACATCATTTCTATTAGCACCGCCTACGATAAATGCCCATTCTAACTGATTAAAAATAGTAGCAGGATCTTCTCTGCCAACCTTTATATTCCAACTGCTACTTGTTCCTGCTGTGGTTTCAGCAGCGAGATTAAAAGCACTAGTAGTTGTGCTACTACCAGGGAAGCTATTATCTGTAGACCATAAAAAACCTTTACTAATACTGCAAACACCACTGGTATATGCCCCGGCATAGCTTAAAAGATCGCCTAGATTAGTGCAGACATCTGTAGCATGTACCATTCGATTAACATTACGCCATGGACTAGAATTTTGATAACCACCCATTACATAACCAGTGGTTATAGTCTGTCTAGTTAAAAACACACTACGTCTTATATCTTCTGCACTTTTCCAAACAGCAGCATCGCTGTCATAAATTTCCATCCTGCGATTGGTAGTATTATAAACTATCTGACCTTTTACAGGACTTGCTGGTAAACTTGCTGTTGCGAGTTGCGGAATATTGGTTGTATTTGAATCGAATATTATAGTGTTATTATCTTTAAAGGCCATTACTGACCTCCTAGTCTACGTTTTAACTCATCAATTTCACGTTGCTGTTCCTGTATGGCTGCTATTAACAATGGAACTAGCCTTTCATATTGTACTGTTTCATAATCAACACTTACAGGACTAGGCTTAACTACTTCTGGAAGGACTGCCTTAACACTTTGAGCACTGACACCGATTTTAACTTCATCCTCTTGCCCGAGTTCTTTGGCTTTATCATTAGGTCTATAATAAAATGCATCAATTGCCTTGACTTTTTCTACAGCATTTTCTACAGGTCCTATAACATTTTTTAATCTTATGTCTGAGTAGTTTGTAACTACATCACCTGCACAATAGAAATGACTGCGCTGCCATACTCTACCATCGTATAGTTGAATAGTCCAATCTGTTCTACCATTACCTACCAGCACTAATTCATTAGGATTTGTGCTATTGCTGAATATATTACCTGGACCACCAGTTCCGTTAGTGCCATATGCAGCACTTTGATTACCAGCCCAAAATATTCCCCAACCGTTGGCGCTACCTGGTGTTCCAGCAAATAAGTCTGACCAACCGCTATAGTCTTGTGACATAAAGACCTGACAGTTACTATCCCCACTTCCTGAAGCAGTAACAGAACCTACAAATCTTCTAGCATATAAATCAGCACTGGCATCTCTTGCTGCTATTGTTGATGCTGTAGCAGCAGAAGCACTATTAAGGCCGTCTAATAAATCAGCGTCTAATCCACTGGTTGTGCCATCATTTCCTTGATGCCATATAGCATTTCCGTTAATATAGGCGGCATCCGGACTGACTTGAAAATCTGGTGTGCCAGTTACCAAGTTTCCACTTACATCTATCTTCAAGTAATCTGGGGAAGATTCAAAATAACTTATACCATATCCAGGGTTTCCAGAATTATACTGCCAAACAAAATTATTTGCACTGTTCAAACCAGTTCCATACAATCCGGTTGTCTGAACTTTACCACCGGCGTAAATATCACCACCAACTCCTAGACCACCATTTATTATCTGTAAAGCACCTGTAATCGTTGAACTTGCTGCTGTATTGCTGGTTATAATAATGTTGCTGCCCGACAGTGTCAGTGTTGATGTATATACAGGGGCATTAGATCCTGCACTCATTAAGAATTGACCGTATGAACCCGGTCCTATAAATGCTGTGGTATTCGCAGCACTCTGGTAGGGTATTTGTCCTACACTACCGGATAGAATGTTCTTAGCTAAACCGACCTGTTGAGTCGATGTATTTGCTGCTAATAATATTCCTGCTGTGGCCGCGAAACCTACTTGCTGAGTAGAAGTATTACCCGAATTCAATATGTTGGCTGTAGCAGCATTACCTACATATATACTTCCTGTGTTAGTATAAGTTGGCGCACTTGTACCTGCGCTGACTAGGATCTGTCCAGCAGTTCCTGGACCGGCGAATGATGTAGCACCTGCTCCTGTTTGATATGGGATTTGTCCTGCGGTACCTCCTGCTACATTAGTTGCAGCATTAGCAGTTCCAGTTAGATCCCCTACAAATGTTGTAGCTGTTACAACAGTGCCTACTACCAAACCACCCGCGATGCCAGCACCGCCACGTACCTGTAGAGCACCAGTATTTGTACTACTTGCTCCTGTGGTGCCTACATATAGGGCACCTGCACCTTTGTAAGTTCCATAGGTTGTGCCAACATAAACACCATTAGATTCAGAGCCTTCACTATAAAATTCTAAGTATCCGGTGTCATTGGCCCATCCTAAAAATGCGTCCTTATCACTGCCTTTGTAATAATGGAAGATAAAGCCAATGTCTTGTCCGTCGTCTGTGGTCCATGTATGATTACCTCCCTCAGAACCTGGAGGAACGTGCATGTTCCATAGATTATCTGTGAATACCGTGTTTGTTGAATATACGTAAGTAGCTGTTCCAGCAAATGTAACTTTGCCATTGAATAGTGCATTCCCGTGAACAGATAGTTCCTTAGAGATCCAAGCACCGCCTGCTGTGTAGAAAGAATTGGCTGTATTGGTGCCAGTGTTTGAGGTCGTGTCATTTATAGAAAGGGTACCACCTAAAGCAACACCATTAGCAAAATAACTATCACCTGTAACTCCTAACCCACCTGATGAAACTATAAGGCTCTGAGCACCTACACTGGTAAGATCTCCTGTTCCACCGGAGAAACTGCCAGTTGAAGACCAATAAGGCAGACCTGTAGATCTTGCTCTAATAAATTGATCAGCGGTTCCTGGGCCAAAGAAACTGGTAGCTCCTGCACCTGTTTGATATGGGATTTGATAGGCTGTGCCATTTTCTAAATTTGTAGCAGTATTAGCAGTGACAGCAGTAGGTCCGCTGGGTCCTTGTGGGCCTTGCGGTCCTTGTGGACCTGTGGCTCCGCTTGGCCCTGTAGTTCCTTGCGGTCCGCTGACACCTTGTGGACCTCTCGGACCTGTAGGTCCTTGTGGACCAGTTGATCCCTGCGGTCCTTGTGGTCCTTGTGGGCCTGTTACACCCTGCGGTCCTTGTGCTCCTGTGTATCCTTGTACACCTGTAGGACCTCTAATTTCTCCTGCATCAGACCAAGCTGAACCTGTCCATATCCATAAATGACCGTCATCGGTTAGATATCCATCACCGCTATTACCACCGTAAGAACTAGGATAACCTGGTAGACTTGTATAGTTTGTAGCTGTACCTTGTATTGTAACACTGGTACCGTCTGCACCACGTGGTCCCTGAGGTCCCTGAGGGCCTACGACACCTTGCGGTCCTTGTGCCCCTGTTACGCTCGGTCCGCTCGGTCCTTGAGGTCCTTGAGGACCAGCATCACCTCTATTACCGTTGGTAGCAAAAGTTATAGCGACAACTTCGT